>Ga0172373_10005749_pt1 | contig 16862 bp, 12 predicted proteins | sample Lak10m_2_FD_114546 | JGI IMG/M metagenome (GOLD analysis project Ga0172373, IMG submission 114546) | Freshwater microbial communities from Kabuno Bay, South-Kivu, Congo - kab_092012_10m | ecosystem: Environmental > Aquatic > Freshwater > Lake | place: Democratic Republic of the Congo...
CACCTCTTCCTTTATCCGGGAAATCTGCTAAGGTAGCGGCTGCGTTCAGGCCATTGTTTCGAAAGTTATGGTCTGTGAAAAAGGGGTTGAAGTGGCAGTGTGAGCAGCCTGGGTGATCCAGATCCTGGTTGTCCTCAATAAAAAACAGTTCCAACCCGCGTTGCTCGGAATCGGTGGGAAAGCCTTTGCGTTCCCAAAACACATAATCGTATCTGGATTGCCCACTAATTAGGGTGCGCATAAATTGCCCAAGGGCTTGTACCGCCAAACCCCGCTTAATCTCCGATTTGGTCGCAATGCCAAAGGCCTTTCGAAACAGCAAAGGATAGTGGCCGTGTCTGCGCAATTTTTTCTCTACATTTTCCCAGGTGTCGTTCATTTCAAGGTGATCCTCGACTGGTTTTAATGCCAAATTTTCCGGTGAATCGGCCCTGCCATCCCAAAAGAAACCCCTTGGATGGTAGGCGAGATTAATCAGGGCCATGGCGTTGCGCGAGCCTTCCAGACCCAGAATGCCTTTATTGACACGTTGTGGTGAGGCAAAGCTATAGGCCTGTTCGTGGCAGCTGCTACACGATTGCGTACTATCGGCCGATAGGATGGGGTCGTAAAAAAGCCGTCTTCCCAGTTCTACGCCTTCTACCGTAAGTGGGTTGTCGGGAAGCACGATGGGGGGCGGAAAATAAGCAGGTACCTTTAATGGGTAGGGGGTAGGGTTGTAGGCTCCTGCGATGGTATCATCGGTGGGGCAGTCGGTGCAGGCTGGAACTTCCTCGGGTTGGCAAGTCCAAAGCAACAGGCTTGTCATAGCAAGGGAAAAAGTAGTCAGGCGAACTTTCATGCAGCTATGATTTAGGGTAACCAGGGGTTTTTGTATGCCCTGTTTTGTATAAATACACTATCCGTAAGGGTCTGTAAAAAACGGAGTATATCACTTTTGTCTTGTTCGGACAGGTATAGTTTCCGGACATTCGGGTTCAGATTTTCGGCGGGATTCCCTCCGCCGATATAGTGTGCCAATACCTCTTCCAGGGTGTTGAATCGCCCGTCGTGCATATACGGCGCAGTGAGGGCAATATTCCGCAGGGTCGGTACCCGGAACTTTCCATTGTCATACCGATTGCCATGCACCGCCCCTAATCCAAGGTCTGAGAAGTCGTCCAGGCTCTGTACCCGTTGGATTCCGTTGTTTTCAAAGGCCAGGTTGGTAAATAGGGGATCCACATGGCAGTGGTTGCACTCCGAGACGGACATTTCCGGGGAGGCGTCAAAAAAAATAGTCCATCCTCTTTTTTCTTCGGCACTGAATTCCTTTTCTTGCCGCATAACCTGATCAAATTTCGAATCCTTGCTCACGATAGTACGCTGAAACTGCGCTAATGCCCGGGCAATATAGAGGCTGTCAATGTCACCGGCTCGCCGGATACCAAAGGCGTCTTTGAACCACCGGACATATCTGGGCTGCTGTTGTAGTCTGCTGGCTACCTGTGTCCACGTAAATCCCATCTCTTTGAAATCCCGAACCGGGTGCAGGGCTTGCTCTTCCAGACTTGGGCTGCGGCCATCCCAAAACAATCCGTTGTAATAGTACCCCACATTGGCCAGCGACGGGGCGGATCGGGTTCCAATCCGTTGGGAAATACCCACACTCTGCGGGCGTCCATCGGTGAAGGCGCGTGCCTGTAAGTGGCAATCAGCACATGAAATGGTGCTGTCGGCCGATAATCCCGGATCGTAAAAAAGCCGTCTTCCAAGGGCAACCCCCTCTTGGGTAAACGGATTGTCCGTAGGGATGACCATCTTTGGAAACCCGGGCGGATCTACCCAGCTCAGTGGGGTAGGTGCACGGGAGGTGTCACATCCAATCCAAAGGGAGAGGACAACGAGCAACAGGACAACCCGACCGGCTCCGCGGAGAAACATTTTACAGGTATTTATTTTATCGGCTCAAAGGATATTGCCTCCTTCAGATTATCCGAAAGGAAGCGCGCAATATCTTTGTTGACCGTATGATCCTGGGTTACTTGTCTGAAGTCGAGGAATTTCCCATCGGTACCGACGAGCACCCGGCGCAAATCCACCCTAAAGGAGAGTGTCTTATGGCTTTCATCGATGCCTATAGGCTGGAGGATGGTCTTTTCTCTATAAAACTGATTTTCACCAATATGGAAGGTGAGCGGTGCATTGAACTGGCTACTGCCGTCGAACGCAGCGTTCCCTTCTATCTTGGAAAATATATACCCCCTTGCCCAGGACCAGTAGTTGCCGTCCAGTGGATGCGGAGGGGTGTAGTCTGCCGGGGAAGTGGCATTAAGTACCGGAGATACTCCAATTCCCAGGTACACCCCATTATAGCTCCCCAAAGGTACGTCTTTCAGATTCAGCTGAACCCCCGTAGCTGCCTGGGCACTGTTCTGGATATCTTTAAATGAAACCAGACCGATATCCAACAGCTTTACGGTATCCAGGGTGTTCCCGTTTTGCTTTAGAAGCGCCACGTCGGATACATAGAACTGGAATAACTGTAATTTTACATTCATACCTGCCTCGTAGGCGTATTGATCGGCATACATCAGCAGGGGACGGGCACCGAAGACTCCCTGAAATTGCAGGGTGACATCCGTTTTTTGAACCGCGGTCACTTTGTCCTGGTCACAGGACAACACTGCCAGGGTGAATGCGAGAAGACATAGGACTGGATACCGCATGGCCGAATTGTTTGGAGGTTAAAGAAGTGCCAATCGACAGGCATCCGCCTGTTTCGAAGCAAAAATTTCTGGTAATATACAAATAAAACACGAAGGAAGCCAGATAGTTGTACCGTGCCCCTGGTGCATCTGCTCGGTTTTCTAGTGCATTGCGCGCGCTGCCGGTTCAGTCCTCTTGCCTATTCTACATACAGAACCAGCCCTTTGAGGTAGCCTCCTTCCGGATGAAACAGGTTAATGGGGTGGTCGGCTGGTTGCGACAATACGTGCATCACCCGAACCTGCCTGGATACCTCCAGGGCCGCTGCTACGATGGTGTCGTGAAATAATTGCCGATCGACGACCTGCGAGCAGGAAAAGGTAAACAGGATTCCGCCAGACTTTATTCGGGAAAGGGCCAGGGCGTTGAGCCGCTTATAGCCCTGTACGGCGTTATGTCTCTTCTCAAGGCTTTTAGCGAAAGCAGGCGGATCGACGATCATCAAATCATAGGAGCCACCATCCTGCTGTAGGAATTTCTGTACATCCGATGCAATGCCCGCATGCCGCTCCTCGTCAAACCCATTCAATGCAACATTGGCATTTGCCATTTCAATGGCTTTGGCCGACACATCCACCGAATCGACGCGGGCGGCACCGGCTTGCAGCGCATACACCGAAAAACCACCGGAGTAACTGAATGCGTTCAGCACGGTTTTCCCCTGGGCATAATGTGCCAGTAGCGCCCGATTATCGCGTTGATCCAGGAAAAAGCCCGTTTTTTGACCATCTACCCATTCGACCTGAAAGCTATTTCCGTTTTCTGCCACGCGCACCGGGGTTTCGTGGGTGCCTATTAGGTATCCGTTGGAAACCGTCCGCCCATATACGGGGGGTAGCGTCTCGGCACTTTTATCATACACGGCCACGAGTGCCAAATCGGGTATCGCCATCAGCGCTTCCGCTATTTGCATGCGGTCTTTGTGCATGCCAATACTATGACACTGTATCACCGCTACCTTGGCATATACATCCACTATGAGTCCGGGCAGTTTATCCCCTTCGGCATGTACCAGTCGGTAACAGGTGGTGGCTGGGTTGTCCGTGAGGCCGAGCTGCCGGCGATACTGGAAGGCTTCGCGCAAACGCATCTCCCAAAATGGAATGCCCACCTCTATCGGTGTGAAACTGAGTACCCGTACGACAATGCTTCCTTTCTGATAATGCCCCATACCGAGGAAGGATCCCCGCGCACTCTGTACTTCCACCCAGTCACCTTCTTCCACATCTGCATCCTGTTGCGCTACAGCCCCCGAAAACACCCAGGGGTGAAAGCGCTGCATCGAGGATTCTCTTTTTGGCTTTACGATTATTTTTTTCATGCGGCAAAGATAAGCAGGCCAAAGGAGTCTGTTGAGTGCTTTGTTTTGGCGCGTCCAATTTTTTTGTTGTATTATAAAATTACTTTATGTATCATTGCGGAATTATCAGCGAAAGCTGTTTTCTCCCCCCTCTTTGGTTCTCCTTTAATATATCCTGGCAAATGGGCTATCCCCTCTGCCTTTCCAGGTGGTAATGCTATGAACAATGAAAAAAATCGCAGTATTTTTTTGGGTATTCCTATTCCTTGGGGCGGGAATTTCGTTTGGCCAGACCGGTGGCTGCGGCACAGAAGGCAGTGATGCTTATGCCAAAATACTAAAACAGGACTTGCAACTCCTGGAGCAGTATGAAGGTCAGTTTACATCGCAAATGATCGCCCGGACACTCACCCTGGTGGATTTACCGGTGCAGTTTCATGTGGTGCGCACGACCGCCGGCCAGTCGCCGGTGACCCAGGAAATGATTAATCAGGCGATAGCCAATCTGAATGGGTATTTCCAAAATGCAGGACTCCGCTTTTTCGAATGCTCGTCGGCCAAGTATATCAACGACAGCAACTTAAGCAACTTCAACAGCTCCATGCAGGGTATCTTGGTGGGGAAGAGCTACACGGCCAAAGTAGTCAATATCTACTGCGTGGGGTCGATTGACGGGGGAACCATTGCTGGCTACACCTACCTTCCCGGAAGCGGCCAGCCAGATATCATTCTCATGGATGATGGCGTGCTGACGTCGGCCACCCTTCCCCACGAAATGGGCCACTTTTTTGGATTGTTGCACACGCACGGCACGGCCAACTGTGCCTCCTCCGGCGTGGGAACCAATGAGCTGGTAGATGGCTCCAATTGTAGCTTTGCCGGGGATTTGGTTTGCGACACGCCGGCTGACCCGGGTTTGCTCGGCGCCGGCTGCTCCCAGCTCGTAGTAGATGTCAACTGCAATTATATTGGATCGGCACGCGATGCGAACGGCGCTTTATTCAAGCCGGATGTGCACAATGTGATGTCTTATTCGCGATCGGCTTGCCGCGACCGTATGTCGCCCGGACAATATGCGCGTATCAACGCCGCCTTTAATCAGTACCGCACCTACCTGAAATGCGCTGCCTCCCCACCCGTTTCAGGCCGTTTATCGCTGGGGGCCTCCCTGACCTTTAACCCAGGGGTAATTCGAAAAAATACGACCTTCTCCGTTACGACAAAGGTCAAAAACACGGGCTCCGTTAAATTTGCGGGTAAGGTAAAGGCATTGGTGTTCAATAGCCAGGGTGTCAACCTGGGTGTTATGGGAGAAGCTGCGCTCACCGATTCACTCGGCATTGGCGAGACCCTCGCCCAGGCATTGAGCTTCACCGCTCCTTTTACCTTGGCCGAAGGCTCCTACAAAGTGGGACTGTATTACCAGTTTGCCGATGGGGCGTTCGAACTGGTAGGCAATGAACTCTATCCCTCGTACATCGATTTCCAGGTGCTGGGCGATCCAATGCCTTGTGATGTTCCGGATAGCCTTCGATTGGATGAAAGCGGTCCCTCCTATGTATTGTTCCGCTGGGCCGCTTCTAAGGTCAGTGGAGCCACTTATAGGCTGCTGTATCGGGAACAAAGTACCTCCGTATGGACAGAAGTGAGTAGTTGGAGCGCCAATCGCCTTTATATCGTAAACCGAAAACCTTGTACCTCGTATGAGATAAAAGTAAAAGTGGTGTGCCCCGACGGAGAATCGGATTGGAGCGCGTCGGTAGTAGGAAAAACTACGGGATGTAACCCCTCTTATTGTATCAGTTATGGTAATTCGCTGAGGAGTTTTATCCACTCGGTGAACATCGGTACGTATGAAAACATTTCCGGAAATAACTATGGCTATAAGGATTTTTCAGATACTAAGGTAAGTGTCTGTGGCGGTACCCCGCTTTCTTTTCGCTTAAGCCCGGGTTTGGGTAGCAACGAATCCGAGCGGCTGGTTTATTGGCGCGTGTGGGCAGACCTAAACAAAGATGGGGATTTCATCGACGCGAATGAGCAACTTTTTGAATCCGCAGAGCTGAACACCTCCAATGTGGTTTTTGTCTGGCATGTGCCAGCGGGATTGAGCCCGGGCGATGTGCGCCTACGGATTAGTATGGATTCCAAATCGTTTGCGCTTCCTTGTGCCGTCAACGATACGAGGGATGTAGAAGACTATACGCTCCAGATTTGCGGCGCTTCGGCGGGCATCCAACTTAGCCCTGCTCAACTGAATTTTGAGTGGGAAGGCGGCTCTGCCCCCGTACGGGTGACCAGCGATGCTTCCTGGCAGGCGACAGCGAAAGTTTCCTGGGTACAGCTCCCGGTATCCACTGGTACTTCCGGAACCAAGGAAATCTGGATTGATTGTGCGGAGTCTATCGGCCTGACAGGTCGAACGGGCATCGTCGAGTTTCGGAGCGGTACGCAGGTCGTATCGCTGACGGTGCGGCAACGCGGGCACTTGATTTCTACGGAACAGGTCTTTGCTTCTGCAGCCGGTACGGTTGCTCCCTTCCAACTCAACAGCGACCTCTCCTGGCGGATTACCGACAAACCGGCCTGGGTGAGCGCTATTTCGCCGTCGTCGGATACAGGGGGGGCAGATAAAATTGCAACTATCCAGGTCTCTTGCCAACCCAATACATCGGGTGCGGTCCGGTCGGGCTTTATCGGTATTGAATGGTCTGACGGCCAGCGGGTAGAGGTAGAAATCGTACAGGATAAACAGCAACAGCAAGCCCTCACCTGGACGGTTACTCCAACCAGCCAAAACCATACCATCCTCATACCATCTACCCTTAAATCCCTGGTGTCCGGACTTCCGCTGCTCAATGGCGATTATATTGGATTCTTCTATAAATCGGGGCAACAACTCAAGTGCGCAGGCTACGGCAAATGGACGGGCGGTGTGCTAGTGGTAACGGTATATGGCGATGACCCTGTTACCACGGCAGTGGACGGGTTTCTGCCGGGAGAGATTTTTCGGGTAAAAATATGGCGTAGTGCTACCGGCACCGAAGTGAATGTGAATGCGGTGTTCGCACCGGTAGTCAGCGGTAGTCTTCAAACGCATACGTACAAATACGGGCTGAATGGCTTTAGTGTGTTGGAGGAGCTGAACACGGATCCCACCATTGATTTCAATATCACCCTGGAGGCTGGTTTCGGATTATTCAGCATCCCGGTCGTAATGACCGACCCTGATTTCAATAGTTTGGCTGCTGCATTGGGAAGTAAGTTGATGGAAATACAGGACGACTCCGGACGGCGATTGCGCCCGGCGGCTGGTATCAAGGAATTGGGAGACTTCGATGTGATGGAAGGCTATGTGAGCCAGACGAGTGCTTCCCTGACGGCGACGGTTCGCGGGGTGCCCGTAAAGCCCTCCCGTTATCCAATTAAAATACAGCAGGGCTGGCAGCTGATTCCGTTTTGGAGTTTGAGTGCGCGTTCGGTTAGCCAGGCACTCTCCTCTATTGCTTCGCAGATAGTAATGGTCAAGGACTTAAAGGAGCGGCACTATATCCCTGGATATGGTATCAACACGCTGGGTGATTTGGTTCCGGGGCAGGCTTACTGGTTGCTTTCGTCCGGTACAGGAACCCTTCAATATCCAGATGAGTATATGGTGCCTGCCGGAGATACCGGCCCCCGCTCCAATGAGCTGGCGGCAGGCCGTCATACGAAATCATTTGGAGAAAACCCCACCGCGCCAAGTGCCACGGTAGTCATTGTGGGTGACGGGATTCGGGATAGGGTATCCATCGGCAAGGAACTGGTGGTGCTCAATGCAGCAGGAAACCCGGTGGGCGCAGCCATTTTTGAAGGAGAAAATCTGGCCTTCAACGTCTATGGATTAGCACCCGGGGAAGCGTATCGCCTGGGAGTCTGGGATGAGACCCAGGGAGATTTCCAACGCTTGCCGGTGAAATTCTCCAGCCAGGGCGAATCGGTGTTTCGGCCTGGTACCTTGGCGGTGGTAGAGGGAGTGGCAACGGACGCAGGGCTGCCCAGCCATGATTTGGAAGCGGAGCATTCCTGGCGGCTATATCCCAACCCTGCAGGTGATTTTGTAACCTTAGAATGGAGTGCAGCGAACCAGCAGGTGGACGAAATACGCTTGCTCGCACCCGATGGCCGGGTGTTGCGTCGCTGGAAAAATACAGAAGAATCCGTTCGGGTTCTTTCAATGAATGGGCTTCCCCCCGGCCCTTATTTAGTGGAAGTTCAGCATGCACAAGGGGTTTGGACGAAGCGAATCATTCATCAGCATTAAGCGGACTTCCAATCTCTGGCGGCTCCGGTATGTCCAGTAGGTCTGCCGGAAGCATCCGGGAGTTGCGTGCCCCCAACTCCCGGATGCGCTCTGCCCTTCCGATGAGGGTGTCGCCGTATTTTCCGCCATCCCGGAGTTTGTCGAAGGCATCCCGATAGCTGCGCTGTGCCTGATCCAGTCGAAGTCCAATGGATTTCAAATCCTCTACAAACGTGCAAAAGCGATCGTATAGCAAGCCACTTTGGCGGGCGATTTCCTGTACACTTTGTTTTTGCTTCTCTTGCTTCCAGATGAAGGAAACGGTGCGCATGGTGGCCAGCAGGGTAGAGGTAGAGACGAGGACGATATTTCGGTCGAGCGCGTCGGTAAACAATTTCTGATCTTGTTGTAGTGCCACAGAGAAAGCTGGTTCCAGGGGTACGAAGAGGAGTAGGTAGTCCGGCGTATGAATCTGGTAGAGCTGCTCGTATTTTTTTTCCCCTAGTCCCTTGATGTGTTTCCGCAGGCTATCCACGTGCTCCCGGAGCGCGGTCTCCTGTTCGCTGGGATCCTGGGCGCTGCAGTAGCGTTCGTAAGCCGTAAGGGATACTTTGGAGTCGATGATGAGGTGCTTGTCATCGGGCAGACGAATAATAAAATCCGGTCTTTTTTGTCGGCCATCCTCTCCGCTGAAGGAAGTCTGCATATCATAGGAAAACCCTTTCTCCAGGCCGGCTTTCTGTAGCAAAAGTTCCAGTTGTAACTCCCCCCAGTCCCCTTGTGTTTTGCTGTTGCCTTTGAGGGCATTCACCAGGTTGTGGGCATCCTGGCTCAACTGCTGGTTGAGGTGGCGGAGTTGTTCAATTTCTTTTTTGAGCGATACGCGATCGCGGGTCTCTTCCATGAATCGCTCGTTGATGCCGCGTTCAAAGACCTGAATATGCTCGCGCAACGGACTCAGGATGGATTGGAGCTGTTCCTGATTTTGGGTGGCAAACCGTCGACTTTTTTCCTCCAGTAGCTGACCGGCCAGCTTTTCAAATTCGAGTTGAAGCCGCTCCTGGACTTTCGTTTGGTTGTTCTTGTGTTCGGCCAACTGCTCGTCCAGATAGAGAATGGACTGGTTGCGGGCGGCCAAATCGGCGTGCAGTTGTCGCAGCTCCAGTTCGGTCTCGTCGAGCTGTTTTTGAAGGGTAGTGTGCTGTTCCTTGAGTAAATCAAGCGCTGCGCGGGGTACAAAAAGCGCGTCGGGAATGGATGGGCTAGCTCCTTTTATTCGAGCCATTTGCCATCCAAGGGCTCCGCCCAGTACCAGGCCAATAATCAGAAATCCCAGGGAAATGAGTAGCGTGTCGTTCATAGTGCGCAGTTCGTGTGCTGTATTTTCAAAACTAATTGTTTTGTAAAAATAAACAAGAACTGGCTAATCGAAAAAAAAATTGGAATAGGTGCAGGCGTCGCTGGCGGTTTTTAACAAAATTTCAATCAATTAACCCAGGATAGAATGGCGAAAAATACGACCAAGTAAATCCACAGCCCGTCCAAAAAATGCCAGTAAATGGATAAAAGCCGGAGCTTCAGGCGCTTATCCGGGTCGGAGAAATAGATTAGCACACTGACGGGTTCCTGCATCTGTTTTCGGGCAGTCAGATAAAACGCGGCGAGGAAGGGAAGCCCTGCAATGACGTGTAGGAAGTGCAAACCGGAAATGACGTATAGGTACGCGGCGGCGTTATCGGTGGAAAGGAAAATATTTTCCGCAAATAAGCTTTTCCATGCCAACACTTGTAGGGCTAAAAAAAGGAGCGAAAGCCCCATGGTAGCCAGAAGCATTCGCTGGTATCCAGGGGTGTCGTCTTTTTTATAGCAGTCCTTGGCCCGATACATCGCCGCGCTACTGGCAATCAGAATCAGGGTGTTGAGCAGGAAAAGGGGCGGAAGGTGGAGGGGGGGCAACTGGCTTTGCACGCGGGTGTACACAAAGGCAGCGCTCAGACTCAGAAAGAGGGCGCTAATGCCGAGCAAGAGCAAAAAAAGGAGCACATTGTGCGGGTGAAAGGTAAAGGACGCATATTCATCGTAATACCTTTTTTCGGATGTATCCTTCGGATTATTCATGTCTCTCTCCATGCGGTGTTGGTATTGACAGCTTATTTTTTTGTTGTCGGCATCGGTCGGAACAGAAGCGAACCGCCTCCCAGTTTTTTTCCCATTTCTTCCTCCAGGAAAAGGAAAGTCCGCAAATAGGGCAAATCTTAGTGGGCAAGTTTGACTTTTTTATCGATTTTCCCATGCTTTGCGTATCTTTAATAAGCGCTTGTAACAAAGTTGTGCACCAATAGTTTTTATCACACCCGGATGACTATGAAGCGTTGTTCCAGATGTAATACAGGACTTCCTCCGGAAGCCAGGTTTTGTTGGCAATGTGGGGCTCCCCAGCCGGAGCTTGTCGCCAGGGAGCCCATCGCAGATTGCGTGGTGGATCTGGAGGCAGACCTGCTTCCCCAGCTCAATCAGTTATTCCTCCTGGCCTTGAAAGACCGAATGGAGCGCGAGCATCTTCCGGGGATGTTTCCCATCTACAGCGAACGCCTTTATCTTTCCGGCTTCCGGGATGAAGTATCAGAGCGGCTGCAGGAACTCGCCCAGCTCATCGCCGAGATGAAGGAACAAGGAGAGGCCAACTCGGATGAAATAAACATGCTCACCGAAGATTTACTGGAGGAGTTGCTCGACAAATTCATCGTAGTGTACTGCAAAGACCTCAATGAAACCATCTATCCGGAGGCTATCCTTCGATATAAACATGCTTCCCGCGGCCAGGTACCACTCGGCCGGCTCATCCTAGATTACCTGGAGCTCGCCGAATCGGGTATCGAATTTTATACCGACCTACTCCGTATGCCGATTGAAAAACTTCAGATGGCAGGTAAAACCTTCCTGTTTCCGGCACCGGATGAAAAAATTCTGCTCGTTGCCGACCAGAGTGTGCTTGGAACGGGTAAAGAAGGGTTCGCATTCACCGATGTGGGATTATATTGGAAGGCACCTATGGAAAAACCCCGCTTTGTGCGATTCGCCAACCTACGCGAACTGAAACGGGTATCCGCCTGGATGGTAGTCAATGGCTTTTTTTTCAATGTGAACCCCGCCGTCAATGCGAATATGCTCCGCTTGTTGAATCGGTTGCGCCGCCTCTACAGAGATACCGAAATGCCTTAACACCGCTTCCCGCTTCCCGAAGTACAAGCGTCCGAAGCCCTGGATAATTTTTTGGCATTATTTTTGATGTTAATGTGTTTTGGATTGAAATACAAGTGCATAAAACAGTATGTCCATGAACACAGCCAAATGTTGCCTGCTGGTTTTATTTTCGACCTGGCTGGGTTTGCTCCATGCCCAGTTTATTCCTCTGGAAGCTCCGCTGCGGATTCATGAGCGCGTGTTGGCCAATCCTTGGGCTGGCGGAGCCAACGCCCCGCAATTTTCTTCGGTGGATTTGAACCAGGATGGCCGCATGGATTTGCATGTGTTTGACCGGGAGGGCAATGTACAATCTACCTTTTTGGCCGTGGAAACGGCAGGTGCCAGGCATTATGTGTATGCCCCCGAATTTGTATCCGGATTTCCACCGGTTGAAAACTGGATGTTGCTGCGGGATTACAATGGCGATCAGGTGGTAGATATTTTTGCCTACTCCGATATACAAGGGGTAGATGGAATGGTGATTTATACCGGGAAATATTCCGCTGGCAAGCTGTTGTTTGAGCGAAAAAATTTCCCCGGCCCCTTCGGCTTGGTATCGTTTCCGCTCAACGGTAGTGTACGTACGCCTATTTATATCAGCAAGGTGGATTATCCTGCGGTGGATGATGTAGATTGTGACGGCGATTTGGATATCCTTACCTTCAATCTGGCGGGTGGATACGCTGAATTATTCCAAAACCAATCGGTAGAAAAAGGGTATCGCCGAGACAGCCTCGAATTTACGCTCCAGAATAATTGTTGGGGGGGATTTTATGAAAGTGGCATTACCGAAGCACTGGATTTGGCCACCGCGCCAGGCACCTGCTACCGCAGCGGACTGGAAGATTTGGCGGTGGTGTACCGACACGCCGGATCGACCCTGCTCACCGTCGATTTGGATGCTGACGGTGACCGCGATTTATTGCTGGGCGATGTTTCCTACAACAATATGAGCCTGCTCACCAACGGCGGAAATTGCAAAACACCCTGGATGAATAAGCAGGACAATCATTTTCCCTCCACCAGTACGCCGGTTGATTTGCCTATTTTCCCGGCAGCATATATCATCGATGCCAACCTGGATGGAAAAGCCGATATTGTAGTCAGCCCAAGTGCGCGGTTTGGATCCGAGACTCAAAACGTGGCCTGGCTCTATTCCAATACGGGTACGACGATGAACCCACGCTATGAGCTACAAAAAAAGGACTTTTTGGTGGGGGATATGCTCGATTTGGGCACGGGGGCTAATCCGGTCTTCGCCGATGTCAATGCCGACGGGTTGATGGATTTGGTGGTCGGCAACCAAACACTATCGGATCCTTCGGGGGCCAAAGAGGCGCGCTTGTTTCTTTTCCTCAATACCGGTACGTCCGTGCAGCCTCAATTTGTGCTTCAATCCGATGACTGGCTGGGGCTCTCCGCTTTGAGCGGCAGCTATTTTGGTTTCACCCCCGCGTTTGGGGATCTGGATCTGGACGGCGACGCTGACCTCGTAGTGGGGGATGAATCCGGGCGCCTGCTCTACCTGCAAAACCAGGGAGGACCTGGTAAGCCTATGGATTTTCCGGGCGTCCTTGTAAATTGGTTTTCCATCGATATTGGCCTGGCGAGTACCCCGCAGATAGTAGATGCCGACCTCGATGGGCTACCCGACCTAATAGTGGGCGAGCGCTCCGGCAACCTCAATTTTTTTAAAAACCTAGGTGCCAAAGGGGCGCCTCAATTTTCGAGTACTCCCACCGATGCTTACTGGGGCGCCGTAGATACGCGGATGGCCGGATATACCACCGGGTACAGTGCACCCGCCGTATTTTATGCGGAAGGAAAATGGCGCATCGCAGTTGGTACAGAAGAAAAAGGGATACTCCTATATACGATTACCCCTGGGAACAATACATTCTCCAGTGCTTCGACACCCATGCAGCGCACCTCGGTGGGGTTCAACAGCCGACCTGCGTTGGCCGATTTGAATGGCGATGGCCTGCTGGATATGGCTATTGGCAATAGCAGGGGGGGGATACAGTTGGTTAAAACGCCCTGGATATCCGGAACGAGCACGGGGTTGCGGGAATTCCGGTATGCTACACCTTTGGCATGTTATCCCAATCCCGCTGGATCGGAGGTACAGGTGCGTATTCCCGACGAGTGGAGCGCCGTGTCTTTCCGAGCCGAACTGGTGGATATACAAGGCAGGATACTCCGAACATGGAACGAAGGACAGGGGAATCAGACTTTCCCCTTGGAAGGCATAGCTCCTGGCTGGTATATTTTGCGACTGCAATCCTCCAAGGGCGTATTGCAGGGAAAAATTGCCAAATTATGAGCGATGGCCGAACAGCAGCGTGCCGATGCGCACGAGCGTGCTCCCTTCCTCCAGGGCGATATGGTAATCGGAGGACATACCCATCGATAGCTCCGTAAAGGCTGGGTTGTCTGGAAAAAATAGCTGTTTTATGGACTCGAATGCGTGGCGCAGGGCGCGAAATTCTGCCCGAACCTGAGCCTCGTCGTCGGTAAAAGTAGCCATGCCCATCACGCCGGCGATGCGAACATGGTGGAGTGTCGCAAAGGTGTCGGAGGAGAGCAGTTGTTGGGCTGCTTCCAAGGACAAGCCATACTTGCTTTCTTCTTGGGCGATGTGGAATTCGAGGAGGCAGGGAATGACCCGTTGGCACCGCGCAGCCTGTTTGTCGATTTCTACCAGTAGCTCCAGGCTGTCCACTGATTCAATCAAATCGATAAAGGGCGCAATTTGTTTGACTTTGTTTTTTTGCAGGTGTCCGATGAAATGCCACTGAATATCTTTGGGCAGCGATTCGTATTTGGGGAGCAGTTCTTGCACCCTGTTTTCGGCGAAAATACGTTGCCCTTTATCGTATAGGGCAGCGATATCGGTGGCCGGTCGCGTTTTGGAAACGGCGGCGAGTTGGGCATGGTAGGGCGCGAGTTCGCGGCAGAGTTGTGCGTACATGGCGGGTCTCAGAACAGTCCGTGGAGTTCTGCTTCTACAAGGTTTACAATGCGTCCGAGGTGTTCTGCATTATTGGCAAAATCTACTTCGTCGGAGTTGATAATCAGCAGGCGGCCTTCTTTATAGCCCGAAATCCAGTTCTCGTAGCGGTCATTCAGGCGGCGCAGGTAATCCAGGCTCATATTGCCTTCGTACTCGCGTCCTCGGCGCTGGATATGATCCACCAGGGTCGGGATGCCCGCGCGGAGGTAAATGAGCAAATCAGGCGCCTGTATCTGGGAGGACATCGTATCAAACAAATCCAGATAGTTGTGGAAATCCCGCGAAGGCATAAGGCCCATGTCGTGCAGGTTGGGCGCAAAAATATAGGCATCCTCATAAATCGTCCGATCCTGGATAACCGTTTTTTCTCCTTTCAGAATTTTAAGGATTTGGCGGTAGCGGTTGTTGAGGAAAAAAATTTGCAAATTGAAGGACCATCTGCGCATATCATCATAAAAATCAATAAGATACGGATTGTCATCGGTCGATTCATAATGCACCTCCCATCCAAAGGTTTTCCCGAGCTGGGTACAGAGGGTGGTTTTTCCCGCTCCAATATTACCGGCAATGGCTACGTATTTTACCCGCGGATTACTGGTGTGTTCTTTATTCATGTGCTATTGGCATTTGGCATCGCAAATATAACACGTCGGAGTAAGGATTTACACCCTCGAATAGCTCCTTTGGCATAATCGAAAGGAAAATACCATACACATGTAATCAAAGGGACCTATGAAAATAGAAAATGTTACAGCGGTAGCGACGCCATTTTTTTCACAGGGTCTCAAAATATCAATCACAGCCCCATGTCCAATTCTTTTTTTGTACCTTTTGCCGATATTTTATGGCTTAACTTCGATTAAATTGACATGACGATTGATGACACCTTACTTTTAAGGCTGGAGCATTTGGCTCGGCTGGAGTTGAGCGCGGAAGAGCGTTCGGCGATTACTCAAGACCTGAACAATATGTTACAGATGGTCGAAAAGTTGCAAGCACTTGATCTCGAGGGGGTAGAACCGCTGGTTTACCTTTCCGAAACCAGCGGCTTACTCCGACCGGATGTGATTTCGGGTCAGGTCTCGGTAGCCGAAGCACTCAAAAATGCACCAGACGAGGATGGCAGCCATTTCCTGGCTCCCAAAGTAATTGACCTATAACAAAACGTACATGGCAGAGTCAAAAGTAATTGACATTCGGAATCTGAGTAAGGTGTATATCATGGGCGACACGGAAGTGCGTGCGCTTCAGTCTATTTCCCTTGCCATTGAGAAGAACGAATACGTCGCCCTGATGGGACCTTCCGGGTCGGGCAAATCCACCTTGATGAACCTTATCGGGTGCCTCGATACCCCCAGCGGCGGGGAGTATATCCTAAACAACCGCCTGGTAAGTGCCATGTCGGATTCGGAGCTGGCTCAAGTGCGCAACAAGGAAATAGGCTTTGTTTTCCAAACATTCAACCTGCTGCCCCGATTGTCGGCACTCGAGAATGTAGCATTACCGCTGGTTTATGCCGGATGGTCTCGCGCTGCTCGGATGGCTCGGGCAGAGGAAATCCTGGATGCCGTGGGGCTAAAAGATCGTATGCACCACAAACCCAATGAGTTATCAGGTGGACAGCGCCAGCGGGTAGCCGTGGCACGCGCCCTGGTCAATAACCCCTCTATCATCCTCGCGGACGAACCAACAGGAAACCTCGATACAAAGACCTCCTACGAAATCATGGAGTTGTTTGAAGATATCCATGCACGGGGTAACACGATTATCCTGGTTACCCACGAAGCAGATATTGCAGCCCATGCCCACCGCATCGTACGGGTACGGGATGGACTCGTGGAAAGTGATTCTGTCAACGGCGACGTGGTAAAACTCCGAAAGGAATTAGCTTGATTCGGTGAACCAGTGTTCGTCCTTTGCCGTTTAGCAGTTCTTAATATGCATAAATGGCGTTCAAAATTTACACCAAGACGGGCGATCGGGGGGAGACATCCCTTTTCGGAGGTTCCCGTCTTCCCAAGTCCCACCTCCGCATTGAAGCTTACGGAACCGTCGATGAGCTGAATGCACACATTGGTTGGGTACGCGATAATTGTCCGCTGGAGGAGGTACGTTCACCACTCCTCTTCATCCAGGAGCTACTGTTTGTGCTGGGTGCCCGGCTGGCTGCCCCTCCGGGAAAAGAAACGACCTTACCCGGATTGTCCGACAAAGAGGTGCACCAATTGGAGGAGTGGATTGATCTGATGGAGGGCCAACTGCCCCCCCTGCAG
>Ga0172373_10005750_pt1 | contig 16862 bp, 10 predicted proteins | sample Lak10m_2_FD_114546 | JGI IMG/M metagenome (GOLD analysis project Ga0172373, IMG submission 114546) | Freshwater microbial communities from Kabuno Bay, South-Kivu, Congo - kab_092012_10m | ecosystem: Environmental > Aquatic > Freshwater > Lake | place: Democratic Republic of the Congo...
GACTGGCCGTCTCAACCGTCTGGTCGCGCGGCGCGACGAAGTCATGTGGCCCCAGCCACACCGCCTGCCGCTCGGGCCGGCCCAGCAGGCCGGGGCCGAAGTCGCACTGGTAGCCGCCCACCCAGAAACCGCCGCCGGAAAGCGCGAGGGTCTTGCCGTTGGCGTCGGGATTCTCCAGCAGCGCGTTGACGCCGCCCCGGCTGTATTGCACCACGCGCCCGCCGATGTCCGGCACCACGACCGCTGAAACTTTCCCGTGGTCATCGCGCAGCGAAAGCGCATTCGTCCAGCCGAGCGCCGGGCCTTGGTTCACCCCCGCCGGCAGCGCTGCGCGCAACACGCCGGCGCACAGCACCAGCCATGCAGCCAGCCCGCGTGCGGCGAAACCCCGGAGTCGAATCATGCGCGCGGAAGCTACCAGCCCGCGCCGCAGGCTCAATGCTGTTCGCGCATGACCCCCTATCCCGCCGACGTGGGGCACAAGAAATCCAGTCTCAAGAACCGACGCCTTGATGTAGTGCCTTGGCAACTATTGCGCCAAAGTGACGCGCCAGGGCGGCGGCAAGAAGTGGCGGGACGGCATTTCCCACATGGCGCTCCTGTTCACAGACGTGGCCGTGGAAAATAAACCGATCATCGAATGATTGAAGCCGGGCCGCCTCGCGCACAGTTATCGAGCGATTATCTCGGTAGTGCGTGAATCGTCCTGAACCCGGATTGCGGAAGTTGGCTGTTATTGTGAAGCCGATGCCCTGCGGGTGAAGTCGTGCGTATGCTTGACTGAAGTAATTGTCAGAGAATCGCTCACCATCCGGGAGTTGTGCGTTCCCTTGCCCGGGCTGAATGTCTGCGATCTTTTCGAGGAACTTGTGCGAGTGCGCGCGGGCGGCATGATTAAAAAGGGCAATTGCGCCTTCGCGCCGCTCGTGCTGGTAAGTGGTGTTTGGCTCATGGGGATAGCGCGTGCCGTCATACGAGCCGCCCGCTTTAAGTTCAGGTAAATCGCCAATTGCATCCTCGACGGAAACAAAACGAAGATCGGATTTCGCGTCGGTATGAGAATCCCGCCCGACATCCAAGACATCGTAATCCCCGGAGGGAAAATCAAAGTTGCTGATTCCAAGGTCCTCTCTTAAGGCTACGACAAAGGCGCGCCTGCGAATCTGCGGAATGCCAAACTGAGACGCGTTCAGCACAGCGGTCCGGACAGTGTAGCCAGGAAAAACATTTTCGACCTGCTCGTTGAACAGCTCTGCAAAAGCAGTTAGTGCCGTCGGCACGTTCTCAAGAATCACGCACTTGGGCTGCAAATCCTGAGCGAGTTCGATGAACCGGGCAAACAGCCGATTTCGATTGTCCTCCAGCCAGCGCTTTCCTTTCAGAGAGAGGCGGTGACGCCAATCTCGCACGGAAGTCGGTGCCGTTCAGGCTGCCGCAGAGGCGCAAAGGACGAAGCAGACAGCGGGGGCATCGCTCTACGCGTGAAATCGCGCGGACTAAAGGAAGGATTCAATTTCAAGCTGGCTACGCAGAACCATGGAAGAAAGTCGCGCGCCGTCAATTAGGCTGATGCAAGGCTTGTATTGATGGCGAGACTCAACGATAGCCGCGCGCGTGTAATGGCTAGTTGTGATGAAAACGCCTTTGGCCGTCGTGCTTAAGGCTCCTCTGAATTTATTGATTTCAACACTTCCAACGGCGTGTCGCCACCTCTTGACCTGACTCTGAACATGGCAGCCTCCGAACCAATCGTTCGACTCGTCAACAAAGGCGTTGATGTCGATGCCACCATCGCCAGACGCAGCGGTCACCCCTACATCGCGGAACCCGTTCCGCTCCATCAAAGCCCTAATGAGATGCTCGAACTTCACAGGAGCGACTTGAATCAAACGACCTCGAACGCTTTCAACTGCCTCGTTTGTCTGCCCTGCGAGTTGAGCATCCGCATCTAAGGCAACTGGAGAAATTTCGCGCTCCAAGTCTGACAACGGATTCTGCTTCCGAGAGTCTGCAATAACTCCTTCCGAAAGGATGCGGGCGTGGTCAATGGGCACCACATTCGGCACTGGGTGAATCCGAAACTCGAAGAGCCAAACATTGCGCAAATTACCGCGCCGGTCTGCCTGCATTTCCTGCGAGTGTCGCAGAAGTTCCAGCAAACCAAGAAACCGATACGTCTGCCTCCCGACGTTTACGAAGCCGAAGAAGGGGACAGGAATGTCATACTGCTCAATCAGCCGCTTGTTGCGTCCGGTGAGTTGCTGGTCACCTACTCGGCCTTGAGCCGTGTAGGTCATCACGTCCCCCTCAATGCGGTCGTGATACGGATTCTCCGTGAGGATTCGACCCGAATCCTCAGCGGCAGTCATGATGGCGACATGGCGGAGCTTCTTCTGCGAGTCCACCGATGGCCTGATTCCGCCGAGATTCTCGACTTCCAACGCAAAGCGAATTTGGTCGTTCGTGTAGAGACTTCCAACCTGAAACTCAGTCGTTTGGTTCATGGCGGGCTTAGAGGATTCCTCAATCCGTGCAAGTAGCGCGCAAAACCGCGAATCTCACGAGCGATGTCCCTCGGCGAAATGCACGCTCAAAACCATGGATTAGTGCTTAGGGCCTCTTCCGTGACTGCGTGAAAGAGCCGAGTAGATTGCTGAACACCTCAAGCGCTTTGAGGGCCGCGGCTCATGCACAAGACGGGCGACTTTTCGCCTTGCGCGGACGAGAATTACTTCCTCTTGGTTCAACTCAACGCCGTTCAGCACCGCACGGAAATCGCGCGTCGCGTTCGCCACGGTAAGTGTTCTCATGCGGCCAAGGTGTCAGAGTCGGCCTGCCGGCTCAAGCCCGACTATGCAATCAGCTCCCGTATGACCTGTCCGCCGAACTGCGAGAGCTGCTTGAAGCGGCCGCCGTGGAAGTAGGTGAGTTTGTTGTCGTCCAGTCCGAGCAGGTTCAGCAGCGTGATATGCACGTCGCGGATGTGGTGGACGTGCGCAACGGCCTTGTCGCCCAGCTCGTCGGTCGCGCCGAGGGTGTGGCCGGCCTTCACGCCGCCGCCGGCGAACCAGAGGGTCATCGCGTGCGGGTTGTGGTCGCGGCCGTAGGCGGTGCCGCCGCGCACACCGTTGTCCGGCGAGCGGCCGAACTCGCCGCACCAGACGAGCAGCGTGGAGTCGAGCAGGCCGCGCTGCCGTAGGTCCGCGATGAGCGCGGCGATGGGCTGGTCCACCTGGCGGACGAGGTTGCCGTGGGCGCGCTCGATGTAGTCGTGGCTGTCCCACGTGCCGGCGTAGAGCTGCACGAAGCGCACGCCGCGCTCGACGAGCCGCCGCGCGAGCAGGCACTTGCGCCCGAAGGCGTCCGTCGGTTCCGCGCCGATGCCGTAACCGGCCTTGAGCCGCGCGTCCTCCTGGTCGAGGTCGAGGATGCCGGGCACCTCCATCTGCATGCGGAAGGCGAGTTCGTAGGCGTCCATGCGCGCGGCGAGTTCGGCGTGCTGCGGGTGCGCGTCGCGATGCGCGGAGTTCAGCTTCGCGAGCAGGTCGAGGTTCTGGCGCTGGTGTTCGGGGGAAATTCCCTTGGGCGGCGTGAGGTCGAGGATGGGCGAGCCTTTCGCGCGGAGCGGGGTGCCCTGGAAGTTCGCGGGGAGGAAGCCGTTGCCCCAGTTGGCCGCGCCGCCCTGCGGGTAGCTCACCTCCGGCAGCACGATAAAGCCGGGCAGGTTCTGGTTCGCCGAGCCGAGGCCGTAAGTCACCCACGAGCCGATGGCCGGGTCGCCGCCGAAGCGGTTGCCGGTGTTCATCTGATACATGGCGGTCGGGTGGTTGACCGAATCCACCTGCGCACCCCGGAAGAAGCAGAGGTCGTCGGCCACGCGCGCGAGGTGCGCCCAGTTCTCGGCGATGTCAGCGCCGCTCTGGCCGGCCTTGCGAAACTTGAACGGGCTTTGCACGTAGTAGCGCTTCCCGCTCTCCATCGCGGACTTCATCTTGCCCTCGCGGACGAACTCCTTGAGGTGCATCTCGGCCAGCTTGGGCTTCGGGTCGAAGGTGTCGATGTGCGACGGGCCGCCCTCCATCATCAGGAAGATGCAGTTCTTGGCCTTGGCGGGATGATGGCCTTCCTTCGGTGTGAGCGGGCTGGTGGGTTTCGCGTTTGAAGTTTGGAGTTTGGAGTTGGCCTCCGCCGCCAGCAGTGAGCTGAACGCCACGCTGCCGAGGCTCGCGCCGAGCGAATACACAAAGTCCCTCCGCGTGGGCGCGTGGAGCGCGCGCTGGCCAGCGCAGGGGAAGAAGGGCGCACTCATGGTTGGTCAGGGGTTCGCTGGCAGGGCGCGGGTGGCTTCACGATGCTCAATTAACTGCGAAGTCAGCCGTTTGACAATATCGGGATGCTGCGCCGCGACATTGCCGGCCTCGGACAAGTCCCGCTCCAGGTCGTAAAGCTCCGGCGGCTGCGTGAGGTGGAGTTTCCAACGGCCTTCGCGGAAGGACTCGCGGCGGTTCTTCGCGTAGCCGTAAAGCGAGTAGAGCGTCGTGCGCGGCGAGCGGGCACCTGTCTCTCCGAGCAGCACGGGCGAGCAGTCGAAACCATCCAGCTTCAGCGCGCGCGGCAATTCGTGGCCGGCCAGCTTTGCCAGCGTGGGCAGCACATCGAGCGTGCTTACGAACTCGCCGCTCACCCGCCCAGCCGGCACGCGACCCGGCCACCAGGCGATGCACGGCACGCGCAGGCCGCCTTCGTGGACGGTGTGCTTCGTGCCGGACAGCGGCGCGGCGGTGCCGGGCGTGCGGCGCTCGGGACCGTTGTCGCTGGTGAAGATGACGAGCGTCTTCTCGGCCAGACCGAACGCGCGGAGTTTCTCCAAGATTTGCCCCGTGCTGTCGTCGAGTTCCTCCACCACGTCGCCGTAAAGGCCGCGCGAGGATTTGCCTTTGAACTTCGCCGACGCATCGAAGGGCAGGTGCGGCATCGCGTGGCCGAGGTAGAGGAAAAAGGGTCGGGCGCGGTTCGCCTCGATGAACTTGAGCGCCTCCGCCGTGTAGAGGCCGGTCATCGCGGCGGGGTCGGCGGGACGCTGCACGACGGCATCGCCGCGCAGGACCGGCATGCCGCCCTCCTGCTCAAAGACGACCGTCTCCCACTTGTCGAGGTTGTGCAGCACGCCAAAGTAGCTGTCGAAGCCCTGGTCCATCGGCCGCATTCCCTTCACAAAACCAAGGTGCCACTTGCCGATGCAGCCGGTCGCGTAGCCGCGCGGCTTCACGACTTCGGCCAGCGTGAGTTCGGCGGTGACGAGGCCGTTCGTGGCGTCGGGCCGCAGCACGCCCGTCGCCAGCCCGACGCGGCCGGGATACTGGCCGGTCATCAACGCCGCGCGCGACGGCGTGCAGAGCGCCGATGTGACGGAGAAGTCCGTGAAGCGCGTGCCCTCGCGCGCCATGCGATCAAGGTGCGGCGTGCGGATGTCTTTCGCGCCATAGCAGCCGAGGTCGCCGTAACCGAGGTCGTCACAGTTGATGAGAATGACGTTGGGCGGCGGAGCCGCGCCGTAAATTCTCATCAGCCAGCCGCACAAGCACGCCAACGCAACACTCGTTCGGACAAGGCGCGGGTTCATGGGTTCACGCAAGGATGCCCTTCACCACCTGTCCGGAGACGTTGGTGAGGCGGAAGTTTCGCCCGCCGTAGTTGAAGGTGAGCTTCGTGTGATCGAGGCCGAGCAAGTGCAGGATGGTCGCGTGCCAGTCGTGGATGTGGACGGGGTTCTCGACCGCCTTGTAGCCGATGTCGTCCGTCGCACCGTAGGCCAGGCCGCCGCGCACGCCGCCGCCGGCCATCCAGAGAGAGTAACCCTTGTGATTGTGATCGCGGCCATCGAAGCCCTGGTTGTAGGGCGTGCGGCCAAACTCGCCGGCCCAAACGACGAGCGTGTCCTTCAACAGCCCGCGCTGCTTGAGGTCGGTGAGCAGCGCGGCGATGGGCTGGTCGGTCGCGGCGCAGGACTTCGCCAGTGAATCCTTGAGCAGGTTGTGGTGGTCCCAGTGCACCGCCGAGGTGATCTCGATGAAGCGCACGCCCGCCTCGGCAAGCCGCCGCGCGAGCAGGCATTGCCGCGCGAACTGATCCTGCCCGCTGCCGATGCCGTAGAGTTTGCGGATGCTTTCCGGCTCGGCACGCATGTCGAGCACGTTGGGCACCTCGTCCTGCATGCGGAACGCGAGTTCAAACGACTCGATCGCCCCTTCAACCTCGGGCTGATGTGATTCGCGCGCAAGTTTGTGTTCGTTCAACCCGCGGATGAGGTCGAGTTGCGCGCGCTGGAGCGGTTTCGCGAGGTTTTCATTCGCGATGTTCCGCATCGGCGGGCCGGGTTCCGCATCAATCTTCATCAGTGCCGCGTAGAGGTCGGGCAACTGGCTCGCGCCGAGCTTGGTGCCCTGGCACACGGCGGGCAGGAACGCGCTGCCGTAATTGCGCGCGCCGCCGTTGTCCGCCGGCGGATTGAGCGTGATGAAGCCGGGCAGGTTCGCGTTTTCGCTGCCGAGGCCGTAGAGCGTCCACGCGCCGAGCGACGGCCGCACGAACTGGAAGCTCCCCGTGTGCATCTGCCCGAACGCCTGCGCGTGGTTCGGCAGGTCGGTGTGCATCGAGTTGATCACGCACAGGTCATCCGCGTGCTTCGCGATCTGCGGATATACGTCCGCGATCCATAGGCCGGACTTGCCGTGCTGCTTGAACGGATGCACCGGCCCGAGCAGCTTCGCCCCGGCGGCATCGCGGCTCAGGCTCGCGGCCTGGCCGTTGCGCTTGATCAACTCCGGCTTGTAATCAAACAAGTCCACATGCGACGGCCCGCCCCTCATGCAGAGGAAAATGACCCGCTTGGCGCGCGGCGCGAAATGCGTGGGCTTCACCGCGAGCGCGCTGCCGTTGGCCGCCGCATTGTGGGCCAGCGCAGCGAAGGCAAGGTAGCCGAAGCCGGAGGCGAGCGACTGAAGCGCGGCGCGGCGGGAGATGAGCGGAAGTGTGTTCATGAGTTTGGCGCGTGGTGTTGTTCGTCCGAAACGTTCCCCCTCACCCTAACCCTCTCCCTTGGGGAGAGGGAACCGCCGTTGTCCGTCTTCTTCAAGTGCCACGCGCCTCCCGCCATCGCCGCCTCATTCCACTTCGCCCTGGAGAACGCCCGAATACGAGAGCGCGCCCGATTCGCCGAAAGCCGGCGAACGCTTCTCCCTCTCCCCAAGGGAGAGGGCCGGGGTGAGGGGGAACAGCGCGTCCAAACCGGAGTCAGGCCTTCAATCGCCGACGCATTGTCCGACACTTCCTTCCGAGCCATGCGAACTGAATACTTCATGCTGCACCTCCACGCTGAATTCCTACTCCAGTTGCCTCAATGATTGGCCGGCAGTAATCCGGCAGGGGATGCGGCACCCGTTCCTGCAACGCGCGCCAGATGGCGTCGCGGATGGCGTCCTTCTCACGGCGCAACCGCGAATTCCAGAAGCGCAGCACCTTCACTCCGCGCGCTTCGAGCCACGCATCCCGCTCCTCATCCTTCTGGCGCTGCCCCGGTCGCCCGTGCTGGCTGCCATCGAGTTCGATGTCCACGAACGCCTCGACGCAGAAGAAATCCAGCACATGCGGCCCGAACGGATGTTGACGGCGAAACTTGTAGGCGGAGAAGCGCCGTTCACGGAGCCAGCTCCAGACCAGCTTCTCAGCCCAGGTATCGTCCTTGCGAAGCACGCGGGCGATGCGGGTGAGTTTGGGGGTTTGCACGGTGGGTGATTGTTAGCGCCGTGTGTGGTCGGAAGTCTTGTTCCCCCTCACCCTGGCCCTCTCCCTTGGGGAGAGGGAACCGCTGGCGTCCGTCTTCTTCAAATTCCACACACCATCCGCCATCGCCGCTTCATTCCACTTCGTCAGCAATGACGCTCGCAGGTCGCAGCGCGCCCGATACGTCGAGCGACGGGGAACGTTTCTCCCTCTCCCCAAGGGAGAGGGCCGGGGTGAGGGGGAAGGACGTCCACGCAAAGCACGAGGGGCACGATCTTGCCCGTGACGTTGCCGCCTTCGGTCATTGGTCATTCGGATATCCTTCGTCATTGGCTGGTTCGTCATTCGTCAATTCTCAGTCCGCGTTCCGAAACTCCGCGCTGGCCAGCAGTGACTGGCAGTAGGCGGACCAAATCTTCGCTTCATCCGGTGCCGTCTCTCCAGCTTGCGAGCGAGCTTTGCTGAAATACGCCTCAGCCAACTTTAACTCGGCGGCGTCCGGTGTGCGGTTATAGCAGAGCACGAACGCGCGGCGGATTTGCTCCTCCGGTGTCTTGCCCTCGCGGCGGATGCGTTGCGCCAGCGCGGCGGCGCGATCCTGCACCCACTGGTTGTTCATCAGGTAAAGTGCCTGCACGGGCACGTTGGTCACCTCGCGTTCGCCGGTCACGAGGCTCGGCTCGGCAAAGTCGAACAGGCCGAGCACGTCCGGCAGCCGGTCGCGGATGACGGGCAAATACACGGAACGGCGCAACGAGCCATCGAGGTCGGCGGGCACGGTCTTGTTGAAGCCAATGAGCGAGATGGACTGGCCGCCGAGTTCCGCTACGAGCGAACCCGGCCGGCGTGACGTGTCGAGCTGACCGCACACGGCAAGCATCGAGTCGCGGATGATCTCGGCGTCGAGCCGCCTTTTGTTCGCGCGCCAGTAGTAGTGATTGTCTGGATCCTTCTCAAAGGCGTCCGCGCGATAGGTCGAAGCCTGCCGGTAGGCGCGGGAGAGCACGATCTCGCGCACAAGCGCCTTCACCGACCAGCCGCCATCCACGAACCTCAACGCGAGGTGGTCGAGCAATTCAGGATGCGTGGGCCGCTCGCCGGTGAAGCCGAAGTTGTCCGGCGTGCGCACGATGCCCGTGCCGAAGAGATGTTTCCAAACGCGATTCGCCATCACGCGCGCGGTGAGCGGGTGCTCCGGGCTGGCGAGCCATTGTGCGAATTCCAGCCGCCCGCTCTGCTTCGCCGCCGGCTTGAGCGCGCCGCCGATTTCGATCACGCGCGGAAAACCTCGCTCGACCGTCTTCGTTGGCCGCGTGATCTCACCGCGCTCCATCAGGCGGGCATCGCGAATCTTCTCCGCGTCCAGCGCGCCCATGCAGAGCGGCAGCGCGCGGCCTTCGTCGTCCACCGTCTTGAGCGCGCCCTCGACACCGCCGCGCGTCCAGAGGATGCGGATCGCGTTGCGGAGCAGATCGTAGCCCTCGCCGCTCAAGTCCCGCTTCTCGGCGTAGGCCTTCCGCACCCGTTCCTCCTGCGCCTTCTCCTCGGCGTTCAGCTTCGCGAGCTGCGCCCTCAGCTCCACCGCGCGCTTCGCCCCGATGGACTTGTTCGGGATCAACTGCCCCGGCAGCGCCGGCAGCGTGATGAGGTCGCCGCCGTTGTTGTTCTCCGAGTCAATCCAGGTGCCGAAATGGGTTTTCGTGCTCTGGAAGATGCCGGCGAGCGCGTAGTAGTCTCCATCGCGAACGGGTCGGTCTTGTGGTCGTGGCAGCGCGCGCACGCGACGGAACTCGCCATCACCGCGCGCGTCACGGCGTCGAGCTGCTCGTCCACGACATCGGCGGCGAACTGCGCCTTGTTCATCTCGTTCAGCCCCTTCGCGCCGAACGCGAGGAAGCCCGTGGCGATGAGCAACTGCGCGCGCTCGGCATCATCCTTCGCGGGCAGCAGGTCGCCGGCGATCTGCTCGGTGAGAAAACGGTCGAAGGGTTTGTCCGCGTTGAAGGCGTCAATGACGTAGTCGCGGTAACGCCACGCGTGCGGGTAGGCGAGGTTGGACTCGCGCCCGTTCGACTCGGCGAAGCGCGCCACGTCCAGCCAGTGCCGGCCCCAGCGCTCGCCGAAGCGCTCGGACTTCAGCAGCGCATCCACGACTTCGGCGAGCGCGGCGTCGAGTTCGCCCGCCTTCACGCGCTTGGTGAATGCCACGACTTCGGCGTGCGAGGGCGGCAGGCCGACGAGATCGAAGTGGACACGCCGCAACAACGTGACTGGCTCGGCGTCGAGCGAGGGCGCGAGCTTGTTCTGCTCCAGCTTCGCGAGGATAAAGCGGTCGAGATCGCGCTTCGCCCACTTGGGATCCTTCACCGCCGGCAGCGCGGGTTTCACCGGCTTCTTGTAAGCCCAGAATTCGCGGCCTGATTTCAAATCCACCGGCGGACGTTCCGCCACCTTGCCGGACGGCTCGCGCGGATCGGGCGCGCCCATCTTGATCCACGCTTCAAAGTCCGCGATGACGGCCTTGGGCAGTTGCGGCTGCTTGGGCGGCATTTCCAGATCGGGATTCGTGTGCGAGATGGCGGTGAGCAGCAGGCTTTTCTTCGGGTCGCCCGGCACCACCGCCGGTCCCGTGTCACCGCCCGCGCGGATGCTCTCCCGCGTGTCGAGCAGCAGGCTGCCCTTGGATTTGCCCGACTCCGCCGAGTGGCATTCGTAGCAATGCTTCACCAGCACCGGACGGATTTTGGACTCGAAGAAGGCAAGTCCATCCTCCGCCGCCGAAGTTGGAAATACCGACGCCAGCAGTCCCGCCAACGCGAGAAAAGACACGACCGCCGCGCGAAGCCCGGAGGGCTTCAACGTGATTAGCTCCGGGTGAAACCCGGAGACAAGGGCGTTCGACGCGTTCCCAACCGCGGAGCGGTTGAACCGTGCGCTAGGGCAGATGTTGTTCATCCAGTTGCATTCCGTGCGCGGCCAATAGACCGCGCAGTTCGTCGAGATAATCCTGTTTCTGGTGATGTCCCTCCTGCTGCTTGATGTAATCAATCACCGTGCCCCGGTCACGATGCGAAACAGTGAACGCCCCGTAGCCGTCCTGCCAGTGCGTGAAGCCGGGAAACACGCCGCCCTCCTTGATCCAAAGCGCCGACGCGACCTTGATGTCCTTCACCAAATCCGCCACGGCCACCGACGGATGCAGGCTGGTGAGAATGTGCAGGTGATCCTCGACGCCGTTGATGCGGTAGAGATGGCAGTGGTGTTTCTTGAGGATGCCCCAGACGTAACGGAACAGGTCTTCCCGTCGCTCCTTCAGCAACACGCGCCCGCGGTCTTTCGTGGCGAATACGATGTGATGACAGGATTCGATGTAGTTCGAGGGCATGGGGACGATGGTTCAACCGCTCCGCGGTTGGAATGGATCGGGCATCACGGTCTCCGGGTTCCACCCGGAGCTAATCACATTCAAGCCCTCCGGGCTTGGGCGAACCGACCCGCGCGTCTCCGTATGACAGAACCAATCAGGAAGGGGCGCACGGCGCGGCTTTGTGGCGGAGAAGAACTGGTGTGCCTCAATACACATACGCAAACTCATTGGCGTTGAAGATCACAAGGCAGACTTCAGCGAGGCCGCGCAGCTCGGGCGGGGCGTCGGCGGGGTGCAGGTCGGGGACGAAGTCGGCGGCGGCTTCGAGGGTCTCGGTGAAGCGGAACTTCTCGCCGGTGTTTTCCTCGACGGCCTCGCGGACGACGGAGCGCGGCGGCGCGGGCTGCTCGAACTTCAGCGTGCGATGCCGCGCGGTCATCGCGTCCCAGTGGGCGAGGCTGGCCTTGAGTTCGTCGGGCTTCGGCGCGCGGTTGAAGGCGAGTTCGAAGGCGCGGGTGAGGATTTGAGATTTGTGATTCGTGATTTCAGATGGTCCGGATGGCGGCGTGGTGCGTGGTGCGTGGTGCGTGAGGAGGCGGTTCCCGAAGGCGAGCGCGCGGGCGTAGGTAGCTTGGCTGTTGAAGAGCGCGAAGACCTGCGGGGTGACGGTGGAGGCCTCGCGCAGCTCGCAGGACAAGTCGGGCGAAGGGGCGTTGAACACCTCCATGAACGGGTCGCCCGCGCCGCGCAGCTTCAGCGCGTAGAGGCTGCGGCGGTGGCGCTGCTCGGGCTTCGGCGACGGCTGCCACGCCTCCGCGAACGTGCCCATGACCTGGCGCGGCTGGAGCGCGGCTTCGGGGTTGATTTCCGGCCGCACCGGGATGCCGCCGAGCGCGGGGTTCAGCTCGCCGGAGACGCGGAGCATGGCGTCGCGCAGCTCCTCGGCGGCGAGGCGGCGGGGTTTGAAGGACAAGTATTCAGTGTTCAGTGATTCAGTATTCAGTTTGGCGGCCGGTGTGCCCGTCGCCGACTGAACACTGGTTACTGAATACTGATTACTGGTTCCCCGGCGATACGCCTCGCTGGTCATCACCAGCCGGTGCATCGCCTTCACGGACCAGCCGCGCTCGACGAACGTCGCGGCGAGCCAGTCAAGCAGCTCGGGGTGCGTGGGCTTCTTGCCGGTCGCGCCGAAGTTGTTCGGGTTGCCCGCGAGCGCCTGGCCGAAGTGCCATTGCCAGATGCGGTTCACCATCACGCGCGCGGTGAGCGGGTGCGTGGGCGAGGCAATCCAGTTCGCGAGGTCGAGGCGGCGGCCGGCGAGGTCATTTGCAATCTGAAATCCGGGATTTGAAATCACAGACAGCGCGCCCGGCTCGACTTTCGCCGCCGGGGAAAACGGGTCGCCGCCCGCGAGGATCGCCGTCTGCTCCAGTTCGCCGGCGGTCATGCGGTTCGCGGGCATCCGCGTGGGCGAGTTGACGGACTTCACGTCCGGCGTGCGGCCGCTGTGGACGGCGAAGGCCACCGGCTGGAAGCGGTCGAACTCCCAGCGCAGCCGCTCCAGCCCCTTGCGTGCGACGCGCTCCAGGCCGTAGTCCTCCGGCGTGAAGCCGACGAGCTTGGGCGGAAACCCGGACTCGGGCACGCCCTGCTGCGCGAGCTTGTTGCGCGCGATGGCGAACGCGCCCTGCGACTCGCGGCGCGGCCCCTTGCCCTCCTGCTCGCGCGCGGCGGCAACGGCGGCGTTCCACTTCGCCGGGTCAATTTTCTTCTCCGCAAACCACGCCTGCGCGTTGGCGAGCAGCTTGTCGTCAAGACGCTTCAAGGTCGCGAGGTGCTCCTGCCGGCGGGCTTCGAGATATTTGCGCTCCTCGAAGCCGGCGACGTTCTCCTCCGGCAGGAACGGCGCGTCGCGCTCGCTGAGTTGCGTCGTGGCGAAGCAGGCTTGCAGCGCGTAGTAATCGCGCGCGGGCACGGGGTCGAACTTGTGGTCGTGGCAGCGCGCGCACTGGAGCGGGTGCGCGAGGAAGACCTGCCCGACGCTGTCCGTCACGTCGTCAAGGAAACGCTGGCGCGCGACCTTGGCGACCTCCATGCCGGTGAGTTCCCACGGGCCTTGGCGGAGGAAGCCGGTGGCGATTAGCAGTTCGGAGTTCGGAGTTCGGAGTTGGGGGCTCTCAGCGAACTCGTCGCCGGCAATTTGCTCACGGATGAACTGGTCGTAGGGCTTGTCGGTGTTGAAGGCGCGCACCACGTAGTCGCGGTAACGCCAGGTGCTGCCGCGCACGTAGTCGTTCGCGAAACCGCTCGAGTCGGCGTAGCGGGCGATGTCGAGCCAGTGCCGCGCCATCTGCTCGCCGTAGTGCAGCGACGCGAGCAGGCGGTCCACGAGCTTGGCGAAGGCGCGTTCGTCCGAGTCCTTGTCCGCGAGGAACGCCGCGACCTCCTCCGGCGTGGGCGGCAGGCCGAGCAGGTCGAACGTGGCGCGGCGGATGAGCGTGCGGCGGTCGGCGAGCGGGGCGGGCGGGGTTTGGGCGGCGGCGAACTTCTGGTTGAGGAAGCCGTCAATGGGGTTCGCAGGGGGAATGTTCAGTATCCAGTGTTCAGTTTTCTGTGGGGACGAGTCTCCGGACGCGCCGGGCTTCACCAAACCCGACTGAACACTGAACACTGAATACTGAACACTCACCGCCGGCACCGCCGGCTTCCTCACCGGCTGATACGCCCACAGGTTCTCCAGCTTGTAACGGCGGTTCGTCCACTCGGGCGAGAGGCCGCCGCTGGTCTTCACGGGAAGGCCGTCCTCGGCGGACCATTTGTCGGCGTTCGTCTTGGCGATTTCCGCAAGCCGCTTCGCGTCCGGCCACGGTGCGCCGCCGACGAGCCACTCCCTCACCCAGTCGAGCTGTTCCTTCGTGAGCTTGTCGTTGTCCTTCGGCGGCATCGGCGCCCAGTTGTCCGCCTCGTGCTCGCGCGTGACCGCGAGCCAGAGCGGGCTGGCGTCGGGTTTGCCGGGGACGATGGACGGCTTCTCGCTCTCGCCGCCCTTGAGCAGGCCGGCGCGCGCGCGCATATCGAGGCCGCCCTTGATTTTCGCGGGGTCGTCGCCGTGGCAGGCGAGGCACTTCTCCTTGAACAGCGGCTGGACGCGGCGGGCGAACAGCTCCTCGGCCGAAGGCGAACCCGCCGGCGCGCCAACGCCCGCCGATGCCAGCGCAAGCAGGGCAAGGGACACGAGGCTTGGCGCGGCGGCGTTCATGCGGGTGACTGGCAGTGGAAGTTTGACGCGAGCGGGCGCGGGCTGGCTACAGCAATTTCGGGTGCCTTACTTAGCGGAGCCACACAGATGAAGGGCGGAACGCAGATGAACCTGAAATCCGAAATCCGAAGGCCGAATCGAGCTTTCGCCGTTTGTGCGAAACAGTGTCGGCCGGCCACCTTCCCAAAAGCAGCCTTTCGGGATTCGGGCTTCGGATTTCTTTCGGATCTCGGATTTCGGACTTCGGATTTCGGGATGAAAGATGGCTCGCGCCCGCCGGCACCGCCCTCACTCCACGAGCCGTTTCGCCTTCGAGCGGCCGCCTTTCCACACGTCGTATTGCGGGTCGGCGTAATCGGCGAAGAACCGGGCGAGTTGCGCGACGAGTTCCTGCTGCCGGGCTGCGTGCGGCGGCTGGCCGAAGAGGTTGAAGCGCTCGTGCGGGTCGCGCCGCATGTCATACAGCTCGAAGGGGCCGGCGGGATGCCGCGCGACATATTTCCAATCGTCCGTGCGGATGGCGCGCGTGCCCTCCATCTCGTAGAAGACCGTGTTGTCCCACGCCAGCGTGCCGCCGCGCAGCACGGCGGAGAAGTCCCGGCCCGGCGACTTCGGCTTCGCCGGCATTTTGTCGGCGAGGCCGAGGTAGCCCAGCACGCTCGGGAGGAAGTCGTAGTTGCTCACGAGGAAATGGTTCGTCCGGCCCGCCGGAATCTGGCCGGGCTGCCGGAACAGCAGCGGAATCTGCATCATCAAGTCATGCGCGCCGATGGGCCGCGTGTGGTCGCCCATGCCCCAGAGGCCATTCTGGCCGCCCATCCAGCCCTGGTCCGCCGCGTAGGTCACGAGCGTGTTGCCGTCGAGGCCGAGGCGCTTGAGCGTCGCCATGATTTCGCCCACGCCGTCGTCCACGCCGCTGGTCTCGGCGGCGACGCGCTCCATCGCCACCTGTTTGTTATGGAACTGCTTGTTCGCGTGCTGCCACGGGTGCATTGCGTCGCGCGGGAAGCTGGTGAACGGCTTGCCCTTGTAGAACTCCGCGTGGCGGTTGCGCGCGGGATTGAGCATCAAGTTCCCCAGCGAGTAAGGCCCGTTGTAGGCGAGGAACAGGAAGAACGGTCGCTCCTTGTTCTGCTCGATGAACTGCACGCCGCGCCGGGTCCACAGGTCGGTCGTGTAGCCGGCCTCCTTGCGCAGCTTGCCGTCCTCGATGATGTCCTGGTCGTAGAACTCGCGGGTCGAACCGTCCGGTTTCGTGACCCAAAAGCTGAAGCCTTCGCTCGGCGTGAGGTTCGCGCCGAGGTGCCACTTGCCGCTGAGGCCGCACACGTAGCCGGCGTCGCGCAGCACTTCACCGAGCGAAGTGAACTCGGCCAGCGTGTTGTAGGCCTTCGGCCCCATCATGAACTGTGGGTCGAGGAAGCTGTGCACGCCGTGCTGCGACGGAATCAGCCCGGTGAGAAACGTCGCGCGCGTGGGCGAACAGACTGGATTGCAGCTCAACGCGCGCGTGAAGCGGAGGCCCTCCGCCGCGAGCCGGTCAATGTGCGGCGTGCGGATGTCCGGGTTGCCGTAGCAGCCGAGCGTCCACGCGCCCTGGTTGTCCGTGAGGATGAAGACGAGGTTGGGCCGCGCGGGCGCGGCGAGCGCAGACAGAACCCCGGCGAACAGGAGGACGAACACTTTCATGTGGAGCGAAGTGAATTTTTCCAGACGAAGTGCGGAAGTTTAACGCAAGGGCGCAAAGTCGCAAAGACGCAGGGAAATTGACCGGGTAATCCTTCCCTGCGTCCTTGCGCCTTGGCGGCTTTGCGTTTCATCGAGTTAGCCCTTCGGCTAGTGCTTGGTCGGCGGAAACTGCTTCCGCAGCAGCGCCTCCGCCTCCGCGCGGATTTTCGCGAACTTCGGGTCGTCGGCGTAGTTGTGCAATTCGGCGGGCTGCTGGGCGTTGTCGTATAGCTCGCGGCCGATGACCGCGCCGGTCTTCCAGTCGCGCCACTCGGTGTAGCGCGCGGCGGCGGTGCGGACGCTCACGCCCATCGCGCGCGGCTGCTTGTCCGGCTCACGGTCGAAGTAGGCCGGGCGCGGGTGCTGCGTGAACGCGGCGGGCTTCACGGACTTCGCCGGGTCGTTCAGCACCGGGACAAGGCTTGTGCCCTCGATGCCCGGCGGCTTCGGCAGGCCGGCGAGTTCCACCAGCGTCGGGAACAAATCGAGCAGCTCCGCGAGCGAAGTGGTTTTCCTCCCCGCCGACTTCATCCCCGGCGTGCCGATGAAGAACGGCACGCGCGCGTCATACTCGAAGGTCGAGGTCTTCGCCCACAGGCCGTGCTCGCCGAGGTGATAGCCGTGGTCGCCGACGAACGTGACGATGGTGCGGTCCGCCACGCCGCTGCGGTCGAGCGCGTCGAGCACCTTGCCGAGCTGGGCGTCGAGGTAGCTGATGTTGGC
>Ga0172373_10005752_pt1 | contig 16861 bp, 12 predicted proteins | sample Lak10m_2_FD_114546 | JGI IMG/M metagenome (GOLD analysis project Ga0172373, IMG submission 114546) | Freshwater microbial communities from Kabuno Bay, South-Kivu, Congo - kab_092012_10m | ecosystem: Environmental > Aquatic > Freshwater > Lake | place: Democratic Republic of the Congo...
GGAACCACCTCTATGCAAGTAGCACAGAGCATTAGCGAAGGATTAGCAAGAAATGTATTAGCTGCCAAAGTTAGCAACGAAGTCGTAGATGCTAGCAAGCCGATTCATCAAGATTCAACCTTAAGTTTATTAACTTGGAATGATGCAGAAGGAAAAAATACCTTATGGCATTCATCAGCTCACTTATTGGCTGAGGCTTTAGAAGCTTTATACCCTGGTGTGAAATTTTGGGTTGGTCCACCATTAGAAAATGGGTTTTATTATGATGTTGATTTAAACGGGCAAACCTTAACTCCGGCTGATTTTGAAAAAATTGAAGCTAAAATGTTGGAATTAGCTCGTCAAAATAACGAATACAAACGTATCGATATTACTAAGGCCGAGGCTATTAAGTATTTTACGGATAAAGGCGATGAGTACAAGTTAGATTTATTAGAGCGATTAGAAGACGGTACCATTTCGTTATACAATCAAGGAAATTTTACAGACTTATGTCGTGGGCCTCATATACCTAATACAGGCTTTATTAAAGCTGTTAAAGTATTGAATATTGCGGGTGCCTACTGGAAAGGTGATGAAAAGAACAAAATGCTAACTCGTATTTATGGTATAGCATTTCCTAAGGATAAAGAACTAAAAGATTATTTAGTTTTATTAGAAGAGGCTAAAAAACGCGATCACAGAAAATTAGGGAAAGAATTGGAACTATTCACGTTTTCAGAAAAAGTAGGTTTGGGCTTGCCGTTATGGTTGCCAAAGGGCGCCATGTTAAGAGAACGTTTGATACAATTTTTACAAAAAGCACAATTAAAAGCTGGTTATTTACCGGTTGTAACGCCACATATTGCTCAAAAAGAATTATACGTTTGTTCGGGGCATTATGAAAAATATGGAGCTGATTCATTTCAACCAATCAAAACACCGCATGAGGGAGAAGAATTTTTCTTAAAACCAATGAATTGTCCGCATCATTGCGAAATATATAAATCATCGCCTAAATCGTATAAAGATTTACCGGTCCGTTTGGCAGAATTTGGCACAGTTTATCGCTACGAACAAAAAGGAGAGTTACATGGATTGACTCGTGTTCGAGGATTTACTCAAGATGATGCTCATTTATTTGTTAGACCAGATCAAGTTAAAGAAGAATTTTTAAAAGTAATTGATTTGGTTCTCTATGTATTTAATGCTTTAGATTTTAAAGACTATACGGCTCAAATTTCATTACGAGATCCGGAAAACAAAACCAAGTATATCGGAACAGATGAGAATTGGGCTTTGGCCGAGCAGGCCATTGTTGACTCTGCAGCCGAAAAAGGATTAAAAACAGTTGTTGAAACAGGAGAGGCGGCTTTTTATGGTCCTAAATTAGATTTCATGGTAAAAGATGCTTTAGGAAGAAAATGGCAATTAGGTACTATTCAAGTAGATTATAATTTACCGGAACGTTTTGAGTTAGAATATACCGGGTCTGATAATTTAAAACATCGTCCTGTAATGATTCATCGTGCTCCTTTTGGATCGTTAGAAAGGTTCATTGCTGTTTTAATAGAACATTGTGCAGGTAATTTTCCGTTATGGTTAACTTCTGATCAATACGCTATTTTGCCGATTAGTGAAAAATACAACGATTATGCAAAAAAAGTTTCAGAATTATTAAATATTTCCGATATTCGTGGCCTTGTTGACGAAAGGAATGAAAAAATTGGAAAAAAAATTCGTGACAACGAGGTAAATAAAATTCCTTTCATGTTGATAGTTGGAGAAAAAGAAGCAGAGGAAGGAACAGTATCGGTTAGAGAAAGAGGTAAAGGAGACATAGGTTCGATGACTGTAGAAGCATTTGCTGATTTGGTGAGAAAAACTATAGAGAAAGATTTTGAACAAAAAATAAATAATAATTAATTTAAAAGCGGAGGTAGTTATTAGCGTTTTTAAGAAACCAATAAACAACAACAATAAAAATACCGGGCCTATTAAGCCAGGTGATGTTGCATCAGCAGGACAAGCTCCAGTAGTTAAGCGTCCACGCGGATTGAAAGAAGGATTTAAACGTCCAGGTGTTAAGGAAGATCAACACAGAATTAATGCAAATATCCGAAACACTCCGATGGTTCGTGTGGTTGGAGATGATATAGAACCAGGAGTATACCCAATTTCGAAAGCTATCCAGATGGCAGAAGACTTAGGCGTTGATTTAGTAGAAATAGCTCCCAATGTTGATCCTCCTGTATGTAAGCTTATTGATTACGGAAAATATCTCTATGAGCTAAAAAAGAAAGCAAAGGAAGTAAAAGCAAAAGCATCTAAAGTTGTAGTTAAAGATATTCGATTCGGTCCACACACTGATGAACATGATTTTCAATTTAAAAAAAATCATGCTATGAAATTTCTTCAAGATGGCTGCAAAGTAAAAGCCTTTGTGTTTTTTAGAGGTAGAGAAATCGTATTTAAAGAGCAAGGTACTATATTGTTGTTAAGATTTGCTTCTGAGCTAGAGGATTATGGCAAAGCCGAGCAATTACCAGTTCTTGAAGGAAAAAAAATGCAAATGGTATTAGCACCTAAAAAAATTAAATAATAACAAAAGCTGAGTTTTGTTATACACAATCATCAACAAGAGAACTACTAACAACTAAAATAAATAACGTAAAATGCCAAAAATGAAAACAAACTCTAGTGCAAAGAAGAGATTCTCTGTAACTGGGTCCGGCAAGATTAAGAGAAAACATGCTTTTAAAAGTCATATTTTGACTAAAAAAGCGACTACAAGAAAACGTGCGTTAACAAAATCAGGCTTAGTTCATGAGCGTGATATGAATAACGTTAAGTTTTTATTATGTATGTAATAATCTAAAATCGAACCGGAAAAAAGGTTTAAAAAAAACAATTGTTTAACCAGATTTTATGTTTAAAAGAGTTATCAAAAGTAACCGCGTAGAATCAAAAAACTAAAAAAATGCCACGTTCAGTCAATCACGTAGCGAGTAGAGCTCGCAGAAAAAAAATCCTAAATTTAACCAAAGGTTATTGGGGAGCAAGAGGTAATGTTTGGACAATAGCCAAAAATACCTTAGAAAAAGGTTTAACTTACGCATACCGCGATCGTAAGAATAAAAAACGTACTATGCGTTCTTTATGGATACAACGTATCAATGCTGGTGTTCGTCAGTATGGAATGAGTTACAGTGAATTTATTGGAAAAGTAAATTCAAAAAATATCAACTTGAATCGTAAAGTTTTAGCTGATTTAGCAATGAATCACCCAGAAGCTTTCAAAGCAGTTGTAGAACAAGTGAAATAATCTATTATTTTATAAAAATAAACAAAAAAGACAATCTAGAGATTGTCTTTTTTGTTTACATAAGTTTTGTTAGTTGCTTTTAAGAGACCGTTGTTTTGAGACAGTCTCTTTCTTTAATTGAGCTTCTCTTAAAATGTGATTACTTCTAGTATTAATTAGTAACAACATTTGGGAACGGAATATTAATCTCAATTTCAAAATGCCCAACATTGGCTATTTTGTGCGTTGCTTTAAGTTGTTTAATTAAAGTTTGTATCAATTTAAAGCCAAATCCTTGTTTAGGATTTTCATTCATACCAGTCGGTAATCCCTTTCCGGAATCTTTGTATATAAATGAGATCGCGTTTTCTAGCTGAGATAATTGAATGGATATCGTCACATCATGATTGATAACGGCATATTTCAAACTGTTAGAAATTAATTCATTTAGTAATAGTCCAAATGATACGGATTTAGATATGTCAAGAAAAATTTGATAGACAGAAAGTTCAAATTTAACAGTGTCAGAGTTTGATTTATTGAATAATTTTTGATGATAGGTCGCTAATTCGTTGATGTAATCTTTAATATCAATTTTAGAAAATAGATCGTGTTGATATAATTTTTGATGAACTAATGCTACAGTTTTTATTCGGGATTGAATATCTGATAAAGTATCAATTAAATAAGTATCTTTTTCCAATGCTTTTTTGAGTTCAACTACTCCGTCAATAAGTGCTAAATTATTTTTGACTCTATGATGAATCTCTCCAAGTAAAGTTTCTTTTTCTACTAATGATTGAGCTAAAGAAAGTTCATGCATTTTTTCCTTTGTAATATCCATCCCGAAACCAATGATATATTGAACATTATTATTTTTGTCAAAATATGGATAGGTTTTACGAAGAATATATTTCTTTTTGTTGTTACCTAAATCCATCGTTTCTTCAAATGAAATACCGGTTTGGGTTTTACTAGCTTCGTGCAATAATTGCAATCTGTTTTTTGCTATTGATATGTCTTTATTCTTTAATTCTGCATAATCAAAATCAGTTTTACCAATCATGAACTTGCGAAGTTCATTATCTTTTACTGCCGATGGATTCAAATAAATATACTTGTAATACTTATCAAATACAGCAATATCAGCTGGCATTTCATTTAGTATGGTCTCGTAAAATTCCTTTTGTTTATCTATTTCTTCTTTTATTTTGATTTTTTCTGAAATATCATATCGAATGGATAAATATTGGTAGGGCTTTCCATTTTCCATGAATGGAATAATGGTTGAATCTACCCAGTAAAAATCGCCATTTTTTGATTTATTTCTTACTTGTCCCTTCCAAATATCTCCATTGGATATGCGGCGCCATAAGTCAGCAAAAAAATCTTTGGTGTGATAGTTTGAATTAATGATACTATGAGGTTGCCCTAATAATTCATGAGCCTGATATTTTGATATTTCACAAAATTTGTCGTTCACAAAAGTGATGATCCCTTTCGTATCTGTGATAGATACAATGGCCGATCGGTTAATAGCATCTTGGTAGTGTTTTAATTCTGTTAGGGTTGCTTTTAAATTTAATTCGTTTTGCTTTCGACCTGAAATATCTTTGGTAATAACATTTATTTGAAGCAATTGATCATCATTATTTAGGTATGGCGTTGATGTAGATTCAATCCATCTAATGAGGCCGCTTTGCTTATGAATAATTCGATATTCGCGTGATACAGGTTGCCCTTTAAGTAAGGTTTCCCGGTCATTCATAAATAACATTAAATCATCCGGATGAACGATTTTGAATAAAATTGAAAAATCATTGTAATACTCCTCATTACTGTAACCAAACATATTTAAGGTGCATTGAGAGATATACATAATTTTATCGTTCACGGCATCTATAGTGAAAAATATTTCGTCAACGGTTTTAAATAAATAGTCTATTTGGTTGTTGAGATTTTTCAGGTCACGTTCTGATTTTTTTTGTAATGTGACGTCTTTTACTGTGCCCGAAAAAGATAGAGGCTTGCCATGAGTATCAAATTCAAATGAGATTAGGTATTTTACCCAACGAATAGATTGATCGTTATGTCGGATGATTCTAAACTCTAGATCATCTTCAATTTGTGAACATTGTTCTATTGATTTTTGAAATTTCCCCTCAACCGTATCTCTGTCTTTAGGATGGATAAATTTTATGAAATTTTCAAGATTTTTATGGTAAGATGAGTCAACCCCATAAATTTCGTTAATCACTTCATTATTAGTAACAGATATGTCTTTCTCGAAATCATAAAGGAAGTAACCTATTTTTTCATTTTCTTGTACGATTTTTAATTCACTTTCAAATTTTTCTTTTTCTTTTTCAAGTTCTACCTTTTTTGTAATATCCAGGAAAAAGCCTTGAATACTGGTTACTTGATTATTTTTTAAGATAGGAATTAAACTACCTTTTATATATATTTCTTTACCTGAAGGTGTGATAATAGAAAATGATACATTTTCAACAACATCTTGATTGAGTGCTAATCCAAAATCAAATTTGAATTTTTCTCGACAAGAAACACAAATAATATCGAGTATTTTATTTGAATTAGAAGTATTTTCTGAAAATTCTACTAGGTTTTGAAACGTCTTATTAGTAAATAAAAATTCGCCTTTTGTGTTTAAACTAAAAATTAATTCGAGGCTGTTGTCAATTAAATTTCTGTAATTGTTTTCACTTTCGATTAGTTTCTGTTGTGCTAATTTTCGTTGCGTAATATCTCTTGATATACCTGTCATTAAAACAGGTGTTCCGTCGGCGTTTTTTATAACTTTGGTTGTTGCTGAAATCCATTTAATTTTTTTTGAAGCTGTTATGATGCGATATTCTTGTTTAACCTCGCCTTTTTCAAATATTAGATCGCTGTTTTGCAATACATTTTCTTTGTCATCAGGATGAATACATTCGGTCCACAGATTGATATTTTTATGCCATGCCTCAACTGGGTATTCGTATAAAAATTTTACAGACTGACTCATAAATTCAATCTTATAATCAGGTAAACTTACACCCCATACACATTCGTTCAGCGCATTTAAAATACGTTCGGTTTTTAAAATATTTGACGAAAGAGCCTTTTCAGCCAATTTTTGTTCAGTTATATCTTTAAAAAAACCTTGTGTTCCTACTACTTTGTTATTCATGAATCTAGGAACTGCATTTCCTTCGAGGTATATTTTTTTACCGAATTTGGTATTGTAAATCGTTTGAATGTTTTTGAGAGATTTTCCCGACATGATGAGTTCAAATTCCTGCATACATGATTCATGACACGATTTGTCAATAATTGAAAAAATATTCAGGTGTTTAATTTCTTCTTCCGAATAGCCTAATAACTCTCTCCAAGTATTATTTGTAAAAGATATTTCGCCTTTTAAGCCTATACTTTGAATTAAGTCAGGACTGTCGTTAATGAGATGCCTCATTTTACTTTCACTCTCAATTAGCTGATTTTCATTTAATTTTAGTTTTGTTATATCTCTTTGTACAGATACCCAATGCGTGTACCAGCCTTTATTATTTTTTACCGGTTTGATATCTAATTCTACCCAAAATTCTTCGCCATTTTTTTTATAATTCAATATTTCACGCTTAATGGGTTGCCAATTTTTAAGAGCTTGTCTAATCTCTAATAATGTATGCTCATTACTATTTGGTCCCTGCAAAATACGGGGCGTTTTTCCGAGCACCTCATGTAATGTGTATCCGGTAGTTTCAGTAAAACTTTCGTTCACATATAGTATACGAGGCCCAGGCTCATGTGTAGGTTCAGATTCAGTAATAACAATGGCATGATTCACGTTGGTTACAGCTGACTCAATTAATTTTTGAAATTGTTGATTGTATTTGAGTTGGCTAATATCGATGATTGAAATAACCAATGTGTGGGGAGTATTTAATTCATCGTACAAAAAATACCCATCAATATGTACCCACTGTGGTATATTATTTTTTAGTCGATTTAGTTTAAAATCTCTGACAATTGATTCTTTATCCTTTTTTGCTTTTTTCAACAAACTTAGAAATAGAGACTTACTTTTTAGTAATTCAATTAATTTTTTAAAAAACTGAAGTGAAAAGTCGTAATCAAGATTGAGGTCTAAAATCTCTTGATATTTGGCGTTATAATGTACTTTTTTGTTTTTTAGTTCAATAGCCAAAAAACCTAGACTCGAATGTTTGTTGAGAATATCTAACATTTAAAAAAAGAAGGATAATATAAATTCAAAATACCCATCAAAAATAGATGAAATACCTGATTAAAAAAATCTAATTTTCGATGATTTTAATTCAGGGTGTTAGTATTAAGAGTGCTACTCAGCGATGATATGAAAAATATATTAATATATTTGGTATTTATTATTGGTCTCAAATTGTTTTGATAGAAAAATGGTTTGGTTGATTAATAGTAAATGGATTTAACATGGTAATGGCATTCTTTAATGAAATTAATAAAAGGATGGCAATTGAAAGATAATAATTCAGACATATGAGGTTTTTAGTTGTATTTTTTCTTAGTTTATCAGTTAGTATGTGTGCACAAAACGATGTATTTTCATTTCGGTTGTTGTGCTACAAAAATGGTGATACTATTTCGAATGGGATGGTTGAAAAAATACACGATATTTTTATCGTTAATACTCAACGGCCTTCTGATACTTGCAATGTTTTATTTTGGAAATTATCTGTTTTTTATAAAAATGCCGAAACTGTTTCATTTAATTCATCGAAAGCAGACGCCTCAATTATTAGTTCTGTAATGAAATCTGCCATTAAAGGCGGTAATGGAAATTTGCCGTTAAAAATGGTATTTGAAAACATTAAAATAGAACATACTGATTTAAATGGAAATTATGCAACAACTTTTATAGATGATGTTGTTTTTTTTAGATCAGAAAAATCCCTTAAAAATTGTGCTGAACAAAAAACGTCCATCAATCATGTAGTTAACTATCGGGCAAAGTTATTAATGGGAGAGATGAATAAGGAGCCATTAATCAATCAAAGTGTTTTATTAATGGATAGTGAAAGTCATGTGGTTCAAAACACTATTACTAACGAGTATGGAGATTTTTATTTTGAAAATTTGAATGCTCAAAATTATTACAATATTGAGGTGCCAGCTGATGATAACAAAATTAAAGATGGGCAATTATACATTGCTAATACAAAAGGCCAAATCATTAACAGTTTCAGGAAATCAGGTAATGCATTCGTGTATGAATTATTGCCTATTGAATTGACAAAGTTAACAGATTTAAAAGACGATGAAGTGGAATTAACATTTAAAGATATCAAGCCTTTAAAAAATAAAGAGCTAAAAGTGATTAAAGATGTTTATTTTAAAGTGAATTCCGCAGAAATAACATCAGATGCAAAGGTGGTTTTAAGTGATGTGTTGACAAATATGAAACAAGATACCTTGCTTTTTTTAACTATAATTAGCCACACTGATGCTCAGGGAAACGATGAGAGTAATCAGTTATTGTCCGAAAAAAGAGCTAAAAATGTGATGCTTTATTTTGTACAAGGGGGGATTCATAAAGATAGATTAGAATCAAAAGGATTAGGTGAATCTCAAATTTTAAATCATTGTAAAAATGGAATTGAGTGTTCAGAAAAAGAGCATCAAGTAAACAGAAGAACCGAGTTTATTTTTACCCACCGTTAGGTTGTTTTTAGTAGTCTAAATCCAATGTTTTTTTGCCGTAGTTTATTAGCTATATCTTACGTTAATTTTTTTACTTGCGTGTTGTTTTTCGTTGTAATTAACTGGTAGTTAGACGAATTTGAGTTTATTGCTATTCAAAGTATCTCAGTAGTTTAATTCTTGTTAAAATAAAAAATTAAAAATGCAAGTATAGATTGAAAATTTTCCGAAATTAAATATTGTTTTTTTCCTTGTGAGATTAAATAATCAACATATATTTACAAACGGAAAATTGTTAATAAAAGTAAACACGATATACTTAATAACTTATTTAAAATATGAAGGAGAAGACAGCTGAAAGCGTTTGGAAGAATTGTTTGAGAGTGATACAAGATAATGTAAGTCCGCAAAACTTCGTCACTTGGTTTGAGCCTATCAAAGCAATTAAATTACAAGATAACATACTAAACATTCAGGTGCCTTCCCAATTTTTTTACGAATGGTTAGAAGAACATTACATCACCATACTTAAAAAAGTGATTCGTAAGGAATTAGGTTCAGAAGGCAGAATAGAGTACAGTATTGTTATGGATAACGGAACCGGCAAAACCGAAAAAGCGGTTATGTTGAAAGTTCCTAATATCAACACGAATTTAAAAAATCATCCTGTGTCAATGCCTATTGAGGCAGGTTCTATTAGAAACCCATTTATAATACCAGGGCTCAAAAAAGTTTCTGTTGAGTCACAGTTGAATCCAAATTATTGTTTCGATAATTTCGTGGAAGGAGATTGTAACCGTTTGGCTCGTTCAGCTGGTTATGCGGTTGCTCAAAAACCGGGTGGTACTGCTTTTAATCCACTACTATTATATGGTGGAGTAGGTTTGGGTAAAACCCACTTGGCTCAAGCTATAGGAATTGAAATAAAAAAGAACTTTCCAAATAAAACAGTTCTTTATGTTCAGTCCGAAAAATTTATAGCTCAGTTTATTGATTCTATTAAAAATAATAACCAAAATGACTTTGTTCATTTTTATCAAATGATTGATACGTTGATTATTGACGATATCCAATATTTGGCCGGTAAAGAAAAAACACAAGATGTATTTTTCCATATTTTTAATCATTTGCATCAATTGGGTAAACAAATTATTTTAACTGCGGATAGAGCTCCTGTTGAAATGCAAGGTATAGAACAGCGATTGTTGTCACGTTTCAAATGGGGTTTAAGTGCAGATTTACAAACTCCGGGTCTTGAAACAAGAATTGCTATTTTAGAGAAAAAAGTTTACAACGAAGGAATTCAATTGCCGAAAGAGGTTTGCGAATATTTAGCTTACAGTATTACTTCTAATGTACGTGAGTTAGAAGGTGCTCTCATCTCTTTGTTGGCTCAGTCATCTTTAAATAAAAAAACGATTACGTTAGATTTGGCCAAGCAGATGATTGACAAATTTGTTAAATCTACTGCCAGAGAAGTTTCTATTGATTACATACAAAAAGTTGTTTGTGATTATTTTGATCTCAATATCGATTTAATGAAATCTAAAACTCGTAAACGTGAAGTGGTACAAGCTAGACAAATAGCCATGTATTTTGCTAAATCCATGACCAAGTCATCTCTTGCAACTATAGGTATGCATTGCGGAGGAAAGGATCATGCCACAGTATTACATGCTTGTCGTACAGTTAATAATTTGATGGATACTGATAAGCGTTTCAAAGCATATATTGAGGAATTAGACAAAAAAATTAGCATTACTAATTAATCAACATAGGTAACTCAATCGAATAAGGCTGTCTATATTTTTGGCAGCCTTATTTGTTTTTAAAGTTCAGGTATTATTAAGAACTAATGACAAAGATTAATTTAACTTCATCCGAAAAAATAGTATTTACCAATTTTTCAATTCGCTTAGTTGAACCGGGTTATTATGAAATTTTTGTAAATGAGAACGTCGAATTTACTGCCGATGATTTTAAAAAATTATTAGAAAGTCAAAAAACATTAGGTGGTTTACAACTTCCTGTTTTGGTATATTGTTCTACAAATGTAACAACAGATGTAGAAATGTTAAAAGCACTTTCAAAAAATGCCAATAATCCATTCACAAAAGCTGATGCTTTTGTAATTACTTCAATGGCTACAAGAATTTTGGGTAACTTTTATTTGAAAATAAATAAGCCCGAGAGGCCAACAAAGTTATTTAATGATAAAACAGATGCCTTGCAATGGCTAAATCAATTTATTTAGAAAAATACACTAGCATGGGGTACTTCCCTAATCTTTATTATTCTTTTAAAGTATTTTTTCTAATTAATTTTTTATTGCCTTGTTACGCTTACGGACAAGAGGAAAATAGGGCATTTCATTTATTATTTACTGCTGGTGTTGCTCCAGCTCAAGTGCATGGCGATGCCTACAGTGGGTTTCATAAATTAGGATTGATAGGCGGAATAGGTGTAGAATCTGAAATTTCAGAAACTATATGGTCTAATCTTTCATTTTTATTCGTACAAAAAGGGGCTCAGAAAAATCCGAATCTCACAAAAGGAGATGTTAATGCTTATTATTTAAATTTAAATTACCTTGAAGTACCATGTTTGTTGACCTATTCTCATAAAAAAATGGCATTCGAAATAGGGTTAGCTGCCGCTTACTTAATCAATTATTATGAAGCGGATCAGAATATGATTTATACAGGAGCTTATCCATTTCAAAAATTTGATTATTCTGTAAAAATAGGATTAGGTAAATCATTCAACGAAAAATGGATGATTCATTTTCGAAGTAGTAATTCATTTATAACAACCAGACCAAATCGGATAAAACAGGCTTTATATTACAACAATATCATTGCTCGAACGTTTAATAAAGGGTATTATAATAATATCCTGGAGCTAACCTTGAGTTATAAAATAAAAGGTCGTTAATATCTTGAAAACAAAACCAAAAATAATCGTTTCTATCACCGGTGCAAGTGGCAGTATTTATGCTAAAGTACTATTAGATAAACTAGTTAATTTGATGCCACAAATAGAACAGGTGGGTGTCGTGATGAGCGATAATGCCAAAGACGTATGGAAATACGAACTAGGAAATGAGGATTTTTTGAATTATTCTCAATTTACTTTTTATGATAAAAATAATTTTTATGCGCCTTTTGCTTCAGGTTCAGCAAAATACACAACAATGATTATATGCCCTTGTAGTATGGGAACCATGGCAAGAATAGCTTCAGGTATCAGTAACGATCTTACGACACGAGCTGCAGATGTTATTTTAAAAGAGCGAAGAAAGCTAATTTTGGTAGTCAGAGATACTCCTTATAGCCTGATACATATTAATAATATGCAAACGCTTACGCATGCCGGTGGTATTATTTGTCCGGCTTCTCCTTCTTTTTACAGTAAGCCACAAACATTTGAAGAGTTGGCAGCTACAGTTGTTGATCGAGTTTTAGATTTAGCCGGCCTTGAAATTAATAGTTATCGTTGGGCAGAATAATGTGTATTATTTAAATACACGTTCGGTAATCTATATTTTTTCATATTGACCTAATGAGAATGATTATTAGTTATTTTTGTAAAAACGTATGTTATGGAGTTAACGATTGCCAGTTTAAATGCCTTTCGTGATTTTTTTAATCATTATTTGCCAGTCAAAAATCCGGTATTGATTTTGGCACTCACTCTTTTAATTATTCTATTTGCTCCATTAGTATTAAAACGTTTTCGTATTCCCGGTATAATAGTATTAATTATAGCAGGTGTTATTATTGGTCCAAATACTTTACATATTATCGAAAAATCAACGAGTTTCGAATTGTTCAGTAAAACAGGACTCCTCTACATCATGTTTCTCGCAGGTTTAGAAATTGATATGCATGAGTACAAACAGAATAGAGCCAAGAGTTTAGTGTTTGGAGCCTTTACTTTTTTTATTCCTATTATTATTGGTTATTTAGTTTGTATATATGTTTTTGGTTTTACATTATGGCCTGCACTTTTATTAGCGAGTATGTTTTCTACACATACCCTGTTAAGTTATCCAATTGTCAGCAATATGGGAATTGTAAAAAACAGAGCTGTACAAATTTCGTTTGGAGGAACTATTATTACCGATAGTGCCGTATTAATTCTTTTAGGTGTGATTACGAATGTTGTAGGAGGGGAGATTAATACCATGTTTTGGATTCGTTTGGTTTTTTCATTAGCAATTTTAGCTTTTTCAGTATTGTATTTATTACCTAAGGTGAGTCGTTGGTTTTTTAGAAACATAGAAGGTCAAGGGAGTTCTCAGTATATTTATGTATTGGCAGTAGTATTTATTTCAGGCTTTTTTTCAGAGTTAGCAGGTGTCGAACCTATTATAGGTGCTTTTTTAGCAGGTTTAGCTTTAAATAGGGTAATTCCACATAATTCTATTTTAATGAATCGGGTTATATTTATTGGTAATACCATATTTATTCCTTTCTTTTTAATAAGTGCCGGAATGCTCGTTGATTTTAGCTTATTTTTTAAAGGCGCAGATGCATTAATTTTTGCGGGAGTACTGAGTTTAGTTGCCCTGGTTACAAAATGGCTTGCTGCTCAAGCTACAGGAGCCATTTATCATTATACAAAATATGAGAAAGGAGTAATTTTTGGATTGAGTTCGTCTCACGCAGCAGCCACGTTAGCCGTCATTAAAGTGGGATATGATATAGGTTTATTCGAACAGAATGTAATTAATGGAACTATTATATTGATTTTAATCACGTGCATGGTAAGTTCTTTTGTGACTGAACGTGCCGCTCGAGGTATTGCTATTACAGAAAAAGAAACTTCTAAAAAAATTATAGATCGTTCAGAACGGATATTGGTTCCTGTCAGTAACCCTGAAAATATAGCTCGATTAATAGATTTAGCTCTTATTATTAAGGATGAAAAATCGAGTGAACCAATTTACCCTTTATCTATTGTAGAAGAAAATGAAGATGCCGATGAAAAAATAAATGTGGTAAAAAAAGTAATTGATGGAGTTGTAGAGCAAATCTCGTCTGGAGATCAAAAAGTACAAGTATTAAAAAAAGTTGATTTAAGTATTGTAGACGGAATAGCCAGAACAGCTAAAGCATACAGTATTTCAGATATTTTGATTAGCTGGAGAGCGCAGCAAGGTACAGGAAATCTTATTTTTGGAAGTATTGCAGATAATTTATTGGTCAAAACCAAACAGTCGATTATAATATCAAAGGTTATTCAGCCATTAAATACCTACCAACGAATTATAGTATTACTAACTCCTAATGCCGAACTAGAAAGTGGATTTAACTTGGTAGTTCGAAAAATTGGTATCATCTTAAAGCAGATGGGAAGTCAAGCACTTATATATGGCCAGCAAAAAACCATCGAAGCTTTTGCAAAATTAAACCATGATAAGAAACAAGAGTTTTATGATTATCATGTTGTAAGCGGTTTTGATGGTAGCGACATTATTGAAAAAACTCAGGAAGATGATTTATTTGTATTTTTAAGTAGCAGAAAACAAACAGTATCTTTCGATTTTCATATAGATAATATGCCTAAAAATCTTAATAAAAATAACGAATTTACGAGTTTTATAGTCTTTTATCCTGAATCATTAAAAACCCTGAGTGGAACTTCTCAGATAACAGAAATGACAATTCCTGCAATTCAGGAAAATATTGAAAAAGTGATTCATTTAAAAGATAAAATAAAAGATATTTTTAAGGGAAGCTCTAATTCGTAGTATAATACTATGATAAATATATATCCGATTTTAAATAAAAAAACCGCTAGAAAAGCGGTTTTTTTATGCGGTGAAGGCGGGATTCGAACCCGCGGTACGGTTACCCGTACGACAGTTTAGCAAACTGTTCCTTTCGGCCTCTCAGGCACCTCACCTAGTATTATTAAATACGAGTGCAAATATAATTATTTTTTTTGTTTAGTACTGTTTATGTAAATTTTTTTTAGTGTTTTTGTTGAAAGTCACGGCTTTTTATTAAATGAAAGTTAAGTATAAGATATTTATTGTAATTTTCAATGATTCGGTTTGTTTTTTATATTTGTAAACCGTGTAAAACATGCTACCAAAAAAAACAAAATACGCTATCAAAGCTCTTCTGTGTCTAGCGCAAGTTTATCCAGATAAACAACATCTTAAAATTTCCGAAATTTCTGAAAAAGAAAAAATACCCCGTAAATTTTTAGAAGCTATTTTGTTAGAATTACGTCATAATAGTATTGTAGCGAGTAAAATGGGTGCAAAAGGTGGGTACTACCTTATTAAACATCCCGAAGAAATCATGTTGAGTCAGATTATCAGAATGACTGGAGGCCCTATTGCTTTGTTGCCTTGTGTTAGTTTAAATTTTTATGAACCTTGCGATGAGTGTGAACACGAAGAGACTTGTGGTCTTCGAGATGTTGTTTTAGAGGTTCGTGAAGCTACCATTAAAATTTTATCTAAAAATAGTTTACAAGACCTTTTAGAAAGAGAAAAAAAATTAGTTAAAAGAGGGACTTTAAAAAAAGATAATTAATGAGTTTTGTGATGAACTTGATCGCAAGATTAAATTTCTATCCTCTTTGGTTGATATGACTAAGTTGTTTGCTTTTCACTTGCGATATGGTATAACTATTTTTAGTGATTGTTTTTGTGCGCGAAGCAGATGGTTATTTCATACGTCTAAATTGTTTGTTTTTTATTTGTCATTCTTACCCTGAGTTTATCGGAGGATGCAAGAACCATTTTTAGTCATTCGTATTTAACTCATTTTTATTATAGTTTTTTTTATTCCGTTGAGAGCTATGCAATTGTGCTAGTTTCAATATGGTTATATTATCTATTTTTCTTGTAACATATTATTTGGGTACATAATATTCAATTTTTTTAATTTTTTTTAAATATAGATAATTTGAATACCCAGCAAAAATTGGGCTTTTAAAACATTATATTATACTATTCCGATAGGAGATGTGAAAATATTTTGATTTTTGCTTGTGTATATCGAATAAATGAATTTAATTTGCACCCGGAAAAATGAAAAAAATAAAAATATATCTTGAAAAATTTATAACAGCCATGATGCCTTGTTGTATGTGGCGATGTTGCTGACGGAAGGAAATTTTGTTTTAAAGCCCCTCCGTATAGCATGGTGGGGCTTTTTTAGTAATAATATACAATCTTTCAAATACATAAATTACTCATGGAAAATATATATATCAGTGAATCAGGTCCGGAAATATCAGCAGCTATTTACGGATTTTGGAGATGGAATACAAATAGTTTAACTTCTATTAAAAGGGTAGAAGATATAGTGAATTATAATCTTGAATTAGGAGTTAATGCGTTTGATCATAGCGATCAATATAGTAATGGGCAAATTGAACAGTTGTTTGGGCAGGCCATAAAAGCTAAATCATTTAAAAGAGAAGATATTGTTATATCAGCAAAAGCAGGAATAAAAAAGATAGTAAATTCAAAAGAAAAGTTGTTTGATTTAAGTCCTGCTCATCTGCGTGCTTCTGTTGACGAAACATTAAAGAGGTTACAAACAGATTATATTGACATTTTTTTATTAGAACAATTTGATCCTCTTATTGATGCAGAAGAAACCGCATCTGCACTAACTGAGTTGATTTTAAAAGGTAAAATTCGCCATATAGGTGTTTCTAATTTCAATGTATTTCAACATAGATTATTATCATCACGTTTATCTCGTCCAATTATAACTAATCATATTGAATTAAATGTTTTAAATACTTCTGCTATAGATGACGGACGTTTGGACTTTATTAAAGAGCAATATAGTAAACCAATGGCTTGGGCGCCTTTGGCAGGTGGTAGAGTATTAAACGGAGAAGATAAAA
>Ga0172373_10005753_pt1 | contig 16861 bp, 16 predicted proteins | sample Lak10m_2_FD_114546 | JGI IMG/M metagenome (GOLD analysis project Ga0172373, IMG submission 114546) | Freshwater microbial communities from Kabuno Bay, South-Kivu, Congo - kab_092012_10m | ecosystem: Environmental > Aquatic > Freshwater > Lake | place: Democratic Republic of the Congo...
AGTCGGCCGAGAAAAAGAAAATCTCCATCGGGACAAGGGGCCGGTGGAGGCTCCCGGTGTTCATAAAAGTGGGGGATCACGTGAATGCGGTCGGCCGGGATACCCATCGCCACATGTTTTTGTCTCTGGGCCGCGCTGATGGCGATCCAGGCAGACGTTCTTTTAAAAAGTCCATCGCGCCGAACTTTTCGTAGAATCAGGCCCATCAATCCGGAGATCGGGCGGCTGTTCCGCCAGCAGGCGGTTTGGAAGGCGGGCCAGAAGTTACCGCCCAAGCACCGTTCGCAAGGGGAGCCGTGATTCAGAAAAAAGCCGTTGGTGCAGCCGAGCCGGTAGTTGTGCAGGTAGTGAACGACGGGCACGTTCAGGGAAAACGCGGCTTGGTAAACGGATGGGGAGAGACCTGGCAGGACATTGTGAATCAGCCATAAATCAAATCTCCCTACCTCCTGATAATAACGAAGGCGGCGGGCAACCGCTTGGTTGTGCCATGCCCGAAAGGGGGTAAGAAAGGAAGTGCGCCGGCGGGCTCCCACCAAATCCTCGGTGGAGCCGATGAAATACTCCACTTCGTGGTGTTCTTGAAGGGCGTCCCCGATTCGATAGACCACCCCCTCCTCGCCGCCATACTCCAAATAGCGGCTAAAGATTTGGAGAATTCTCAGCCGCCGCATGCGATTAGCTTATGGCGTCTGATGCAGAGAATAAAGCACAAGAGAAGCGCCGCGATTTTTGATTTTGGATGTTAAATTTTGGATTTGAGGAAAAAGGTGGAATTTAGGCTTGGACAGAACAGGATTGTAAGATGGCAAAAGAAAATCTGATACGCGATGAGGCATTCGACTTTGCCCTGCGGATCATGAAGCTTGCGAAAAGGCTGAGGATGGAGAGAGAGTTTGAGCTCAGCTCACAGCTTTGGAGGGCGGGCACCAGCATTGGCGCAAATGTAGAAGAGGCACAGGCGGCCCAGAGCCGGGCGGATTTCCATTCCAAGATGACCATTGCCTCCAAAGAGGCCCGGGAGGCTCTGTATTGGCTGCGGTTAGTGGAGAAAGGGGAAATTCTTTCGGCGAAGGATTTGGATTCAGCCAAAGCACAATGCGAAGGCATGGTTCGGATTTTGACGTCGATTGTGAAGACTTCCCGGGCGGTTCCAGCGGAATTAAAAATCAAGCACCCATCATCCAAAATCCTGTGAAACAGGTGGATTTTACCATCGTTACGCCCAGCTTTAGGCAGTTGGAGCAGTTGGAATGCTGCATCGCCTCGATTGCCGACCAGGAGGGTGTTTCCGTGGAGCATATTGTCCAAGATGGGGGAACCGAGGGTTTCGCAGAGTTTTCGAAAAAGATGGCGGAAAGGTGGCCGGATCGACCAGGGTATCGAAGCGTCATGGTCTCGGAGCCGGATCAAGGGATGTACGATGCGATCAATCGGGGGCTGAAGAGGGCAACGGGATCGATCTGTGCCTATCTAAATTGCGACGAGCAGTATCTTCCTGGGGTTTTGAAAGTGGTATTAGGAAGATTTCAGACTTCACCGGAGACCGACCTATTTCTCGGCGACGTGGTGGTGGTGGATGGGGAGGGGAAGCCGATTTGTCTAAGGAAAATGGTCACTCCCACGTTGGCCCATACTTGGACATGTCACTTTTCCGGCCTGACCGCCGGGATTTTTTTTCGACGGGCGATTGTCGAAAAAGGGCTTCTCTTTGATACAAGTTACCGGGTCGCCGCCGATGCCGAGTGGTATGTCCGGCTGCTGCGAGCCGGTTTGCGAGCCAAGACCCTGGGCGAGATCACATCCGTCTTTGCCGAGGATGGAGGGAATTTAGGCATGGGTGCGGCAGCACGAGAGGAGAGGATTCGGCTGAACCAAACGGCGCCTTCGTGGATGCAGCTTTTACGTCCTTGGTGGGTTCTTTTGCATCGATGTCGAAGGTGGTTCGGTGGTTGTCACGAAAAACAGGATGTTTCTTTAAGAATCTACAATCCTAGAAATGCAGTCAGACATGAAGTAACGGCCGAAGCCTTGCGAGGCATATGGCCCGGGCGAGTATGGGGCTTTTAGGAAGTTGGAAGCCGAATGTGATTTCAAGTTTGTCGCTGGGCTTGATAGGCTAGCTGTGGAGTAGAAACTGCCGGCTCCATCTCTGCCGCAGGTATATTCGAACTACTAGAAATTGATCTTAAGCACTCAAATCTGTGCAGAAGAGCCACTATCGGAATCATGGTAATAAAAAATGACGTGTAGTCACCAAAAACAAAGAAAAAGCCAAGCACCCCAGGCAAAATCATTGCCACAGACCAAATTTGGATGGGAGTCACATTACGCGGAGGAGTGTTTAGGACACTTCTAAAAGAATAAATAAGAAGCACGCCACAATAGGGCACAAAAAAGACCATGCCTACTGCTCCGGTTACCAGCAGAATATGAACTGGTCCTTCGTGGGGTTGTCTCATTTCAATAAAATGGCGAACGTCCCTGTACTCATCTCCAGCTTCAGCCTGCCTCCTTATAATCGCCAGATAAACATCCGTTTCATTTTTGGCAAAATTAGGATTAAAATGGTATCCTTTACCGATTAATGGGGCTTGGTAAAAGTACTCTTTGTAAAAGAGATTAACCATCTGCTGCCGCCATTTACTGGACTGCTCGGTCTCTGAAACTGCCTGATAATCCCATTTGCCGGGTAAAAATGCGAGCGACCTTTGAATTTGTAATGGATATTGCAATAACCTTTCTTGAGTAAAGGCAATAAACAAAGCACTTGCAACGATTAGGGGTAGCAGAATAAGTGATTTAAATCGTAAGACAGAGTAGAGGCCTGCCATGACCGAGAGACCGTAACGAAAAATGGTATTACGAAAACCGCTCATAGCACATAAAAGTCCCCCCGCTAAGATTACGGGGAAAGCCCAAATTCGGTTCGGCCGCAGCCAGGTGTTAGCCGGAAAATAACAGAGTGTTACAAGCCCAAGAGCAGCCCCGAGTTTGGCCAATGTGCTCAAACGGGTTATCGCCTTTTCCCCTGCAAAATTGCCCTGCAAAGCTGCGCCGTACTCACTTATATTGACTCCGCTGTAAACCCGCCAAACATATGGCGCCGATGCAGGAAAAAAGGAAGTTAAGAGGTCTGGGATAATATCAACAAAAGAACCCAAAAAATAAACGAACGGCACCAGCTGCAGATCCTTCATCCGAAGCCCGGGAAAAGAGGTGAGAAGAACAGCGCACAAAGCGGCGAGCGCCACCTTAAAATACTTGCGCCCGCCCCAACCCGTGCCGCCCAAAAGTTTGATGCCAATATCCCCCGAGCTGATCCAATGGTACAAGAGCACGGCCAGAACACCGGATAAGGGAATCCAAAGGATGGCGGGGCCGAGCCTCCAGGCCACATCCAGCCCAAAGATCATGCGAAATAGCAGGTAACAGAAAACTGTGATGATGGCCAATTCTTGAATAGAGAAATTCAGCGGAAGAAAATTAAGATTGCCGCCGATAGAAAGACAAAAAGGTATAATAAGCCAACAACGGTCCCCCAAGCCATAGACAAACAGGAGGAGCACTGCCACAGCGCCCAAACTGACCATCGGCAAAGTATTGCCACTGAGCGTTTCGCTAGTTAGCCATGGAGCCCCAATGAAAAAAAAGGCCGTGATCAAGGCCAGAACCACTTTCTGGACTGTTAAATTCTGCATAAGTTAGCCTAAATCATTTGATCTCTCTCGCCAAATACCTGGAAATGTTCAGTTTTAATCCACAGTTCGTAGGATTCTTGCTGGGTTCCCGGCGGCAACAGAATTCGCGGGGATATCGCGTGTTACAACCGAGCCCGCTCCAACCACGGCGCGATCTCCTAAGGTTACCCCCTTCAACACTATGGAGCGAGCCCCCAAAAAACAGCCCCGGCCAATTTTTACGGGTTTGGCGGAGTGCCGGTACTCCGAAAGCCAGGTAAAACCGGGACCAGGGCTATGAAAATCGTTGTCGATCACCAAACAACCAGCGCCAAGGATGGTGGATTCCCCGATTTCGATGGAGCAGGCCGCGACCAGGGTCCCACTGCTGAGGCCAACATGATCTGCAAGGGAAATGCGCGCTTGTGGAGTCAAGGTTCGCAAGATACAAGGCTTATCCCCGCCCAAGGGGTTGTTGCGGCGGGAACTATCAAGACAGACAGACCGGCCGAATTCAATGGCGGATCCTTCAAAACGGCTCACAAAAGGACGACCAAAGAGGATTGGCGCCGAGGCCCAAGAAACCCCAATCAACTTGAGTTCCCATCGCCAAAAAAAGCTGGGCCACAGGCGCAACCGATGTTTCGACGCGCCGATGGTTTGCCTCCAACCCATATCCTAAATTAGGCTATTGGAGCGTGAACCCAACGAAAAAAATAAGCATTCTTGCGGCCTTCCCTTTGCACAATTTAGAGGCTTTTGGCGAAAGGTTCCGACCGGCGGAGCACTACGCCACCTGGCTTCCCCAGATTGCTGAAGCACGGAAAAATCAAAGCAATTTTGAAATTCTTTGATGGGTTATGGCGAAATTAGTCCCCAAGAGGGCGGATGCATCTCAGTGGCACAAGTCTGTTCATGTCTTGCCCACAACCCTTTCATGAGATGCGAGCATCCTACTAAAGGCAGAGAAAAAAGAATAAAGCGAAATACGGCAACATAAAAATCACAAGTTCTTATTAACGAGGATTAATAGCCGATCTTAAAAATAGTCTAAGGAAACCTATACACGTCTAAAGAAAAAAGCCGAAATAAAAACTTTATAGAATTTTGAAATGAAAAAAACACCGATACTTGGGGTTGAGGCGACGCGGCTATGCACCGAGTACAGGGACAGCGGGGTAGCGCTGTACATAAAACATATCCTGCGGGGGCTCCATGCGCAGGACGGACTACGAGCAGTGTGTTTTGGGAAAGAGATCGCCCAGCAATGCATCCGGGAATTGCCGAAGGGGACGGAGTTTTATCTTTCCAATGACGGACCACTCATTTGGAGAAATACAGCTCTAAAACATCTGCAGAAGAAGTGGGGTTCTGATTTGGCCTGGTTTCCGTTTCAGATCGTGCCATGGCTTCCCTGCATGCCATTCGTCGCCACCATACATGACTATGGGTTTTTAAGGCTGGGTGGGGACGGAATGTCCCTCCGGTCGCGCCTGTATTTATCCGCCTGCCTATGGAACTTGTTGCTAAGGTCGAAAAGAATTATCTCTATATCTGAAGCCACCACGCGGGGGTTGGTAAAGAGATTTCCTTGGGCCGAAAAAAAAATTGCAACAGCCAAACATGGATTACCTGAAGAAGTTCGAGAGTTATCAGAAAAGATGGATTTTCCATTTTCCAGAAAACCCCGAAATTTGATGCGATGCGTGTTCTTGGCAGGAGAGAATGAAAGAAAAAGATTCGACCTAGCTCTGTTGGCCTGTGAACGGATAAGCAAAGAGATGCCAGTTGAGTTGGTGGTGACCGGATCGGAAGACAGGGTAAAGGACCGTGCACAAGCCGTGTTAGGCTTTGTTCCGCCATTTCTGCGTTGTGTGGGCAGACTTACGAGGCAACAGCTTCTGGAGTTGTACCAGACATCGCATGTTTTGCTGTACCTGTCTTATTTCGAGGGGTTTGGATTTCCAATCCTTGAGGCGCTCGCGCTGGGGGTACAGGTGATTTGCCTACCAGGGGAGGCGGAACAAGAGGTGGGCGGAGAATGTGCGATTTATGCAAATCCAGCCTCACCTGAAAAGGTGGAAGAAAAGCTAAGAGAGGCATTCGAGCGGTGCAAAAACACAGACATAATCCAAACTGGGGTTCGCCATGCAAGAGGTTATACATGGCAGCGCTCTTTAGAGGTGCACGCCCAAGCGCTCATACCAAAAAAAGATTAGTTGCAGCTAATAATCATCGGAAGGGTCTTATTGGCATAGTAGAGCCTGAAAACCAGAGGTCGAAACGGTAAAGTAGCCGCAGCTATTCACTCAAGGTGGGCAATGGATGAGCAGAACAGACTCGCAACAGAAGAACGACTCATCGAAAAAAGTATGGGTAGGTCGTGGAAAATCAAAATGGACAGGCAAATTGGCGGCAACTTTGTCACTCGGCCAAATTAAGGAACCCACGTTTCAATTCAGGAGTTAAGAGGAGTATCACGTAAACTGAATAATATAAAACAACTTTCTCTCTAGAGGGGTCGAAGCCAGGGCGGAGAACCATGATATCATAGTTGCCTGAAGCTCTACTAGCGTGCATGGAAATGGGAAGAGCAAGGAACATAATATTTACACTACGCGTGGAGGGGAAATAAAACTTTTAAAGTTCGCCAAGTGGAATCAATTTACAGGCCCAAGGATTTTGCCAACCAATCAGAAGAAAAGGATGTTAGTTGGCTTAAGGCAGAGCTGGCATTCGGCACAGGGGGACGCCCTTCCTTAAGTAAATGCAACGCCTCAGCCGTCGAGGTAGCAATCAGAGCGGAGGGCGCAAATCTTGATTGAAGGTCATAAAGCCTAGAGCCCCGAAACGCGTCCTCGACAAAAGCCAGAAAAGGTTTGCCGAAACGGAGAGCAAAGAGCATCCCGTGAAAAGAATCTGTATAGAGGAGGGAGCAGCTGCGGATAAGGTGCAACCAATCACCCAAGGTCAAATCATGCTCATAAAAATCTGCCTTGGGCTTGTGCAAGAGATATTGAGAGTTGGAACTTATCCAAACAAGCGGGGAACTCGGATAAAGATCTCGCAGACGTTGGAGAACAACATCTTCATGGGGGGGCAATGGGCGCCCTAAAACATAATAAACGATAGGATTGTTATAGGGAAAGACTTTGGAGACCTCCAACGAAGGGTAATCTGAAAAAAGAGTGGGATCAGCAACGAGAGGAATGGACTTTCCAGTCAGTTGACAAAAAAGATTCTGTGAAAAAACCTCGCGCGCCGAGACTGAATCATGCGCGAGAAGGGATTTCTTGATGAGTGCTAATTGCTCGTCCGAAACACGCGGCTGTGAAATGCCGCCAAAAGAACCAGCATAAGCAATGCGTTTGCCGATGTAATGAAAAGGAAAGTTTAAAAAAAAGAATGGGTCGCGAGAAAAATGCCATACATGATCACTGCCTGAAATCAGAAAGGAAAACTGGTTTAGAAAACGGGGAGTGGAGGTGGATTGCAGATCCACGAATTGAAAATTAAGCCTCGAGCGAGCTGTCGCAAACTTTTTCCGTAATTGATAACCGGCCAAGAGACCAAGTGTGCGGCTGCCAAACTTAGACAAGGACCGCTCCCGGACACCAAACCCGCTCCAAGCTGGAGGGGGCTGTTGGGTGGTCAAAAAAACGGTTTCGAAACCCAGCGAACACAGTTTTTCTTGAAGTGCGTAACAAATTAAAAGTGCGCCAAAGTTGTCCGTAAAGCCCATCGTAATCACGCCGACTTGTTTCATCGGGCGATCACCCATTCCCTGAACCAAAAATTGTTTTCATCCGCCGCTTGATTCTACGCAAATGAAAATGGAGATAGGCCAGACAAAAAGTACCCGTAAACAAACTCAATTGCGAGCGTGATTGAATTTCTCGATGCACTAAATTATTTTCCAAATACATCAAAAAATGGTATTTCAGAAATTTCCATCTATTTTTCCGATAGTCAACTAAATCAAAGACACTATGAAAATCGTCCAGGCAGCCCAAGAAATCGAGTGTTAACAAAGTGCGGATACACTTATTGCATTTGCCGCAATTAGCCGAACCAACATTGCAAACATTCAAATATTTCTGGGCCACAGGAGAGTTGCTTAAAAACTTGGTCTTATCGAAACGGCTCATGGTGGATTCTGACATGTAAAATGTCGTGGTCTCGGTTGACAGTAATTGCATCAGGTAAGGCTGATAGTAGGCGGGATCTTCCGTGCTAAACAAGAAATCGTGAACCGTGGCGCCGGAGGCATAATAGTAGGTTGAGAAGAGATTTTGCAGCGCCAAGACGACAGAAATATTGTAAAAAAGATGCGCAAATCCGTAGGGGTCTGGCAAAACGTCATGAACATTGGAATCGCATAAGATCAATGGATAACCTTGCTCAGAAGCAAATTTTGTGGCCAAAGCATCCCGCTTCGACTTTATCGAGCGGTACTGTTCATCAGTGGATCTCCCATGGGAACCAGTATCAAAAAGACATAGGTGTGTAAGTTTGAGGGAACCTAGGCGTTGGTCTGATTGCCTCAAAAAAGAGGTCAAAGAATCAACACCGCAGGAGATCCCTGTACCAACAAACCCCTTGGATCGCAGTCGCACGGAGGTTGTCGGGCCAAGGAGTTTTGTACGGTAGAACCCCTTTTTAGAAAATATCTGATAAAGGAAATCGATTAAGTGAAACTCCAGCTGATAAAAAAGCTTTTCACTTAGTGGAGCCGAAAACTGAATATCCTGCTGTGTTTTCATGGCATGAAGTAAAAGGGCGACGACAAACGCATCGGAGCGATGGTCAAACAGTGGTTCCTCGCCCCCCTGCTTGATCGAATAAAGCAGGGTTTGAGAGGTATCCCCTGCGATGAAATCTACGGAAAAGGTTGTCGAATGTTCTCTCTTTGAAACGGAGGGGGAGGATATAATAATCATCGACAACGAAAAACTAGAAGGATCACGACCTCCTGTAAAAGATAAAGACAAGGGCACCGACGTAGAAAAAGCTGAGAGCCAGGAAAAACCAACTCCATTCAAAAAATAACCGAAAGAAAAAAAGTGGGCCAAGATACATGAAAGGCAATAGCGAGGCGAAGAACTGGGATTTCATTGACAGCGAAGTGGCGCGGAATACGCCGAAGAAACTGGCAGTGACGCCAAGAAATTTTCCCAAAATGTCCCCCACCAGCATAAAATGTAAACCGCCACTCACAAAGAGAAGAACAAAAACGCATTGCGCGAGAGCGGTAAATAAATTAATTCCGAAAACAAACCGGTGACAACTTTTAGCAAGCAAGTAGATCGTGCTAAAATTAATCAAAGAGAAGAGAAATACGGAAAAGCAGCCTGCCTTGAGATACCAAACAGACCCGGACCAATGATCGCCCAAAAGAAGTTTTACGACAATTTCCGCATTACAAAAGACAAGGGAGAGAAGAGCTGAAATCAAAAGGCTTTGCTGTCTCAAGAAGGTCAAAACGAGGCTGGGGCCGTGAGAGGGATCATGGTGTGATTTGGATAAGATGGGAAAGTTTGTCCGCACAAATATTTGGCTTATCGCACCACCAAAAGTTCGGGGAACTGATGCCCCGCGGTCATAAAAACCTAACTCTTGTAACGCCCCTTGTTTCCCCGCCACAAAACTAGGCAAAGACTCAACTAGACCCAGGACAAAGGATGAGGTGAAGGATGGTAGCCCAAAGGAGTAAATCTCCTTGATCCTATTAAGGCAGGGAAAGTGTTTAGGGCGCCAAGGATAAATAATCCAGAGAGCGGAGGCACGAACCAATGCTTGAACTCCTTGTTGTCCGACGATTGACCATGCCCCTGCCCCCCGAAAGGCCAGAGCAATGCCAGCGACTGCTCCTAACATTACCCCAGCGATCGCAATCAGCGAAGACTCACGAAACCTAAACTCACGGCGGAGGCGGTTTTCTTGCACGCGGCCACAGTTGGACAAAAATAAGACCACAGCAAACCCTTGCACCAAGCCCGCCAACCGAGGTTGATGAAAAAAGTCTGCTAAGTAGGAAGAAGAACAATAAAAAGAAATGGTGAAGAAAAAAGTAAGCGAAAGGGTAGAAAAGAATAAAGCAGTATAATCGGTTTCATCCACCGTTTTTTTTTGGAGAAGGGACAAGCCAATACCCCCATCGATGATTCCGCCAGCCATGGCAAAGAAAATTGAGACGAGTGCGACCAAACCAAAAGCTTCCGGGTCGACCAGACGGGCCAAAATAAAACCTACGCAAAGGGAAAAGAGCCGTTGGATGAATTGCTCGTAGATGCCCCACGACCAGCCGGAGCGAGCAGATTTCAGTAAGTTTTCTAGATCCATGAATATTTAAGTCTCGTAGCGATTGGGGGTCATGAATACTGAAAAAATTGTCTGACTTTTGCTTTCAGAAAATGAAACGAGAATAGCTTTTTCAGCCGAATTAGAAAAAGCTGGTGTTGAACGCGCTGGGAATAAACTGCAGACGGGGGACAATGACGAAACGGTTTTGAGCGGAGTTGGTGCTCAGTGGACCGGGAGGAGTGCTGATCATGTTCAATTCTGCTGTCCATTTGGCGAGTATACTCCCAACGCACGCGAGCGATTCCTTTCCTTTCCAATGTTAAAACCAAAATACATCCCCGTAACTCCTCCCCCTTAGGTTCAACTACATGGCCTGAGCAAATAAATTGGTCAAAGCAGAAATTACCTAAACTATAGGCAACGAGTGGCTGTTCCCGGTCACGCGTAAAGCCCTGAACCACATGACTATGTGTCCCGATAATGGCAGTTATGTTACGTGAAGAAATGTTTTTCGCGAGATCAAAGACGTAGTCAGGTGGAAACACTAAGCCGCACTCTCCCCAGTGTGGCAGTATAAAAATATGGTCCGCGCAGTTTTGCAACTGAACGACCTGGCGGGCGAGAGAAGTTCTGGCTAAAGGGTTACATCCGGCTCTGCTTTTTTGTGCCACCCGTGAGCTGGCAGCAGAATGAGTCGCAGCGATTAAAGCAATTGAACCAACGGGTGTGTTAAGCAGAACGGGCTTGGCCGCTTGCTCTAAATTGAGGCCAGCCCCTGTGTAAAGAATTCGCGCCTTGTTCAAAAAATCAACGGTGGACTGAAATCCAGTATTACCGTAATCGAAAATATGATTATTCGCGATCGAGACGCAATGGATTCCCCAGTGTTTCAGTTTTTTTTCAGCGCCCAATTTTGACCTTAGAAAGATTTTGTTGGCGGCGGATCTCCGCTGGGATCGGAAAGTCGGTGTTGAATCGCCAACAATGGGCGACTCTAGGTTCCCGACAACAAAATCACACTGATGAAGCGTCTTTTGAATGGATGGCGACAAAACAAACTCCTTTTCGCCTAGGAAAATATCCCCAACAAATCCGATGGTGAACTGACTATTCATGGTTTCATAAAAAGGCGAATTTTAACCCCTCCGCGCGCGCAAAACAAGACGGCTGAGAGATTCATGGGCTCATTGGATTGCGAGGTCTAGGAGATGCTTCTAAAGCTAAAGAGGTCATTTCAAGCAGGGCAAAAGCTTTTTAAAGTGCACTTTTGTAGGACTGGTAGAGATGGATGATTTGTTTCACGACGGATTGCACTCCGACATTGCCTAACCAAGCCGATGAAATCCTGGCGGCATCACGGCCTCCCTCATGCCAAGCCGCCGCTTCAGCGATTATAGCATCGCTCATGGCAGCAGGGCTTCTTTTAGCCAAACGCCCAAAAGGCTCCTTCGCAAACCATTGGAATGACGGCAAGGAGGGCGAATCTGGAGCAATGATCGAGCAGCCACAGCATAGAGCTTCGGCCGAGGCGATATGGAAACTTTCGTGCGTGGATGTGCACAAACACATTTCGGAGGACTGCAAAAAAGGAGCCAAGTCTGCATTTGGAACTGCTCCCATCATCCTTATCCGACCATTATTTTGTGGGCTGAGTCGCAAAAGTTGTTCGCGGTATTTTGAGGGGAGCGGTCCAAAAACAAGGAATTGGATTTCAGGATCTGCTTCCAGGCAGCGCCGTATTGTGGCAATCAGAAATGGTGTATCTTTTTGGCGGATATCATCCCACCTGCCTATGACGATAACCTGTTTTAGTTTCGGCCTGCCACTCCATGACATCTTTGCAGAAACAGGGTGCGGCAGGAGGACTACCTTTTGAGCCAACTCGGGCCTTTTTAAGGCCAAGCAAAATTGTTGGATTCTTTGCACTGCGACCGGGCTCACGGACGAAACAAAGTCTGCGGAGGAAATATGTTTCAATATTCCACGATCGGTCATTGTCAGGCCAACCGTAAATGCCCCAATCAGCTTTTTGATAAAATAAAGCAGTGAACAAAAGCTTAGCTCTACCTTACAGCAACTCATCCAAAGGCTATGGGTAAAGGCAGTGGGATTAATCGACGGGCTTATAAACCCGTTGGTATCGAAATTTGCAATGAGAAAGATTCCTGCGTCCCGAATGGCTTTGACTATAGGATTAAACCGAGGGCGTCCCCAGGCGTACAAAATAACGCCATCAAGGCTTTGTTGAGCCCACCATGTTCGGGAGGTGAGTTCTTCCCAAGTCGCGCGAATAATATCCTGCTGACATTCGCCCTCCCAGCTTGGGCCAAGTAATATGCTTTTACTTTCGACACCAATCGATTGAAAGCCCTTGCACAAGAGGCCGGTGTCTCTCTCAAAGAAAGGCTGCTTGCCTTGGAAGCGAACAGGAGAGCATGTAAAAAACCTCATACCTTTTATAGCCGAATTAATCGACAGACTACGCTCCTATGGTGCTTGGTTTTTTTGTGAAAACCATTAAGTTTGCGCTATAGTCTCTTTCCATGCGCCCTGCAAAACGCCCAGGCAAGAGATCGCGCTTTTGAATGTTAGGATGCATTCCCACCTTGATAAATAATGAGGCCCAATGATCTTGTGTGGCAAGATTCACGTGCAAATGCCCGCCTTTTCTAGCGAAGCCGCTGGTGTCCTTGTTACAGACAAGTTTAAATCCGGCCGGCCGGATGGCCCGGGCAGTTGGGTAGTAGCGAGGAACTCCCCAACCTTAAAGAACCACACCTTGGGCCCCGGATTCTTTCCACCAGGCAGCGCTTTCCAGGTTGCGGTAAGGGGTGCGAATTAGGTCCTCTCGGCGGTCGTTGGGCATCTCCGGGCCGGGCATAATGGCGCGGCAGTGAATCCCGATCGCCTGAAACCCTTTGCATAGAAGGCCGCTGTCACGGGCAAAAAAACCGGGACCGCCGCGGAAAGCTACCGGGGTGCAGGTGAGCCAATGGCGAGCGGGCATGGGGGGAACCGATCAGACTGGATAAAGAAGGGCTAGCCGAAATATTTGGCAGTCAGAATTTTTTTCAAATCCGGGAAACGGTCGTACTGGTGAAGGACCGGATAAACCGAACCGGATTGGTTCACGATCTCGTTTTGGGTGTTGGTGAGAATGGAGCCTTGAGGAACACAACCCATGGTGAAAACGGGGCCTTCATTACTGGACAATTTTAAGCCAGGCAAATTTTGTCGGTGGACGATGTAGTTATGGATTCCCTGGTCGCTCCCCGAGCTAGGGCGCAAGGCCTTGCCGGCCAAAGCCAAATCCAAAAATCGTTCCAGATAACCAAGCAATGCTCCTCGAGTCCCAAAAATCACGCCCGAACATGAAACGGCGCAGCCTTTCAACTCTTTCCATCCCGGCTGGCCAAAAACCTCAAGCACCATCCGCGAGTTTGAGCTACAGGCGCCAATTTTTCGGCCCGCGTACTCCTCAAAGCAAAAAACCCCCTCCTGGCCCTTCATCCAAAGAAAGGGGTTTCTCTGGAAAATGACATCCCGAACATCCGTGAGAAGAATTTCGGTGTATTCGGGGTGGGAAATTAGAAAATTCCTTTCAAAAAGGAAACGCAAGTAAACCAAATCCCAAACCAAGCGGGCTATTTTTAGGCGAACCTCGCGATTCTTGGCCAGACCTAAAAAATGCCTCCACAGACCCCAGCCGTAGAGAAGAGGCTGATGATTTTTAATGGCCGGGTAAAAAAAGGGTATTGTCCGAATTCCCCGATCGAGGAGATATCGGAAGGTAGCGGAAGAGATAGAGGTCGTAAAAAGGACACAATCGCCCCGGTATCCTGAGGTCCGCAAAGATTCTACGAAGGGCTGTAGCTCCTTCACCCCCAGCCTTCGGACGGCTCCCATGATTAAGGGCCGTGCTTTTATATCGGATTTCTGCAGGGCGATCATTTTGATCCCGGCACCACAGTTAAACTGAGCCAAGGTTCAGGGCCAGTCCTAGCCAGCAGGGAAATTGTTTTTCGCATTTGTAACTTAGTGGATACCCCGACCCGGTCATTCCAAACAAGCCAATCCCTTTCGCGGATCAAGATCAAATCGGGGAGCGGGCCTGTCCAGGGATCGTCAACCTGAACAGTTTTCACATACCTTTTGCCCAGCGGCCACCAAAGTGGGCCCTCCGTGTCATTTCCGCTTGAAACAACAAGGATGTTTAAAAACTGTTCGGAGAGATCGGAAGGAATTAAAGGATTTAGCCCAAGGGACCTTTCCTGATACGCCTGCTGAACTCGCTGGATGCGTTCGGTGTGGTTGCCAGATCCCTTCCACTTATCCAGAAAGAAGCCGATGGTCAGCCAGGGCACGAGAGGCCGGCTGGGCGCCAGCAAGAGCGGAATAATCAGAAACAAGCCAACCCCGATGCCACCGAGATTGAAAAATTTGCGGTGAAGTTTTGGTTGGACCCAAAGAGGAAGAAACAAAACCGGATAAAGTGGCGCGAGCAGCCGCGGCATGGCCTCCGAAGCTAATTTGCCCATCATCACAAATCCCGCCACCCAGCCGGCTAAGCACAACAAATTAGAGACCCTATTTCTGGCGCCCCGGAATGACCCCAACCAACCAACGAGCCCAAGGCCCAAAAGAGGCCAGGCCCAGCCGGCATTTTCCTCGATGGAAAATTCATCCTTTGGAATTTCCCATCGTGGGTAGGCCCGCCGAATGGTGTCGCCGAGGCCCTCTGGTAGCCAGGCCGTGATCCGGCGACCGGAATCCCTGGGCAAAAAATTAATCGGCTGTTGCAAGGTGGCAACCGAAACCAAAATTCCATTACCCGCCCAAGTGGGCCAAAAACTTTCCGCTTTCATCTTTCCCTCGTTGGCCGGGTCACCCGTCCAGTCGTCTGTGTGCAGCCAATTCAGCAAAGCCATGGGGGCAAAGGAGAGCGTGACTGCCAAGGGAAGTGCCAGCAGAGCCGGACGCAAAAGACCGCGATTTCTTGCAAAGGCCAGTGCGAAATTTACCAACCAAGGAAGAACCAATATAACGTTGGAGGCTTTGACCCCGGTCGCCAAGGCCAAGGCAATCAGGCTGGTGGCAGGGCTGGGGGCTAAAGCTCTGGACCCCGGGAGCAAGGCAAGGGAGGCTAAGAACCAAAAAGCACCCAAGAGGTCATTGGAAATTCCCCCTGCCTGAAGAAGAAAGACAGGGGCGAGTGGCAAGAGCCACATCCAAAAAAAAGCGGACCGGCCTGAAATTCCGGAGCCTCGCAAGAGCCGAAAAAACACAGAAGGTAAAAGGCAATAGGCAAGCCAGTTTGGCATAAAGAGCAGGAGATCGACGCGGGTAAGGGCAATTAACGGGGCGAGCAACCATTCTTGGCCGGTGCCGCTGTAATTCTGGCGCTGGCTAGCCGTAGAAATCCAAGACCAGCCCTGATCGTGAAGCCAATGCATGATCCGGGGGACTCGGTAGCTCAAGGCATCGTAGTTGGACGGCGAGTAGAGAAGAGCACCCACCAGGACAAGGCAACCAGTGCCCGCAAAAACGGCCGGTAGCGGTCGGCGGAAGCGCTTTAAATTTCTGCGAAAAAAAACCGACCAAGGGAGGCCTTTGAGAAACCAGAAAGTGATTCCAATAAAGAAGGCGATCACCAACCCGTAGGAAATGGGGGTTAGGATACGAAAAAACGAAAGCACCCAACCGGCCAGGCTTAAAACGGCCCCCCACCAGACGGAGCCGGCGATCAGCGAGAGGCCGGGGCTGGGAAGCTTCACCGGCAGAAGAGATTATATTTCAGGATGCAACGGATGGCGCTGACACCATCTTTCCAGCCGATTTTTTTCCCCTCGGCGTAGGTGCGGCCGCTGTAGGAGATGCCAATCTCGTAAAAACGGGCCCCGAGCCTAGCCAATTTTGCGGTAATCTCAGGCTCAAAGCCGAAACGATTTTCCCGAATGGCGATCTTTTGGATCAGTTCGCGCCGGAACGCTTTAAACCCAGTCTCCATGTCCGTGAGATTCAGATTGGTAAACATGTTGGAAAGCAAAGTAAGAAAAAAATTGCCGACACTGTGCCAGAAGTAGAGCACGCGATGAGGCCTGCCTCCCAGGAATCGTGAGCCGTAAACAACATCAGCCTTGTCTTCAAGCAAAGGCTCCAACATGGTAGTGTACTCGGTCGGATCGTACTCCAGATCCGCATCCTGAATGATCAAGAAGGGCAGGCTGGCGGCGGCGATGCCGGTGCGGATCGCTGCGCCTTTGCCCTGATTGTGGGAGTGGCTTAAAAAATTGATCCTTGGCTCCGAACGGGCAAGCGATCGGATAATCTCCGCAGTCGCGTCCCGTGAGGCGTCATCCACGATGACAAGTTGGCCAACCTCGGGCTGCTGGAGGACCCTGTTTACAACTGCTTGGATTGTGGCGGCTTCGTTGTAGGCCGGCATCACCACACTAAGGCAAGCCAGAGAGGCGGTCATCTCCTAAGACATTCCCCCAGCCAGGTCTTTTGGAAAAGAGACAAAATGAAGCCCGATGGAAACGCTGGAAGGCGCTCCTCTGTTGACACAGAATAATTGTGTGGCCTCCCGAATGAACTCTTTTCCGGTTTTGGGCATGGGTTTGTCTTCCACGGATTACGAGCAGGGAATTCATGGACTAGCGGAACTAGGCAAGTCTAAGCGCCCGAGAGCGGTGGCGGCGTGCAATACGCATATCATCGCGCTGGCGAGGCAGAGGCCGGACTTTCGGGCGGCGCTGCAAAAGTTCGACGTGCTGCTGCCGGACGGGATGCCGCTGGTCTGGGCGATGCGGAAGAAAGGAGCGGATCTCAAGGACCGGGTCTACGGCCCGTACTTTATGCAGGAGGCGATCCGCAAC
>Ga0172373_10005756_pt1 | contig 16849 bp, 17 predicted proteins | sample Lak10m_2_FD_114546 | JGI IMG/M metagenome (GOLD analysis project Ga0172373, IMG submission 114546) | Freshwater microbial communities from Kabuno Bay, South-Kivu, Congo - kab_092012_10m | ecosystem: Environmental > Aquatic > Freshwater > Lake | place: Democratic Republic of the Congo...
CTGCGCTTCGAAATCTTGCGCAATGACAGTCTCAAGATCGCCCTGGGCGGCACTTCCGGAAATCCGATCAACTTCCCCGATTTGCCGTTTCTTGACGAGGCCGGCGTACCCAACAACAGCATGGTGGCAGTGTATGCGGCAACGCATGGCAAGACCGTCAACATCGAAGATGCCTATGCCGCGGAGGGATTCGATTTTTCCGGCACCCGCAAATTCGACCAGCGCACCGGCTATCGTTCGCAGTCCTTTCTCACGGTGCCGATGCGCAACCATGAGAACAATGTCATCGGCGTATTGCAGCTCATCAATGCGCTCGATCCCGCGACACACGCTGTCGTGCCGTTCTCTGCCGCAGACCAGCAACTGGTGGAGTCGCTCTCTTCGCAAGCGGCAATCGCGCTGACCAACCGTCTGCTGATCAGCCAGCTGGAGCAGCTGTTCGAATCCTTGATCAGCCTGATTAACCTGGCGATCGACGAGAAGTCTCCTTATACCGGCGGTCATTGCGAGCGGGTACCGGTGCTGACCATGATGCTGGCGGAAGCGGCGGAGCAATGCACGATCGGCGAGCTGGCGAATTTCAGAATGAGCGACAGGGAACGCTACGAACTGAAGATCGCCGGACTTTTGCACGACTGCGGCAAGGTGACGACGCCTGTGCATGTGGTGGATAAGGCCAGCAAACTGCAAACGCTGTATGACCGCATCAACACCATCGACACGCGCTTCGAAGTGCTCAAGCGCGATGCGGAAATCGACATGTTGCGCAGACAACTGGCCTTGCGCGAAGCGCATGACACTGCAGCCGAGGCAGCGTTGCGGGCGGGTTGTGCGGCGCGCATGGCGCAGATCGACGACGACCGCGAATTCCTGCGCCGCTGCAACATCGGCGGAGAAGCCATGCGGGAAGAGGATCTGCAGCGTGTGCGCGAGATCGGCACCCGGTCGCGCTGGCGCGATGCCGCCGGGAAGGAGTCCAATTTTCTGAGCGCCGACGAAATCGAGAACCTCACCATTCGGGCCGGCACGCTCACCCAGGCGGAACGTGAGATTATCAATCATCATATTGTCGCAACCATTCGGATGCTTGAGCAACTGCCCTGGCCAAGTCACCTTGAGCACGTGCCGGAATACGCCGGCGGACATCACGAGCGCATGGATGGCAAGGGTTATCCGAAAGGGCTCAGACGCGAACAGATGTCGGTGCAGGCGCGCATCATGGGCATCGCCGACATTTTTGAGGCACTCACCGCTGCGGATCGGCCCTATAAGATCGGCAAGACGATATCGGAATCACTCTTCATTCTCGGCAAAATGAAGGAAGGGGGTCATATCGATCCCGACCTGTTCGATGTATTCATCCGCCAGAAGGTTTATCGGCGTTACGCCGAGAAATTCCTCAAGCCGCAGCAGATCGATGTCGTGGATGTCAGCCGAATTCCCGGTTACAGTGGGGAGGCCGGCGCTGCTTGAGGGTCTGTCCAGTCGGACCAGAGCGCTTGATGGTTTGGTCTTGCTGCTGCTGGCGAGCGGGCTTGCCGTGCTCTACGCAGCACATCTCGATGCGCCGCTGGTATTCGACGACATTGACTTTTTTTCAAGCAATTATGTCAGCAGGTATGGCGGCGAATTTTCGCCGCTCATGTTGCGCTATTGGGCCTACGCCAGTTTTGCGCTTCAGCACAACATTTTCGGCCATGATCCCGCCGGCTTCAGGGTGGTGAATGTGGTTTTGCACCTGATGGTCGGTGCAGCACTTTACTTGTTCATGCGGACGCTGCTCGGGATCGCTGTGCCGCGTTGCCTGGAAAGTCGCACAAGTTCGGGCAGCGCTTCCGGGCAGCGTCTGGCCATCTGGTTCAGCGTGGCGTTATTCCTGTTTCACCCGATCACGGTGTATGGCGTCGTCTATCTTGTCGGCCGCAGCATCGTCATGGCCACGCTGTTCAGCCTGCTCATGTGGTGGGCGCATTTGCGCGGGCTTGATTCCGGCAAGCCGGCATGGTTTGCATTGGCACTGCTGTTCTACTACCTCGCGCTGTACTCCAAGGAACATAGCGTTATGGCGCCTGCCGTGGCCGGGCTGCTGACCTTGCTGGCAATGCGGGTCGAAGCGCGGCGTGGTCTGCTGGTACTGGTTTTTGTTTCCTACCTGGTCCTGGCACTAACGGTATTGATCGCACATCGCGAAAACATCGCCAGCGCTTACGAACCCATGCTCGGGACGATACCGCATGCCTATCTCGTCAGCATCCTGACCCAGGCCGGCTTGTTTTTCAAATACCTTTTTCTGTGGTGGATTCCCCTGCCGAGCCTGATGTCGATCGACATGCGCGAACCGCTTGCGGAAATTGACACTGTCGGTGCCTGGCTGTGGCTTGCGGTATTCCTTCTTTATCTGGCCGCAAGCTTTCTGCTGCTGTTGCGCAAAGGACGTATCAGATTGCTGGGCTTGGCCTTGCTGGCGCCGGCGTTGCTTTTCATGACCGAATTTTCCGCAGCACGAATCCAGGAAAGTTTCGTTCTTTCCCGCAGCTATCTGTGGCTGCCTCTGATGTTTCTGGCAGGGCCACTGTGGCTGGGGTGGGCACGCCCCCGTCTGTGGTTATTGCTGGCAGGTCTCGTCCTTTGCGGGCTGTTCGGCGTGCTGGCCGCGAATCGCTTGAATACTTTCACCTCGCCGTTTACGCTTTGGAACGAGGCGATTCAGTTGGCCGAGCGCAGGGGCGATAGGTGGTTTCGCGACAGGCAATATGTCAATCGCGGCGGAGCATATCTCGCTGCCGGACAGGTCGAACTGGCTTTGCAGGATTTCGAGCGGGCGCTGCAATGGAATCCATCGCAAATCATGGCGCTGCTGGGCAAGGGGCGCACCCTGGCTCGGCTCGGAAAGATGCAGCAGGCCTTGCTGAGCTACGATCAGGCGTTGTCCATCAAGCCAGGCTGGGCTGAGGCCTATCTGGCGCGCGCAGAGTTGCGCGGCAAGTTAGGCGAGCATGAAGCGGCAGCGGCGGATTACGGGCAAGCCTGTGTCCAGGGTGTTCTGGTGGCATGTTATGCGGGCGAAAGAATTCGTCTTGGAACGAATGCTGCGGTCACGATCCACCTTCCGCGCCTCTGACGAATTTCGTCACATTTTGACCAAGAGACGCTGTTGCTATCATGGTGAATACTAGCCATTGTTTATTTTCGCAATATAAACATCATATTACGAAATATGTCCGGTATGGCACAGCGATTGCATAATGAACGCCGTGTCACAACCCGCAATGTTTTTTTAACCCACCAGGAGATATTCATGAACAAACTGCAACAAGGTTTCACCCTGATCGAACTCATGATCGTCGTCGCGATTATCGGCATTCTGGCCGCGGTTGCGATTCCCTCGTACCAGAATTACACCCTCAAGGCGAAATACACCGAAGTCGTCGCCGCCGCTGCGCCGATCAAGACCGCCATCGAGACCTGCATTTCCGTTGGCGATTGCGGCACCGCCGGCGGCGCTGTGGCCAACGTGGCTTTCGGTACCCTGGGCATCCCGGTAGCGCCCACGGCAACGACGTATGTGGCCAGCGTGGCGGTCAGTGGCGCCGGCGTCATCACCGTGACCCCGAATGCCGCGGGCGGCATCGTGGCGGCTGACACCTACATCCTGACCCCGTCGGCGATCGCGTCGGACGGCAAGGTTTCCTGGACCACCAGCGGTGGCTGCAAGACGCGCGCAGCCGAAGCACTTTGCTAAGCTGAACGTATAGAAACCGCAATGCATGAGGCCCCGCAAGGGGCCTCGTTTTTTGTGCACCCGTCATTCCGGCGCGGAGGAAGGAACGGGGTGATTCAGGCCGCTTGCGCGGGAATGCTGGCACTGTGCTTGAGGATGCGGTTGCGTGCATCGACATAGACCAGGTCGGGTTGGTACTTGCTCAGTTCGACCTCGTTATAGGTGGCAAAGCTGGCGATGATCAGCAGGTCGCCGGGAGACGCCTTGCGCGCGGCTGCGCCATTCACCGAGATCGTGCCGGAATTGCGCTCGGCGCTGATGGCGTAGGTAGTGAAGCGCTCGCCATTGGTGACATTCCAGATTTCGATCTGTTGGTATTCCTTAATGTCGCCGGCATCGAGCAGATTCTGGTCGATGGCGCAGGAACCCTCGTAGTGCAAGTCAGCCTGGGTCACCGTGACCCGGTGAAGCTTGGATTTCAGCATGGTACGTTGCATAGCGATTCCTTTCTCATGCAAAGGTCAGCACTCAACTCAGTTCAGCGGCGGGGCATACGCATCTGCGCCATTCGCTACCGTATTCCACTGCTGGCGACCACCGGCATGAGCGCATCGTGGCAGCCTAAACTTCCAGGTTGTCGATCAGGCGCGTGCTCCCCAGGAGTGCCGCACCCAAAATCACCAGCCTGGAATCGTGAGCGGTCGGCAATTGTAGACCAGTTTTTTCCCGCACCGCAATATAGTCCGGAATCCAGCCATGGGCGCGGAGTTCCGCCATGGCCTGATTTTCGAGCCGGGCAAAATCGTGATTTCCGGCCTGGATTGCGCTGCGCACGGTCTCCAGCGAACGATACAGACGCGGTGCTTCGGTACGTTCCTGTGGCGACAGAAAGCCGTTGCGGGAAGACAAGGCCAAGCCGTCGCCGGCCCGCACCGTGTCGGCAGCGATGATTTCAATGGGTAACGCCAGGTCGCGCGCCATATTGCTGAGCACCAGCATCTGCTGGTAATCCTTCTTGCCGAAGATGGCGACTTTTGGTTGGACGATGTTGAATAGTTTCTGGACCACGGTGGCGACGCCACGGAAATGCCCCGGGCGGAACTCGCCTTCGAGTATGTTGATGAGTTCAGCAGGAGGTTCGACGAAATATTTTTGTGGCGTCGGATACATTTCTTTTTCGTCGGGGAAAAACAGAAAGTCAACATTGGCCTCAGTCAGCCGCTTGCAGTCGGCGGCGAAGGTACGCGGGTATTTTTCGAAGTCCTCGCCGGGACGGAATTGCAGCCGATTGACGAAGATCGACACCAGCACCGTGTCGCCGTGATCCCGTGCGTGCCGCATCAGGGCGATGTGGCCGTCGTGCAGATTGCCCATGGTGGGGACGAGTACCACCCGCCCGGCGTCATTGATTCCGGCACGCAGGCCGGCGATGGTTTCGAATATTTTCATTGTCATGATGCGGGGCTTCCTGGCGATGAGCAGGCGTGTGCTGTGAAGCTGCCGGAAATTTGGGCAACCCGCTGGTCGCCGCAGGATTGCAATAATGCCCAGGCCGGTCCGTGACCGGGAATCCGGCAATCGGCAGCGATCTCGAGCAGCGGCACAAGCACGAAGGCGCGCTGGTGCATGCGCGGGTGCGGCAGGGTCAGCTCGGCGGTTGTCATGATGCTGTCGCCGTGGAGCAGTAGATCCAGATCCAGAGTGCGCGGTGCATTGCTGACGCTGCGCAGCCGCCCGAAACGACTTTCGATACGAAATAATTCATCGAGAAGTCGCTGCGGGCTCAGCGAGGTATGCAGCAGAGCCACCGCATTGACGAAATCGGGCTGATTCTTCAATCCCACCGGTGCAGTCCGATACAAGGACGAAACCTTGGCGAGGGTAGTGGCGGGAATTTCGGCGAGCGCCTGTATGGCGGCGCTGACGGTCTTGGCGGAATCGCCGAGGTTCGCGCCGAGTGCAACCAGGGCTTCGGTTGGCTTCATGCAACGGGTTCCGTCGAGTTTGGAGCAAATTCGCTGCTCTTGGCCGATTGACCTCGTCCGCCGCGACGACGCTTCCTGGCGCTTTTCTTCTCCGGCAACAGCATGGTCATGCGCCGATCGATATCCGCCTCCTGGAAACGTGCCCACCAGTCGGCCAGCTCCATCGGCACTTCACCGCTTTGTGCGCGCAACAGAAGAAAATCGTAACCAGCTCTGAAACGCGCTTGCTCAAGGAGGCGCAATGTCGCTTTGCCGGTGCGCTTCTCGAAACGTGGCTGCAAAGCCCAGATATCCTTGATGTCACCGCTGATGCGACGCGTGATGGCAAGCTTGTCGGTTTGTTGATTGAGCACCCCGTCCATCGCCTCGAACAGCGCCGGGATGGACAACTCGCCGCGCTGCTTGCGTGCCTCCCAGTCGGCCAGCACTTCATGCCAGAGCAGGGTGGCAAACAGGAAACCCGGTGAAGTGGTCTTGCCCTGCCGGACGCGCTGATCGGTGTCTGAGAGTGCCAGCATCACGAATTTTTCGCCCATCGGCTGCTCCAGAATGACGTCGAGCAAGGGCAGCAGACCATAATGCAGGCCTTCGTCGCGCAGGCGTTTGACGCATTCCACGGCATGACCGGAAAACAGCAGTTTGAGCATTTCGTCGAAGACACGTGCCGCCGGAACGTTTTCCATCAGCACCGCCATGTCGCGAATCGGCGTGCGCGCAGCCGGGTCCATGCTCAGACCGAGCTTGGCCGACAGCCGAATCGCCCGCAGCATGCGCACCGGATCCTCGCGGTAACGCAGTCGCGGCTCGCCGATCATGCGCAGTGTCTTCTGCTTGAGGTCGGCAACCCCATGGTGATAATCCAGCACGGTTTCCGCGGCCGGATCGTAATACAAAGCGTTGATCGTGAAATCACGCCGCGCGGCATCCTCCGCCATGCTGCCCCAGACGTTATCGCTCAGCACACGGCCATGTTCGTCTTTCTGCGTGTCGGCATCGTGGGCGGCGCGGAAGGTGGATACTTCGAGCGTTTCTCCGCCCTGCATCACATGCACGATCTGAAAGCGGCGGCCGATGACGCGCGAGCGCCGGAACAAGCCGCGCACCTGGTCCGGCGTGGCATCGGTGGCGATATCGAAGTCTTTCGGAACGATCCCGGCGATCAGGTCGCGCACGGCCCCGCCCACGACATAGGCTTTGAATCCGCTCTGCTGTAAAGTCTCGCAGGTGCGGCGCGCACCTGTCGAAATCGTTTCGCGTCGAATGCCATGTTGTGCGCGTGCAATAGCAGCCGGTTCGGAACTTGGCGGGGAAGGGGCGCGGCGCAGCACGTTGATTGCTCGACGCAGCAGCTTGCGGATCATGCGGCAGGCAGGTGGACGTGAAATCTGAGAGGCGGCAATGATACAGGAAATCGATATCTGCTCGGGTCTGGCAATTCAACCGATCAGGGGAACCCGCATAAAAGACTTGGCAAGACTGTGTTGCGGAACCTGCTCATGAACTCCCGAACCCTGGCCTACGGGTTGCTTGGTCTGGGCGTGCTGATAATTTCGACGAGCTCGATTCTGGTGCGTTTTTCACAGACCGAGGGCCTGTCTTCATTGACGATCGCTGCCTTGCGCATGGGTCTGGCGGCGCTGTTGCTGACGCCGCTGGCGCTGGCGCGCGCAGGCGGGGAGATGCGCGCCTTATCCGGGCGCGATCTGGGCTTGGCGCTGCTTGCCGGCGGTTTGCTTGCGACGCACTTCACGGCCTGGATCAGTTCGTTGGCCTACACTTCCGTTGCCAGCAGCACTGCGCTGGTGACCACCAATCCGGTCTGGATTGCGCTGGCTTCGGTGCTGATGTTCCGGGAGCGCTGCAACCGGGCGCTGCTGGCAGCGATCGCGATCGCGGTCGGTGGCAGTGCTCTGATATTTTTTGCCGACAGCAGCGATAGCGGCAGGGTGCAGCTGAATCCGATGCTTGGCAATACGCTCGCCCTGCTGGGAGCAATCACCGTATCCGCGTATTTGCTGATCGGCCGTGTGCTGCGCCAGAAGCTGTCGCTATTGGTCTATATCTGGCTGATTTACTCGAGCTGCGCGGTTTTGCTGATTGTCGTGGCATTTGTTGCCGGTCAGCCGCTGTGGGGCTTCTCGCCTCGGGGATGGTTGTTGCTGCTGGGACTGGCGCTGGGACCGCAGCTCCTTGGACATACCACGATCAACTGGGCGTTGAAGCACGTGTCGACAACCTTCATCGCCCTGACCATACTCGGCGAGCCCATCGGCTCTGCTTTCCTCGCCTGGCTGCTGTTTGGCGAAGGTTTTTCGGTTTTGCAGAGCTGCGGTTTTGTCGCGCTGCTGACGGGCATTTTTCTCGCCGCGCGCAACGAGAAAAACGCGGTATAACGAATCCTCAGCGCAAACTGATGACCGGCCAGCCGTGCTTGCGCGCGTGCGCGAGCAGCGTTTCGTCAGGATCGACCGCGACCGGGTCGGTGACCCGCGCCAGCAGCGGCAGGTCGTTGTGCGAATCGCTGTAGAAGAAGCAGTGCTGGAAGCTGCCCCACCATAACCCCAGGGACTCCAGCCAGTCTTCCAAGCGGGCGATCTTGCCTTCACGGAAGGCCGGCAAGCCGCGCGGCTTGCCGGTAAAACGGCCGCTGGCGCGGGATTGCTCCGGGATTGTGGCGATCAGGTGAGGAATCCCGAATTCGCGCGCGATCGGCCCCGTGACGAAGCTGTTGGTGGCGGTGACGATGGCCATCAGGTCGCCTTGATCCCGATGGCGCCGGACGAGCTGCCGCGCGGCAGCACCGATCGAGGGGCGGATGCGCGTGGCCATGAACTCGGCATGCCAGGTATCGAGCTCGGCGCGCTCATGACGCGTCAGGGGGAGCAGCTGAAAATCAAGGAAGGCATGGATGTCGAGCGTTCCCTGCTTGTACTGGTCGTAGAACTCCTGGTTTTTCGACTCCTGCAGTTCACGGTCGAGAATGCCTTTCTCGATGAGAAATTGCGCCCACTCGAAATCGCTGTCGCCGCTCAGCAGGGTATTATCCAGATCAAACAGTGCCAGGTTCATCGTCAAGTTCCAAAGAGGTTTGCAGGATTTCGCGCAGCAGCGGCAGGGTGAGCGGGCGCTGCTGTTCCAGCGAAGCGCGATCGAGAGCATCCAGTACGCCGAGCAGACTGGGCAAGTCGCGTCGGCCATGGCGCAGCAGGTAATCGATCAGGTGGTCATCCAGGTCCATGCCGCGATTCATGCCCTGCTGACTTAGTGCGGCGGCTTTCTCGGCATCGCTGAGTGCCTGCACCTGGTAAATCATGGTGCTGCCAATCCGCGTGCGGACATCCTCGCGCAGTGCTGCCTGCAGGCCAAGCGGCGGCCGCGGCCCGGAGAGCAACATGGCCAGACCGGCCCTGCGTGCCGTGTTGAACGTACGGAACAAGGTAATTTGCCCGGTGTCGCTCAGGGTATCGACATCGTCGATGATGATCAGGCCGTTTGTTGGTGCCTCCAGATGTTCTCCGAGCTGTGCCGCCTCGATCAGATTCGCCGGCCGTTGCGCAGAGCGTGCTGCGGCCAGCGTGGCCCGCAGCAAATGACTGCGCCCGCTGCCGGGAGGGCCCCAGACATAGATCTGGTCGCAGACGTCGGGATCCGAGAGGGTGGCAAGACGTGCCACCAGTTCGGCATTCTGACCGGTGACGAAGTTCGCGAAGCTCGGTGCCTGCTCGGGACGCAAATCGAGCAGCATTTGCGGGTGGGTCGGGCTAGGTGTCACCGCTGCCCCGATAGAAACGGCTTGCCAGATACAACCGACTCACTTCGCGCAGGCCCACCAGCAATGCGGCCGAAACCGGTAATGCCAGGAGCACGCCGACGAAGCCGAACAACTGGCCGAATGCCAGCAGGGCGAAGATTACGGCCAGGGGATGCAGGCCGATACGCTTGCCTACCAGCCACGGCGTGAGGATGAAGCTTTCGAGAGCCTGGCCAAGGGCGTACACCACGAGCACGGCGAAGATGGGTCCGGTTCCGGCGAATTGCAGAATCGCCACCAGCAGCGCCATGACCAGGCCGCTGGCGTAGCCGAGGTAGGGCACGAAGACCAGCAGGCCGGTGAAGATGCCAACCGGCAGGGCGAAGTTGATGCCGGCCAGGCTCAGGCCGGCACTGTAATAAGCCGCAAGCAGCAGCATCACGGCCAGTTGGCCGCGCAGGAACTCGGCCAGCACGGCGTCGACCTGATGGGCAATTTGCAACGTCTTGTCATACCAGAGGCGAGGAATGGCGTGATCGAGACGCGACAGCACCAGGCGCCAGTCATCGAGCAGATAGAACATCACCACAGGGGTCAGCACCAGGTTGGCGATGACGCCAAACAGGGCGATGCCGCCGATTTTGAGCGATTCGAACAATTTCTGGGCAATCATCTGGACACTGTCGCGATTGTCCAGCATCAGTTTGGAGAAGGATGCCGGGTCGAGTGTGAACTGGATGCCGAAATGTTCCCTGAACCAAGACATCCAGTTCTGGTTGATCAGGGCGATGATCTCGGGCAGGCGGATGGCAAGCTGCTGTGCCTCTTCGGTCAGGAGCGGCAGCAGAATCAGCCCCAGGACGACCAGTATGCCGGCGAGCAGGAAGATCACCAGCAACACCGCAACGGGTCGCGGCAGCCGGTGCCGTTCGAGCCATGCGACCGGCGGCGAACAGATATAGGCAAGAATCCCGGCCAGCAGAAAGGGGGACAGGATCGGACCGAGCAGATACAGCAGCCCCAGGATGGCGAGTCCGAGAGCGCTCCAGATCAGAGCTTGCTGGCGGTCGGTACGTTGGCTGGTCATTTCCGGTAAAATTCTTCAGTGTATTTGTAGCGTTCGTGGCGTTCGTGAACATCGCGTGTGGTTGGATGGCGTTTGTGGCCAGTCACTGTGCGGCACGCGCTAATCTGACACCTTCGACACTTTTCGACACTTTAGCCGCCAGCCCGCAGGAACTCAACTTGACTTCATCTTCCGCGCCAGACGCTTCCCCGCTGACCTATTCCGCTGCCGGCGTCGATATCGAAGCCGGCGATGCCTTGGTTGAGCGCATCAAGCCTTTTGCCAAGCGCACCATGCGTCCCGAGGTGCTTGCCGGCATCGGCGGTTTCGGCGCGTTGTTTGAAATCTCAAAAAAATATCGCGAGCCGGTGCTGGTTTCCGGCACCGATGGCGTCGGCACCAAGCTCAAGCTGGCGTTCCATTACCAGCGCCACGATAGCATCGGGCAGGACCTGGTGGCCATGAGTGTCAATGACATCCTGGTGCAGGGTGCCGAACCCCTGTTTTTTCTTGATTATTTTGCTTGCGGCCGGCTTGCCGTGGATACCGCCGCCACGGTGATCCAGGGCATCGCCAAGGGCTGCGAACTTGCGGGCTGCGCCCTGATCGGCGGCGAGACCGCAGAAATGCCGGGCATGTATCCGGACGGCGAATACGATCTGGCGGGTTTCGCCGTCGGTGCTGTCGAGAAGTCCCGGATCATCGACGGCCGCAGCATCGTGACCGGCGATGTAGTGCTCGGCCTGGCGTCGAGCGGCGCGCATTCCAATGGTTATTCGCTGATCCGCAAGATTATCGAGCGCAGTCGTCCCGATGTGACGGCCGACTTCCATGGGCGTCCCCTGCTCGATGTCCTGATGGCGCCCACGCGCATCTATGTGAAACCGCTGCTGGCCCTGATGCAGGCCCTGCCGGTAAAGGGAATGGCGCATATCACGGGCGGCGGCCTGACCGAGAATGTGCCGCGCATCCTGCCCGGGCATCTCTGCGCCAGACTTGAGCGCAGCAGGTGGCCGCTGCCGCCCCTGTTCCAGTGGCTACAGACGGAAGGCCAGGTGGCCGCAGCCGAGATGCATCGGGTTTTCAATTGCGGCATCGGCATGGTGGTGATTGTCGCGGCCGAACATCAGCGCCAAGCGCTGCAACTGCTCCATGCCGCAGGTGAGACCGTCCACGTGATTGGCCGCATCGACGCGCGCGCGGGCGACGAAGCGCAAACCACCGTCAGCTGATAGCGGTTTGCAGGAAGGCTTCCACACGCCGCAGAATCTGCGCGTCACTGCCCTTCTCCAGGGGATCCATCGTTTCGATCGCGCGCATGCTGCGCAGCCAGGTCAGCTGGCGCTTGGCAAACTGGCGCGTGGCATAGATGCCGCGCTCAAGCAGTTCCTTTTGCGGCAGCCGTCCTTCCAGCCTTTCCCAGACCTGGCGATAGCCGACGCAGCGCATTGAAGGCAAGCCGGCATCGAGCCGGTATTTCACGCGCAACGATTCAACTTCCTCGACCAGACCGGATTCGAGCATCCGGGCAAAACGCGTGGCGATACGCTGATGCAGCACGCCGCGGTCCTGCGGCACGAGCGCCAGCGCCAGTACGCGATACGGCAGCGACACGGCTTGTTGTGCCGCGAACAAGGTATCCAGCGGCTGGCCGCTGATGCGCACTACCTCCAGCGCGCGCTGGATGCGCTGGGCGTCGCTGGGTTTGAGGCGTGCTGCCGTGACCGGGTCGAGGCGTGCCAATTCGGCGTGCAGCGCCGGCCAGCCTTGCGCCGCGGCACGCGCATCGATTTCGGCGCGCAGCGCCGCATCGGCTTGCGGCAGGTCGGCGAGTCCCTCCCGCAGCGCCTTGAAATACAGCATGGTGCCGCCGACCAGCAGCGGGATGCGGCCGCTGGCCGTGATTGCCGCCATCTCGCGCAACGCTTCGGCGCGAAAACTCGCAGCCGAATAGCGCTCCTCCGGTGTGATCAGATCGATCAAGCGATGCGGAAAGCGCGACAGGGTTGCGGCATCGGGCTTGGCGGTGCCGATATTCATGTCACGAAACACCTGCGCCGAGTCGACGCTGATGATGTCGAGCGGGAATTCTTGGCAGAGCCGGAAAGCCATATCCGTCTTTCCGCAAGCGGTCGGACCAAGCAGAAAAATTGCCGGCGGGAGAAGCGGGTCAGCGGCCACGCAAAAACATTCGATCAAGATCGGCCATGGACAACTGCGTCCAGGTCGGCCGGCCATGGTTGCACTGGTCAGCGCGTTCGGTTGCTTCCATTTCGCGCAGCAGCGCATTCATTTCCGGAATGCTCAAGATGCGATGAGCGCGCACGGCGCCATGGCAGGCCATGGTGGCGAGCAGTTGATTGCGCTGCGCCTCGATCACCTGGCTGGCCGGAAAGTCCTTGAGATCGGCCAGCAGGGCGCGCACCAAGTCGACGATCGCAGCGTTGGCCAACAGGGCCGGCACGGCGCGCACGGTCAATTGCCGGGGTCCGGCCGCGGCCAGTTCGAAGCCGAGGTGTTCCAGTGTCGCCGCATGTTCTTCGGCGGTGGCTTGCTCCACCGCGGATGCCGTGAACATTGCCGGGATCAGCAGCGCCTGAACCGGCGGCGTACTGCTCAACACATTCTTGAGTTTCTCGTAGAGGATGCGTTCGTGGGCGGCATGCATATCCACCAGCACGAGACCTTGGGCATTCTGTGCGAGAACATAGACACCATGGAGTTGCGCAATTGCATGGCCCAAAGGCATCGCCTGGCTGTCGCTGTTTTCTGCAGCAACTGTCGAGACTTCAGGCGCCCAGGACGAACTGTCGCGTGCACTGCGAGCCATGGCGTAGTAGGCCTCAGCGGCCGGTTCCGCCATGGTCAGCGTGCGCTGTTGCGGCGTACGCCAGGAAGCTGGTGCGTAGTTCGCCTGGCTTGTGCCGAGCGGAGTTTCATTGCCGGTCTGCTCCGATCCCGCTGAGGTCGACAAGGCGCGCTGCAGCGCATGGAAGACGAACTGATGAATGCCGCGCGCCTCGCGGAAGCGGACTTCGGTCTTGGCCGGATGAACATTCACATCCACGCCGGCCGGATCGAGCTCCAGGAACAACACGTAGGCCGGGTGGCGGCTGCCGTGCAGAATATCCTCGTAGGCCTGGCGCACCGCATGTGCCAGCAGCTTGTCGCGGACAAAGCGGCCATTCACGAAAAAATACTGCTCGTCCCGGCTCGAACGTGAATACGCGGGCATCGCGGCGAAGCCGCTGAGCCGCAATTCGCCGGCCGCCGCATCCAGCGTGCGTGCCTGACGGAAGAATTCGGCGCCGAGCAGTTCTTGCGCGCGTTGCATCGGGGTCGTCGCAGCCAGACGCTGCTTGAGGTCGCCGTTGTGCGCCAGGGTGAACGCCACTTCCGGCCGGGCCAGTGCCATGCGTCGCAACACTTCGTGGCAATGGGCGTATTCCGTGGCGTCGCTCTTGAGGAATTTGCGCCGGGCAGGCGTGTTGTAGTAGAGGTCGGCAACTTCGATGACGGTGCCCTTGCTCAAGGCCGCCGGCTGCAGCGTCAGGTCGTTGCCGATGCGCCAGGCATGGCTGTTCTTTGCCCCGTCCGAAACCGTATCGGTGGTCCGACTCGTCAGCGTGACGCGCGCCACTGCCGCGATCGATGCCAATGCCTCGCCGCGGAAACCCAGGCTGCCGACGCGTTCGAGATCCTCCAGGCTGGCGATCTTGCTGGTGGCGTGGCGCGCCAGGGCGAGCGGCAGGTCGTCGCGGGCAATGCCGCTGCCATCGTCGGCGATGCGGATCAGGCGCACGCCGCCTTCGCTGAGATGCACATCGATGCTGCGGGCTCCCGCATCCAGGCTGTTTTCCAGCAACTCCTTGATGACCGAGGCGGGCCGCTCGACGACTTCGCCGGCGGCAATCTGACTGATGAGCAGGTCGGGCAGAGGACGAATGCGATGCAGTTCTGACATGGCGGAATTATAGGGGCGTCGTTGAATAACCCATACCAGAATGCCGCTATCCGGAAAGCTTGAACGCCTACTGCTGTTCAAACTCGGGCATTAGCCAGGAATGAATACCGCCGGACTGATATTGAAAAATTTTGCCAGTTTCGCCGCCAGGGTTGCACTGATCTTTCGCTTACCGGCGAGAATTGCTGAAAGATTACTCTGCGGAACGACCTCTGCCAAATCGCTTTGCTTTAGACCATGCCACTCGATCAGGTAGCGCAGAACCTCATTAGGTTCTGAAGATTCGATGGCGTAGTGATTAGTGTCATACTCCGCCACCAGTTCGCCGACGAGATCAAGAAGTCCTGATAGCGTGTGATTGTCCTGGTCGCCAACGATGTCCAACAGGTAGTTCATCAGCAAAACCGTTCGCTCATATTCCTCATTCGTGCGGATCGGACGCAAATGGGCGATTCGATCAAAAGCAGCCCAGGTCTTTTGCAGCGCTTTTATATTGAGGCTAGCAGTCGCGGTTGTCATTGCTACACTTTGCCTTTCCTGTAGAGCTTGCACCAGTTGTCGTATTCCCGGTGAGTCATTACCCAACGCACGAACATTTTGCCATCCTTGTGTCGAACAATAACAACGACCCGGTAATTGTTGCCTCCGACGTCGAACACCGTATATGGGGAAACATAATCCGCATTGCCAAAGCTCAGTCGTAAGTCCGCAAAATCGGCAAAGCGCGAATGTTTCGCAACAGTGTGCCAGTTTCGCAAGGGTTGCTCGGAATCAGGGTACCTGCGCCAAAAGTCACGCAGCATTTTCAGTGAAATGACGTGCATGCTTTCATTATATCATTATGATATATCATGACAAGGGACAATTCACTGCTACGGACTGTTCGCTTATGCCAATCAGTAGATCGCGCGCTCATTCTACGTTGCAAGCAATTACATGTGGCATCCCTCTCTTCGCATCCGGTAGAATCCGCAGCCTCGTCCCGGTCCGCACCTCATGGAATTACTCACGCAATTTCTTGATCTCGTCCTGCATCTCGACCAGCATCTGGCACTGCTGGTCCAGCAATACGGCACCTGGATCTACGCGATCCTGTTTGCCATCATTTTCTGCGAGACCGGACTGGTGGTTTGCCCCTTCCTGCCCGGGGACTCCCTGCTGTTTGTCGCGGGTGCGGTGGCGGCCGCCGGCGGGATGAACATCTCACTGCTGTGCGCCGTGCTTTTCATCGCGGCGATACTCGGCGACAACACCAATTACTGGATCGGCCATGCGATCGGTCCGCGCGCCTTTCGCTGGGAGCAGTCGCGCTTCTTCAACCGGACTGCACTCGACAAGACCCATGCCTTCTACGAAAAGCATGGCGGGAAAACCGTGATCATTGCGCGTTTTCTGCCCCTGGCGCGCACCTTCGCGCCTTTCGTGGCCGGCGTGGCACGCATGACTTATCCGCGCTTCTTCGCCTACGATTGCTTTGGCGGGGCGTTCTGGATCGGCTCGCTGACGCTGGCCGGCTACTGGTTCGGCAATCTGCCCTGGATCAAGAACAATCTGTCGCTGGTGATCCTCGCCATCATTGCCGTGTCATTGTTGCCAGCCCTGATCGCCTGGCTGCGCCAGCGGTCCGGAATTAAACGCTGACAGCGTACTGCCAACCACAACTGCGAAAACCAGCGGCGTGCTCACTCGTGAGGTTCCGGCCGGCTGCCTTTCCGAACTCTCACCGACAAGTCCCGACCCTGACCTGCCATACAGCTCTCGTCAAATGAATGACAGGTTTTCCGCAGTGAACGGATCCCCAAGGCCGGTATAGCCGCGAAGGTCACCCGTTGCTTTGTCAGGGCTTAACGCCCTGATACCCACAGTAGGCCAGTTGTAGCGTACGCAGCAACGGGTATGTTTCGGGGATAGCGTTTTGTCGTGCCAGGCCCTGCTTCTTCACCTCTAACCGAATTTCGGCGATCAGTTCGTCAATGGATTGCACGTTCATTCCACCAACCTCGTCGTGACCAGCCGAGTGATTCGGCAGTACAGCGATGTGACGTATTGCCGTATCCCATGACAACCATGGGAAGACTGACTTGAGGATGTGATCGGTTGCATGCGCCATTTTCTTGGCATAGCGCTTCTCACGCACCGCCCACGAATCGGCATCTGTCGAAGGTTCGTAGTGCACGAGGTCGCCATTGGTAGGGTTGTACCCGATCACGTCAAGCTCCATCGCCCAGCCACCGTGTCTGTCGTTGCTGCGTTTGAATTCAACGCCAGATTCAGCAACACGACTCATACGACCATCAATTCAATACGCTTACCAAGTGCGTGCAGGGCGCGTTCCAAGGCTGGAACTTTGGTGCCATGCCGA
>Ga0172373_10005760_pt1 | contig 16840 bp, 3 predicted proteins | sample Lak10m_2_FD_114546 | JGI IMG/M metagenome (GOLD analysis project Ga0172373, IMG submission 114546) | Freshwater microbial communities from Kabuno Bay, South-Kivu, Congo - kab_092012_10m | ecosystem: Environmental > Aquatic > Freshwater > Lake | place: Democratic Republic of the Congo: South-Kivu...
AACTTCACCCCCACCGCCCGAGATGGGCTGCGTGGGGGTGAAGGTGGGGAGCAGCCCCGCGGGCGGCAAGGGCGCTACTGCGTCCGAACCCAAAGATAGGTACCGGTGCGCTGCAGGCTGCCCGTGCCGACCGCGACGTTGTGAATGTAATTCGAGCCGCTGACCCAATTCAGCGCTCCTGTCATCGCCCCGACAAGCTCCGTCTGCGCCGTCGCCGCCGAGAATGTTGCCGAGACCCCCGTATCGTCCAGTGCACCGGCGACGCCGGTGGTGCTCGACCCATGATTGAGCAGCGCGACACTCCGCGAACACGCGCCGCCTGAGCAATAGGCGTAAGACTGCAATTGGGCGACGCCGCCGGACGAGGAAACACTGTGCTTGTAGCCGTCCAGGTCAACGACGACCCGGTCGTGGCCGAGCGATGATCCACCCGCTGGCGACAGCTCAGAACGCCCGACTCGCCACGGAACGATCGCGGCAGTCAGGTTTCGCGTGATCCGAGCAACGATATTGACCTTGTAAGCAGCAACCCAAGGATAATAGCCAGACCCGGCCCGCCACACACGTGGCTCAAGAGGCGTCGACGCGATGGTGGCATCCGAGAACGCCGCTGAGCGGATGTGCGCTGATCGGGCACTGGATCCCGCCCTTTCGAGTTGAGTGGTCCCGCTCGCATTTCTGACGTTGGGACACGTCACATAAGTGGTCGATCCGTCCGCCTGACAGACAATGGGCGTCGACGCACCAGCCTCGAACAGACCGAAGCCGCCGTTCAGCCGCGTCATGCTCGAGTTCCAGAGGAAGGTGCCCTCAATGTGCCAATCGGGCACAGCGGCAGAAAGAGTTCCCCCGCCCGCGAGCGCAGACGCGTCCGGCTTGGTGAAGTTTGAAAACCGGGTCTTGTCTCGTGCCGACGCCCCGTCCATCGCAGTGTCGACACTCCTGAGAAGATGACTGGCCACAGGAGGAACCCACGACGGACTCGAAACCGTGTTGGTCGCGAGGCCTCTGTCACTGACTGTTCCGGCACCAATAGCGTAGACGATCCGCGTCTTGGACGCGAACCGCTGTCGGGCGATCAATCGACTCGAATAACAGACAACATTCGGATGGGAGGCGTTGATCCGGAGGCTGTAAAAATCGGTCGACGACTTGTTTGCTGAGGTCAACGGCAACGTAACCCTGACCGGTGTTGAAAGATCAGCCGTTGCCGGGATGCTGATCGAGGCCAGAACGGCCGGCGTTGACGCGTTATCCACAAGATTCAGCGAGACGACCGATCCGCTCGCGTTGGCGCAGTTCGCCTCCCATTCGAATGTCGTCAACGACGCCATCGCCGCATCCTGATAGTCCGACATGGGCCAATACGACAAGGCGGGCGCATAGGTCGCAGCCGCGTTGTGACCGCCGATCGGGATATCGATCATCTCCGTGGGTACGATGAGGTCGATACCGGCCGCCACGGCGCTTGAGGTGACGGTCGTTGATCCAACACTTGCCGTGACGACCGCGCCATATTGAGCATTCGTCAGGGTCCACGTCGCGGACACCTCTCCGTTGGCGTCCGTCCGCAGCTGCGTAGCAGAGAGCACGCCGGCATTCGGCGACAGCGATACGACCGCGTTGGTCAGTGCAGAACCGGTGGTCGTGAGCGCGCGAACGGTCACCGACGTCGTGTCACCCGGCCTCACATTGGACGGTTGCTGAACAAACGAGAGCGATCCGGCCCCGGCGAACACAACATCGTATATGCCGCAGATGGTGCTCGATATTCCGGCGGCAGTGTCGCTGTAGCGTGCGTAAAACTTGGCGGTCTCGGTGGTCGTGTGGCGCAGCGCCCACTTGCGCTCCCCCCATGCGGTCGAGATGACGGAGGCCGTGCCTTTGCCAACAGTCGCCGGGCTCACAGATACCGAGGGTGCGTTACCCGTCATGATGACGCCATTACCGAAAGCGTCATAGGCGCGCATCGTCACGGTGGCGTAGTCGTCCCCATCGCCGAGAGCCGTCAACCGGTCGATGGAGCAGTTCATCTGGCGCGTCCATGCCGCCGGATTGACGGTCTGGGTACGCGGATCGAGTTCGACGGACGTCGTGCCGTCCGACCCTGTCGCAGTGAGAACGGGGTAACCCGCAAGGGTGGACCGAAACGTAAAGGTGGCGGTGCCCGTGGCGGAGGCGACGATCCCAGCGGCCGGCGTGATCGTGTCGCTTGCGCCACGACTCGAGACGAGCGTTACCGTGCGACCAGCGAGCACGTTTCCAAGCGCGTCCTTCAGGGTGACGACCACCGTACCTCCGGTGCCCGCCACGAATGTAACGGGTGTCGTCGCGATGGTTGAGACGGAGGGACTGACCGGTCCCGCCACGAAGGTAACCAGCGGCTTCTGCGTCAGGGGCGTGGCTCCCGATGTCCCCACACGGGCCGAGTAGCTCGAAGTACCCGCCACGGCAGACCGGACTTCGAAAACAGCCTGACCCGACTCGTCAGACACGGAGGGCGAAGTCGCAATCGTGTCGTTGGTGGTCCGCGACGACGCCAGGTAGAGGCTGACGGCTGGAACCGGGTTTCCGTACTGATCGCGGGCCGTCACCGTGATGCGTGCCACGGATGCATTGTCAGCGGTCACCGTCACGCCGCCCCCCGTCGCCGTCGACGTGGCAAGGGCGTAAATGGTGGCGCGATACGTGATAGCCGCCGTCGTCGGAGCCGTCGCTTCAAGCGAGGGGCCATCGGTCGTGTCCACGATTGAATAGGTCGAGACGCCCGAGGTCGTCGACTTGACATAGACGGTCGTGGCCGACGACGTGCTCGTATAGGCCGCCGCACCGAACGTATCCAAGCCACCACGACTGGATACGATCTTGAACGTCCTCCCGGTCATGACCGTCCCGCTGCCGTTCTTGATCGTCACGCTCAGCGATCGATTGGACGTACTGGGTTGCTGGGTCTGGCTGGCGGGCGTGATCGTCGACCCGGAGATGTCGCGCACGAACGTGACTGTGGCCGTCGAGCTGAGTTGGACCGTGTCGGTCACATTGGTCGCGGTGTAGACCGACGAGCCGAGGACGGTCGAACGCGCCGTGAACGATGCGCGTCCCATCGCATCGGTCGTCGCTTGAACGGCTGTGATGGTGTCGGATACGGATCGGCTCGACGTCAGGGCGATCAACTTGTTCCCAATGGGGTTACCGAAGGCGTCACGAACAGAGACCGTCAGCCTGGCCGGCGGTGTGGTCGCCAGCGAGGCAAAGACGGAAGACGCCTCCGCCTCGACCGTCGACTGACTCTGATCCATCGGCCCCGCGACGAATACAACCGTCACGATGGGGGTGCTCGTCGTGACGGTTCCGCCAGCCGAGTGCGTCGCAGAAAACGAGTATGTCCCGGCAACCGTGCTCGATGTCAGTGTGAAGTCGACCGTTCCGTCTTGGCCGGTGAGGCCCGTGTCGGTCGCGGTGCCGCCGTTCGTCGGGATATTGAGAAGAAGCGTCTGCCCCTCGACAGGGTTGTTGTTGGCATCAAGCGCCGTTGCGCGAAGAATCGTCGTCGAGCTCCCGTTGGCGACGATGCTGGAGGCATTGGGCGCAAGCACCGCGAGCGAGACGGAGTCGACGGCTCCGTTGCCGGTCAGGCCGCACGTCGGGGCAGCACCCACGTTGTTCGCGCAGCTGTAGTAGGTCGGATTGCCACAACCGCCGTTGTCGGTGGCACACTCGTCCACATCCGTCTGACACTGCGACCCGGTATAGAAGGCCGTACATCCGCAGGAATACGCGTTGGCCCCGTCGGTGCACGTCCCCCCGTTCTGACAGGGGTTCGGACTGCACTCATCGACGTTGGTACCGCATACCGAGCCCGAGTAACCGGAGGCACAAGTGCAGCTGAACCCATTGACGCCATCGGTACATGACCCGCCATTGAGGCAAGGGTTCGGGTCGCACTCGTTGATGTTCGTCGCGCAAGTCGCGCCCGAGTAACCCGCAGCACAGGAGCAGCTGTAGCTGTTGACGCCATCGGTGCAGGTGCCGCCGTTCTGGCACGGGTTCGGGCTGCAGTCATTGATGTTGGTAGCGCAGGTCGCGCCCGAGTAACCAGCAGCGCAAGAGCAGCTATAGCTGTTGACGCCGTCCGTACAGGTGCCGCCGTTCTGGCACGGGTTCGGATCGCAGTCGTTGACGTCGGCGCAGGTGACTCCGTCCCCGCTGAAGCCTGCATTGCAGGTGCACGAGAACGAACCCGCACTGTTCGAGCATGTGGCGTTGGCCGAGCAATTCGAAGTGCCGGACGTGCACTCGTTGATGTCGGTACAGGTTGTTCCATCCCCCTGGTAACCGCTGTTGCAGGCACATGAGTAGCTGCCCGGGGTGTTCGTACAGGTGGCTCGCGTCGAACAGTCGTTCGTGAAGGCGCTGGCGCATTCGTTGATGTCGGTGCAGGTCACACCGTTGCCCGTGTAGCCGATGTTGCAAGCGCAGCTGAACGACCCGGCCGTGTTGGTGCAGGTGGCATTGGCCGAGCAGCCGCCATTGTTCGCCGAACACTCGTTGACGTCACTGCAGGTCGTCCCGTCACCCGTGTAGCCACTGTTGCAGGCGCAGCTGAACGACCCGGCCGTGTTGGTGCAGGTGGCATTGGCCGAGCAGCCGCCGTTGTTGGTCGCACACTCGTTGATGTCGGTGCAACTCACCCCGTCGCCGCTGTAGCCGCTGTTGCAGGTGCAGCTGAACGAGCCGGCGGTGTTGGTGCATGTCGCATTGTCCGAGCAGCCGCCGTTGTTCGTCGAACACTCGTTGATGTCCGTGCAGGTCGACCCGTCACCGCTGTAGCCGCTGTTGCAGGCGCACGAGAACGAGCCGGCGGTGTTGGTGCAGGTCGCGTCCGCCGAGCAGCCGCCGTTGTTGGTCGAGCACTCATTCACATCCGTGCAGGAGGTTCCGTTACCCGAGTATCCGCTGTTGCACGTGCAAGAAAACGACCCGGCCGTGTTGGAGCAGGTCGCGTTGGCCGAGCAGCCGCCGTTGTTGGTCGCACACTCGTTGATGTCGGTGCAACTCACCCCGTCGCCGCTGTAGCCGCTGTTGCAGGCACAGCTGAACGAACCGGCGGTGTTGGTGCAGGTCGCGTCCGCAGCGCAGCCTCCGTTGTTTGTCGCGCACTCGTTGATGTCCGTGCAGGTCGTCCCGTTGCCGCTGTAGCCGCTGTTACAGGCACAGGTGAAGGACCCCGCGGTGTCCGTGCAGGCGGCGTTCGGATCGCAGTTGTCGATGTTCTCGGAGCACTCATCGATCTGGTGCTCGCAATCGTTCGCATCCAGCCCGTCCGCATTCCGATAGCCGGTCGGACAGGCCGAACAGGTGAAGCCTCCGTTGGTGTCGGAACATTGCTGCGTGCTCGAACAGTTGGCCGTGTCCTCGGCGCACTCGTCGATCTGGTGCTCGCAATCGTTCGCATCCAGCCCGTCCGCATTCCGATAGCCGGTCGGACAGGCCGAACAGGTGAAGCCTCCGTTGGTGTCGGAACATTGCTGAGTACTCGAACAGTTGGCCGTGTCCTCGGCGCACTCGTCAATCTGGTGCTCGCAGTCGTTCGCATCAAGGCCGTCCGCGTTCCGATAACCGGTCGGACAGGTCGAACAGGTGAAGCCGCCAGGAGTATCGGCACACTGCTGCGTGCTCAAGCAGTCGGCCGTATCCTCTGCGCACTCGTCGATCTGGTGCTCGCAGTCATTGGCATCCAATCCGTCGGCGTTGCGGTAACCGGTCGGACAGGTCGAGCAGGTGAAGCCCCCGTTCGTATCGGCGCACTGCTCGGTCGTCGCGCAATCGGCCGTATCCTCCGCGCACTCGTCGATCTGGTGCTCGCAGTCGTTGGCATCCAAGCCGTCGGCGTTGCGGTATCCGGTCGGACAGGTCGAGCAGGTGAAGCCCCCGTTCGTATCGGCGCATTGCTCGGTCGTCGCGCAGTCGGCCGTGTCTTCGGCGCACTCATCGATCTGGTGCTCGCAATCATTCGAATCGAGGCCGTCCGCGTTGCGGTATCCGGTCGGACAGGTCGAGCAGGTGAAGCCCCCGTTCGTATCGGCGCATTGCTCGGTCGTCGCGCAGTCGGCCGTGTCTTCGGCGCACTCGTCGATCTGGTGCTCGCAGTCATTCGCATCGAGGCCGTCTGCATTCCGGTAACCGGTCGGGCAGGCCGAGCAGGTGAAGCCACCGTTCGTATCGGCGCATTGCTCGGTCGTCGCGCAGTCGGCGGTGTCCTCGGCGCACTCGTCGATCTGGTGCTCGCAGTCATTCGCATCGAGGCCATCGGCGTTGCGGTACCCAGTCGGGCAAGCCGAACAGGTGAAGCCACCGTTGGTGTCGGCGCACTGCTGGGTGCTCAAGCAGTCGGCCGTGTCCTCGGCGCACTCATCGATCTGGTGCTCACAATCGTTTGCATCGAGCCCGTCAGCATTTCGGTAGCCGGTCGGACAGGGCGAACAGGTGAAGCCGCCGGCGGTGTCGGCGCACTGCTCGGTCGTCGCACAGTCGGCAGTATCCTCGGCGCACTCGTCGATCTGATGCTCGCAGTCGTTGGCATCGAGCCCGTCTGCGTTGCGATAACCGGTCGGGCAGGCCGAGCAGGTGAAGCCGCCAGCGGTATCGGCGCACTGCTCGGTCGTCGCGCAGTCGGCGATGTCTTCGGCGCACTCGTCGATCTGGTGCTCGCAATCGTTCGCATCGAGGCCATCAGCGTTCCGGTAGCCGGTCGGACAGGCCGAACAGGTGAAGCCGCCATTCGTATCGGCGCACTGCTCGGTCGTCGCACAATCGGCGATATCCTCCGCACACTCGTCGATCTGATGCTCGCAGTCGTTCGCATCGAGACCGTCGGCATTGCGGTAGCCGGTCGGACAGGCCGAGCAGGTGAAGCCCCCGTTCGTATCGGCGCACTGCTCAGTCGTCGCGCAGTCGGCGATATCCTCGGCGCACTCGTCGATCTGGTGCTCGCAATCGTTCGCATCGAGGCCATCGGCGTTGCGGTAGCCGGTCGGACAGGCCGAGCAGGTGAAGCCCCCGTTCGTATCGGCGCACTGCTCAGTCGTCGCGCAATCTGCGATATCCTCCGCGCACTCGTCGATCTGGTGCTCGCAGTCGTTCGCATCGAGGCCATCGGCATTGCGGTAGCCGGTAGGACACGCCGAACAGGTGAAGCCGCCGGCGGTGTCGGCACACTGCTCAGTCGTCGCGCAATCTGCGATATCCTCCGCGCACTCGTCGATCTGGTGCTCGCAATCGTTTGCATCGAGGCCGTCGGCATTGCGGTAGCCGGTCGGACAGGCCGAACAGGTAAAGCCGCCGTTCGTATCGGCACACTGCTCCGTCGTCGCGCAATCTGCGATATCCTCCGCGCACTCGTCGATCTGGTGCTCGCAATCGTTCGCATCGAGGCCATCGGCATTCCGGTAACCGGTCGGGCAGGCCGAGCAAGTGAAGCTGCCGGCGGTATCGGCGCACTGCTCGGTCGTCGCGCAGTCGGCGGTATCTTCCGCACATTCGTCGATCTGATGCTCGCAGTCGTTCGCATCGAGGCCGTCGGCATTGCGGTAGCCGGTCGGACAAGCCGAACAGGTGTAGCCCCCATCCGTGTCCGCGCACTGCTCGGTCGTCGCGCAGTCGGCGATGTCCTCGGCGCACTCGTCGATCTGATGCTCGCAGTCGTTCGCATCGAGGCCGTCCGCATTCCGATAGCCGGTCGGACAGGCCGCGCAGGTGAAGCCGCCATTCGTATCGGCGCACTGCTCGGTCGTGGCGCAATCGGCGATGTCCTCGGCGCACTCGTCGATCTGGTGCTCGCAGTCGTTGGCGTCGAGGCCGTCGGCGTTGCGGTAGCCAGTCGGACAGGCCGAGCAGGTGAAGCCGCCACTCGTATCGGCGCACTGCTCGGTCGTGGCGCAATCGGCGATGTCCTCGGCGCACTCGTCGATCTGGTGTTCGCAGTCGTTGGCATCGAGACCGTCGGCGTTGCGGTACCCGGTCGGGCAGGCCGAACAGGTGAAGCCGCCTGCGGTATCGGCACACTGCTCGGTCGTCGCGCAGTCGGCCGTATCCTCCGCGCACTCGTCGATCTGGTGTTCACAGTCGTTCGCATCGAGCTCATCAGCGTTGCGGTAGCCGGTCGGACAAGCCGAACAGGTGTAGCCCCCATCCGTGTCCGCGCACTGCTCGGTCGTCGCGCAATCGGCCGTGTTCTCTGCGCACTCATCGATCTGATGCTCACAGTCGTTCGCATCCAGGCCGTCAGCGTTGCGATAGCCGGTCGGACATGTCGAGCAGACGTAACCACCGTCGCTATCCGCGCACTGCTCGGTGGATGCACACTTCGCGAGGTTCTCGGCGCATTCGTCGATCTGATGCTCACAGTCGTTGTCGTCCAATCCGTCGGCGTTTCGGTAGCCCGTCGGACATGCGGAGCACACAAAGCTGCCAGCGGAATCCGCGCATTGTTGCCCAGTCGCGCAGTTCGCAGAGTTCTCGGCGCACTCATCGATCTGGTGCTCGCAGCCGTTATCGTCAATCCCGTCCGCGTTGCGGTAACCCGCCGGGCACGTCACGCATTCGAACGACCCAGGCAGGTCGTTGCACTGCTGATCCGTCTCACAGTTGGCCGTATTTTCGAGGCACTCATCGATCTGATGCTCGCAGTCGTTGGCATCCAGTTCATCGACGTTGCGATACCCTGCCGGGCACGCAACGCACTCAAAGGTACCGTCAGCGTTGTCGCAGGCCTCCGTCGTTCCACAATGGGCCGTGTCTTCGGCACACTCGTCGATATCGGCGCACTCGTACCCCGTCCCACGCCAGCCACCGTTACAGGTGCAGGTGTAGCTGCCCGGTGGATCGTTCGAACAGGATGCATTCATATCGCAGGTATCGATATCCTCGTCACACTCATCGATATCGACACAGGTCTTACCGTCACCACGATACCCCGGCTTGCACTCGCAAACGCCGGTCTTGCCCAACGCATCAGGGGTACACGTGGCGTCATCAGAGCAGCCGGCCACGACGCAAGGGTCGACGGGACAGAGCTGCCCCTCAGGACAGCCGCAGGTGTTCTCGAAACAGAAGGCGTTGGCCGTGCAGTCAGCGGGCGAATAGCAGCGTCGCGCTCCTGCGCAGCGGCGCGGCGCGTTGCCGCCGCAGTCGACGTCCGTCTCGTCCTGGTTGCGGACGCCGTCGTTGTAGTTGGCAACGGTGCATTCATCCGCCGAACAAATGCCGGAGGTGCAGTCGGTGGCCATCGCACAATCGAGCCCGGCGGCGCAGGCATTGCAGAACCCTCCACAGTCCACATCGGTTTCGCCACCGTTCTTGACGCCATCGCCGCATGCCGGTGCGGCACAGAAACCGTTGCTGCAGACACCCGACGTGCAGTTCGCGGCCGTCTTGCACCGTCGTCCATCGGCACACTTGCCGCACGCACCGCCACAGTCGACGTCGCCCTCGTCGTCGGTCCTCAATCCGTCGGAACAGCTGCCAGCCACGCACTGCCCAGCGACGCACTTGTTGGTGGCGCAATCGCTGGCGACCTTGCAGGTCGACCCGGTGGTGCAGCGGAACGTGCAGACGCCGCCGCAATCGACATCGGCCTCGTTGGACGCCTTGATGCCGTCCTGGCACGAGGGAGGCAGGCAGCGTCCCTCACCGCAGATGCCGCTCGCGCAATCATCATTGACCGCACAGAGGCGATAAGCGGAGCACTTGGCAGTGCAGGGTCCGCCGCAGTCGATATCCGACTCGCCTCCGTTGCGACGCCGATCGGTGCAGGAGATGGCGATGCAGCGGCGTCCGGTACAGTTGCCCGAGGCACAGTCCGCAGCCCTCTTGCAGGCCGCTCCGTCGGCACACGCCGTCGGACAGCCACCACCGCAGTCGACGCCCGTCTCCTTGGCGTTGCGGACCCCGTCGGAACAGGACGGCCCCGCGCAATAGCCGCTGACGCATCGGCCCGTGACGCAGTCCGACCCCTCGGTGCAGGTGCGGCCGATCGCACACTTCTTGCAGCCGTCACCGCAGTCGACATCGCCCTCCATGCCGTTGCGGACGCGATCCTTGCAAGTCGGATAGACGCAGCGGCTTCGAACGCACGACAGCCCATCGCCGCAGTCGTCCTCTGACCTGCAGGCCTTCCTGAAGCCGCACTCACCACATTCGCCACCGCAATCGACATCAGACTCGTACATCGACCGGACACCGTCATCACAGGAGGGCACGGTGCAGGTGAGCGTCGTCGGGTCACACCGGCCGGAGACACACTGCGAGTTGAAGGCGCAACTGGTACCGACGGTACAGAGTTCGCAGTGGCCGCCGCAGTCGACACCGACCTCGCCCGGGTCCACCTTGCCGTTGGCGCAGGTGGCGGGGATGCAGACATCGGTGAGCTCGCCGCAGAGACCCGAGAGGCACTCCACGTTGCGAGCGCACCGGCTGCGAAGGCCGCCGATCGGCTCGCATCGCCGGGTGCCGCTGACGGCCGCCGTGCAGACGAGCCCCGCCCCGCAGTCGGTGTCCGCGTTGCACAGCTGCGCGCGCTTGCACTTCTGGCAGCCGCCGCCGCAATCGGCGTCCGACTCGGTGCCGTTGATACGACCGTCGAAACAGCCCGCCGGCGCGGTGTTCTCCAGCGCGAGCGAAAAACCAAGATCGAGCGAGGCGTCGGACTGCCAGACGGGCTGAGGAAAGGGACGATTGGTCGCCGCAACGGAACGGGTCACGACGGCGCGCCAGTACATCCCCTCCACCTCGGGGTCGTGACGCGCGATGGAGATCTGCATGGGAGCCGTCTCGTCCATACGCAACACCAGGGCATACTCCTGGCGTAACTGCGTCGTGACGAGGGTCTTCCGTCGATTGATCTTCTGCCAGCTGGAGACGTAGGCGTAGGGCTCCAGTCGCGTCAGCGGCCGGGTGGGGATCATCGGCAGTTCGATGATCGTGTCGGTGCCGACGCAGCTGGTGCCGTCGGCGCCCGGCGTGCAGGGGATCGCGGCCACCTGATAAGAGCCCGTGGCGATCGGCTTGTCGTTGAGCCAACCGGACCAGATGCGACGGATCTCGACGATCAGGCGGGGATCGGTGCCCTCGGGCACCACACGATCACGACGCACCGGCAGTCGCACGACGCCGGGATAAGCCGGCTTGTCGACCATGAACGTCTGCGCCACCTCGTCGCGGCGCAGCGCGGTGTGACTGATGGGGATCCAGCCGTCGATCGGCTCGCCGGCGCCCGAACAGACGGTGTGTCCCGGCGGGCATTGCAGGTTGTGCGTCGCGCCGCCGTTGCTGGACGACCATCCGGAGGCGGAGCGGTCGGGGTCGCAGACCAGCCCTGTCGAGTCGGGGGAGACGGCGCCGCGGGCGACGAACGCGCCACTGATGAAGCAACCCTCGGCACAGCTGCCCGAACGGCAGAATCCGCCGGTACAGGCCGTGTTATCGGCCAGCGACGCGTGACCGCAGACGCCCGCACCGGTGCAGGTGTCGGCGGTGCAGCCGTTGGCGTCGTCGGCGCAGGCGTAACCGGCGCTGCGGTTGCTCCAGGCGGACGCGCTGCGGCTCACGTCGCAGTACTGGCAGCCGTTCGACAGCGGGTTGGCCGTGCCGTCGGGATAAAATGTGCCACCGATGAAACAGCCGGCCGTACAGGCGCCGGCGCGGCATAGCCCCCCGGAGCAGGTGCTGTTATCGGTGCGGTTGGACCAGGCGGTCGTCGAGGTCGAGGGCTGACACAGGCGACAGGAGTTGCCCGACTCCTCGGTGCCGGCCGCGACGAAGGTGCCTGCGATGAGACAGCCGGCACTGCAGCTGCCGGAGCCCTGGCAGTAGCCACCGGCACACGCGGTGTTGCTCTCAGCGGACACCACCGGATGCGCGCAGGTGCCGGTCCCGTCGCAGGCATCTGTCGTACAGGCCAGATTGTCGCTGGCGCACGGAGTGCCGGCGACGCGTGGCGACCAAGCCTTGTCGTCCACCGAGGGATCGCAGGCCTGACAGGCGTTGGCGGGGTTGGGCGTACCAGCGTTGTACTCGCGCCCCCCGACGAAGCAGCTGCTCGCGGTCGCGGCGGCGAACGTGACGCTGACAGACTGAGCGAGCACCACGTTGTCGGCGGGGATGCGGCCTGTCAGGACCGAGGTTCCGACGACGGCCGAGCGGACGAGAAACACCAGCTTTCCGTCCGTGCCCGATGCGGCGCCCGTGGAGGAGATCAGGTCGGCGCCGCCGCGGTTGGAGCTGAGTTGTGCGGACTTTCCGGAGAGCAGATTGCCGTTGGCATCGCGTATCGTCAGCGTCACGGTGACGGCGGAGGTCGCGTCGGCGGCGGCCTGAGATGGCTGCGCGGCGAGCGTCGAGGCGGTCGGCGAGGCGGCGGCCACACCGACCAGGCCGGCGTCAGCCTGCGCGACCTCGGGCGGCGGTTGCCCAGGGTCGATCAAGGCAGCATCGCCAGCCTCGCGACCGCAGGAGGCGGCGAGGAGCAGGACGAGCGGTAAAAGCGCAGAAAACCTCATGGGATCGGACTGTAGGCAGGTGAACAAGCGAATGTCGACCTGCCAGATGCAGTGTTCCGACCCGGCTCCGACCCAGTCTTGTCACTCACAGGCAATATTCGATCCACAGACGTATCGGACGCGATGACGATTCCGTCTTGATCGCCGCGTCCGAAGGCTCTAAGCGGCGCTGCATGTCGAAACCACTGCCCGAAGCCTTTCTTGACGCTGCGCGTCGTGAGCTCCCTGCCGATCTGCTGACGCTCGAACCTGCCGAGAGGGAGGAGTACGGCCGAGACTGGACGCGCGTTCATGCCCCCGATGCCGCCGCCGTGGCCTTCCCTCGGAGCACGGCGGAGGTGTCGACCCTGATGCGGCTGTGTCACGCGCACCGGGTGGCGGTCGTCCCCAGCGGCGGGCGCACGGGGCTGGCGGGCGGCGCGATGGCGACGCGCGGCGAGCTGGTGCTGTCGCTGGCGCGGATGAACCGGATGCACGCCGTCGATACCGTCGGGGCGACGGTGCGGGTGGAGGCGGGCGCGGTGACAGAGGCGGTGCATCAGCACTGCGCCGCGGCCGGGCTGACCTGGCCGGTCGACTTCGCCTCCAAGGGCTCGAGCCACGTGGGCGGCAACATCAGCACCAATGCGGGCGGTGTGCGGGTGATCCGTCACGGTCTGACGCGGCAGTGGGTGCTGGGGCTGACGGTGGTGCTGGCGAGTGGCGAGGTGCTGGAGCTCAACGGCGCGCTGGAGAAGAACAACACCGGCCCGGACCTGCGGCAGCTGTTCATCGGCAGCGAGGGGACGCTGGGGGTCGTCACGGAGGCGACGCTCAAGCTGTGCCGGCTGCCGGGACCGCAGCAGGTGATGCTGTTCGCGGTGGAGGAGCTGGCGTCGGTGCTGCGGCTCTTTGCGGCGGCGAGGCAAGGCCCACTGGTGCTGGGGGCGTTCGAGTTCTTCACCGATCGCTGTCTGGCGCGCGTGAGGCGTCACCGCAAGCTGTCGCCGCCGTTCGAGACGGAGGCGAGCCACTACGTGCTGATCGAGGCCGAGGCGGCGGGCGACCTGGACGGATGGCTGGCGGGGCTGTTCGAGGACGGGCTCGTGCTGGACGGCGTGCAGGCCCAGAGCGCGGCGCAGGCCAGCGAGTTGTGGGCGCTGCGAGAGAGCATCTCCGAGAGCCTCTCGGCGACGGGGCTGCCGCACAAGAACGACGTGTCGCTGCCGATCGCGCAGCTGGAGTCGTTCTGCGCGCAGCTGGAGAGCGTCTTCGCGACGCGGTATCCGACGTGGGAGGTGTGCGTCTTCGGCCATATCGGCGACGGCAACCTGCATATCAACGTCATGAAGCCGGATGAGCTGGAAAAGCAGGCCTTTCTGGCGCGGACGAGCGAGGCGGACAAGGAACTGTTCACGCTCGTGCAGGCGCATGCCGGCAGCATCTCGGCGGAGCACGGGATCGGCCTGCTCAAGAAGCCGTACCTGCACTACTCGCGCAGCCCGGCGGAGATGGCGCTGATGCGGACGCTCAAGGCGGCGCTGGACCCGGAAGGGATCCTCAACCCCGGCAAGGTGATCGACCCCGACTGACCGCACGAACATCAACACGTACATCTATCAACACATACGTCCGTCAACACGAACATCCATGATCATGCGTGACCATGGACGTTCGTGTCTATCACCACCGGATTGCGCCTACTCCGCGGCGAGCCAGGCGGAGAGATCGGCGCGGGCCCGCGGCAGGAGTGTCTCCTCGAGGCCGATCCGCTCGCGCGTCTGCCGTAGGGCGGCCGGGACGGCGGCGAGGCTGTCGGCGTGGGAGGACCAGAGCGCTTCCACCTCGGAGCGGCGCTCGAACAGCTCGACCATCGACTCGACCAAGCGGCGAGTCAGCATCGGTGCGGAGGTCTTTTCGCGCACCACGGACCATTGATCGCGGATGAGGCGCCAGGCCGATTCGCGTGCGGCGCGGTTGGCGAGGAGCGCGCCGAGGAAGGTGGTCGAGTCCTGCTTGGGGACAACGTCCGTCGCGAACGCCGCGATGGCGCGATCGACCAGCGCCGGACTCTCCACCGAGGCGAGGGCCACAAGCGCGCGACGGCGCAGCACCGGATCGGCCTCGTGAACAGCGCGATGGGCGGTGGCGTCGAACCAGGTCACATCCGCGGACCGGGCGGCGGCCAGCGTCGCGACATCGAGCAGGTTGGCGTCGAGTGCGCTGTCGTCACCCGCGAGCCGGCGCTGCAGTCGGGCCACGGCCTCGGCGCAGACTGCCGGATCGCGCGCCACGGCGATGAGGCCACGCAGGGCCGCGGCACGACGCAGCCGCGCATCATCGCCCTCGTCGGCGGCAGGCTCCCAACCCACGGCGGCCAGATGCGGTCGGCACCGCTCGGCGACACGCGCTCGCAACGCCGGCAGCGCCTCGGCGGCGGCGTAGCGGCGCTCCCAGCCCTCGAGCCGTCCCACCGCGTCGGCGAGCACGGCGTGGTCGGCATCGGCCGCACCGGCGAGCAGCACCTCCACCAGCGTCGCAAACGAGAGCCGCTGCGCGCGGTACAACGCCCAGCTGTCGGAGAGCAGGCAGACCCGCTCAACCGGCGTCAATTCAGACCAATCCGACAGCAGCGCATGCGTCCCGTCGTCCCCCACGTCGACGCGGTAAAATCCGGCTCCGTCGGCGTTGCCCAGAACCCAGCGCAGCGCGCCCACGATCGGCAGCTCGATCACCGCCTCGCGATCACGCAGCAGCACCGCCGTGCGGTGAATGCCGGCATCATCGGCCCAGCGCAGCACCACCGGCACCAGCCACGGCGCGTCGTCCGAGGTGGCGGCAAGGCGTGCCGGATCGTTGAAGAACCGCTGCTGCGAGAGACGCACCGAGCCGCCCTCGCGGCGCAGCGTCACCAGCGGAAAGCCTCCGCGCCCCAGCCAGCCGTTGGCCACCTCCGAGACAGGACGGCCCGCCGCGCGGCCCAGCGCGCCCCACAGGTCGTCGGCCGCGGCGTTGCCAAAGGCGTGGCGCTGCATGTAGTCGCGGATACCGGCGCGGAACGGCTCCTCGCCCAGAAAACCCTCGATCATGCGGAGCATCGCCCCGCCCTTCTCGTAGGTGATCAGGTCGAAGTTCTCCGTCGCCTCCTCGGCACACAGCACCTCGGCGCGGACCGGGTGGGTCGACTCCATCGCGTCCAGCTGCAATGCGGCCTGCTTGCCCGCCTCGAAGTCGTCCCACATGCGCCAGCCGGGGCGCCACGCGTGGACGATCTTGTAGGCGATCCACGTCGCGAACGCCTCGTTGAGCCAGAGGTCGTCCCACCAGTGCATCGTCACCAGGTTGCCGAACCACTGATGCGCCAGCTCGTGGGTGATCACCTCCGCCACCCGCTTCTGCATGGCGAGCGGCGCGCTGGCGCGATCAACCAGGAGCAGAATCTCGCGGAAGGTGATGCAGCCGGAGTTCTCCATCGCCCCCGCCTCGAAGTCGGGGATGGCCAGCTGGTCGAGCTTGCCGAAGGCGTAGGGGCGGTCGAAATACTGCTCCAGCAGCGGCAGGACATCGCCGGCGCACTCTTGTGCAAACCCGGTGAGCTGCTCCTTGCCCGGCTGCGCCCAGGTACGCAGCGCCACCGGGCCGACCTTGCGCGCCTCGCTGGGGACGAGCCGGCCGACGACCATCGCCACCAGATACGAGCTCATGATGGGCGTCGTCGCGAAACGGACCCGCCGACGACCATCCGGCAGTTCGGTCGTCTCCACCACGGCGCCATTGGAGACAGCGGCGCTGTCGGCCGGCACCTCGAGCGAGAGCGACCAGGTGGCCTTGAACGCCGGCTCGTCAAAGCACGGAAACGCCCGTCGCGCGTCGGCCGCCTCGAACTGCGTCACGCCGATATCGCCCGCCTTGTAAAAGCCGCGCAGGTCGTCGTGGAGCCGCCCGCGGTAGGCCACCTCGAGCCGGTGGCTGCCCGGTGCCAACTCGGACGTCAGCTCGAAGGTGACGGTCTGGCTGTCGGCCTCCAGCGTGGCCGTCGCCGCGACGCCGTCGATCTGCACCGTGTCGAAGTCCAGCGCCACCGCGTGCATCACGACGGCGCGCGTCGGCTGCCGCGTCTCGAACCGGACCTCGCCCCGCGCCAAGAAAACACCGCCCGCGACATCCGGTGACACGACGAACGTGTAGGAGACGGGACGGACATCCGACGACAACCGAAAATGACGATCACCCATGGCGGCTCCGGTGCGGGAGAGAGGCCGCGGACGGTGCCAGAATCGGGCGGGATTTCAACGGTTGTCGCG
>Ga0172373_10005761_pt1 | contig 16839 bp, 11 predicted proteins | sample Lak10m_2_FD_114546 | JGI IMG/M metagenome (GOLD analysis project Ga0172373, IMG submission 114546) | Freshwater microbial communities from Kabuno Bay, South-Kivu, Congo - kab_092012_10m | ecosystem: Environmental > Aquatic > Freshwater > Lake | place: Democratic Republic of the Congo...
AATATTTATAATAATGAAATAATTGGTTCAATAAATGACAATATTAATGATAATGAAATAATTAGTTCAATAAATGACAATATTTATAATAATGAAATAATTGGTTCAATAAATGACAATATTAATGATAATGAAATAATTGGTTCAATAAATGACAATATTTATAATAATGAAATAATTGGTTCAATAAATGACAATATTAATAATGAAATAATTGGTTTAAAAAATGTCAATATTAATAATGAAATAATTGGTTCAATAAATGACAATATTAATAATGAAATAATTGGTTTAAAAAATGTCAATATTAATAATGGAATAATTGGTTCAATAAATGACAATATTAATAATGAAATAATTGGTTTAAAAAATGCCAATATTAATAATGAAATAATTGGTTCAATAAATGACAATATTTATAATAATGAAATAATTGGTTCAATAAATGACAATATTTATAATGAAATAAATTATAATAATAATGAAATAATCTATACAATAAATGATAATATTTATAATGAAAATAATAATATTAATAATAATGAAATAATTAATATAATAAATGTTAATACTAATAATAATAAAATAATTGATTCAATAAATGAAGATAACAATATTAATAATAATAAAATAATTGGTACAATAAATGATAATATAGATAATAATGAAATAATCAATATGTTAAATATTAATAATAATGAACAAATTGATTCATTAAATGATAATATTAATAATAATGAGATGATAGATATAATAAATGATATTAATAATAATGAAATAATTAATCCAATAAATAATAACATTGATAATAATGATAATAATGAAATATTTGATTCTATAAATTGCAATATTAATGAAAATAACAATTATTATAATAATGAAATAATTAATTTAAAAAATGGTATTATTGATGATAATATTAATAATATTATTAATATTATAATAAATAATGCAAATGATTATTATATAGTACATAAATATGTAAATAAAATATATGATCCTTTATTATTTTTAGATAATTTATTATTAGTGATTGATATAATTGATGATAATTTATTGACTATAATTATAAAATTATTAATAAAAAATAAATATGACGATATAAAAAAAATTGATATGTTAATATTTTTCGAAAATAAATTAAAAAAAAAAAATAATACTTTAAAATTATTAAAAAAATACACAATTATTAATAATAATATAAATGAATTGGATATATTAATTAATAGATGGAAAGAATTGTATAATAATGAGGAATTTAATTTATTAAATTATAAAGATCAGTTTGTTAAAATTATTAATTTAAATAATCATTTTAAAGCCATATATGATTGTTCATTAGGTGGTACACCCTTTCATTTTAAATTAATGGAAATTTTAGTTCCAGATAATAAAAGTTATCACATTATAATAGAAAATATAAAAGAACGATTATTAATGTTATTGCATATATTTGGTCCTAATTTATTTCATGCTATGAATATTCCATTAATAAAAGTTAGTGAATATTATAATTTATCTAATATTAATATTATAAAATATTTAATGTTAATATATAATAACTTTGATAATTTATTAGAAAAAACACTTAAATTATTTAAAATTTATAGTAATACAATATCTTTATTAGATATTCTAATTACAATATAATAAAAATCTATTTAAATATATATGTCTTTAACAAAAAAATATTTAATTAATGGTCCCGTTAATATTATAAGATTAGAAAATAATAATAAAGTATTATATTTATTATCAGACATTAATAATGAGGTTATTAATGAATGTAAATATAATAAAAAATCTATGAATATTGATGATTTTTTATTATTATTTATAAAAAATCAAAAAAATAAAAAATATAATTTATATTTAAATTCAAATGAATTATATCATACTGATACAATATATTCAACAAATTATAAATTATCATATATTGAATCAATGGATAGTTTATTTTTATTTTTAAAAAAAAATAAACAATTATATTCAAATTTCAAAATAAAATTTGTAAATATAACTCATCATTTTGATTATTATGATATGATATATTACGCCAATGTATTTAGATATGATGCAAATGGAATTAGAAAATATATAAATTTAATTAATATATTTAAATTAATTAAAAATTTTTATAGAAATTTAAAAAATAAAAATAATAAATACATTACAAATTTTTTATTTAATGATTATATTGATGATAATGTTAAATTAAAAATATTAAATATTTATAAAATATATGTATTATCAAATTATAAATTATTATTAAAATTAATAAAAGATACTATTTATAAATTAAAAAATAATTTTTATAACCGTGATTATAAATTTATAAATAATATTAAAGAAGATATATTTAATATAAATAAATTTATTACAAATATATATACAGTTTTAAATGATTTATATTTTATTAAAAAATTTATTAATAATAATGTTAAAAATAATATATATTATTCTAATATACCAAATGTTAGTAATATAATATATATATTAATAAAATATTTTGATTTTAAATTAACACATATTTCGCATAATAAATACAAATATAATTTTGACGATATCAAATATTTATCTAATACTAATTTATCATATATATCAATAATAACTGAAAAAATTATAAATAAATATAAGAATAAATATTATCAATGTAGTAACATGTTCAATTTTCCCAATAACTTTGAATAATATCTATATTATATTATATGTCAATTACTAAAAAATATTTAATAAATGGTCCATTGAATGCAATACGGTTAGAAAAAGATGATAAAATATTATATATGTTTTGTGATTGTCATTTACCATATTATGAATCAACACAATGTCCATATAATAATGATTATGAAAGAATTGATATTGATAAACTTATTATAAAATTTATGAATTTTGAAAAAAAGAAAAGATATGATATATTTGTTGAATCCAGTAAAATATATTATGATTTAGATGATAATTTTTTTATAAATAAGAATAAATATATTTTTAACATGAGCAAATTATTAGTTGATGGAAATAAAAAAAAATATAAAAACTTTAAGTTTCATCATATAGATATTAGATTACATTATTTGTATGAAAATATATTTTTGCAATATTCTATGAATAATTTATCATCTACACGATATTATTTAATTTTAGATTTAAAAACTATTTTTAATTTATTGAAAAAATCATATTATAAGTTTAAGAATAAGAATGATAAAATCAATAAATTATTATTTTGTTATAATAATGTTAATATAGAAAATATAATAAATATTTTTTATAAAACTATAATACCTATATTTAAAATAATTTTAAAAAATATTAAACAATTAATTATAAAAATAAAATCATTAAAAACATTAAATGATAGTATTATTAAACAAACACGAAACATACTAAATAATATTATTTTGTTATATGCAATATTAAATGATTTTTATTTTCTTAAAAAATTTTTAGATAATAATAATATTAAAAATGGTATATTATATATGGGATTATCTCATATAGCGAATATAGTTTATATTTTGGTAAATTATTTTAATTTCAAAGTATCGCATATTGCTTTTGATAATTCTAAATTTAATTTAAATGATATTACAATTCAAAAATCAAATAATTATATGAATTATTTAGATAAAATTACAAATTCGATATATAATTTAAAATATAATAAATATCAATGTGTACATTTATTTGATTTTCCAGATAATTTTGGATAATTATAAATTTTTAATAAATTCATATAATAAATTTATACCATAACTTTGAGCCATATTATCAGTAAAAGTTGATGAAGCTACATCAAGATGTATCCATGGGATTTTTTCATCAACAAAATAATTTAAAAATACAGAAGCCATTAAACATCCTGCTTTTATATTAGAATTAATACTCACTATATCAGCAACATTTGATTTTAATAGGTTTTCATAATCTTTACGTAATTTTAAAGTATCTAAATATTCATCTACTTTATCACCTGTTTTCATTATTTTTTTTACATATTTCCTTCCTTTTTTATTTGATAAAACTAAAGCAGATAATCCATAAGATATAGAACTTACATTTCCTGTCAAAGTTGCTATATCTATTATTAATGAATTATCACTATTAGTCAAAAGATTTAAATGTATATATTCAAGTGCATCTGCTATACATAATCTACCTTCAGCATCTGTATCTGTAATTTCTACAATTTTATTATTCATAGTTTTTACTATACTTCCAGGTTTAGTAGCAGAAGGCCCTATCATATTTTCTACTATTGGGAATAATAAATGTATATTATAATTTATATCATAATTATTAATATTCAATATATTTAAAACACTCATTAATATTGCTGATCCTGACATATCAACTTTCATATCTAACATTCCATTAGTTTTTATATCTAATCCACCTGTATCATAAGTTATAGCTTTCCCAATCATAAAAATATTTTTATTATTTTTATTTATTTTTTTCGGACAAATATGTACAAAAAATCCACCATGTATAGAACCTGCTGCGACACATTTTGTTAATGGAAATTTATCTGTTTCATTTATATTAAAAATTTTATGAACATAATTAGAAGGTATTCTAGATTTAATATATTCTAAATATGTATCCGGTGTTTTATTTGGATCCATTACTATATTTTTATAATAATCTAATTCATTAAATATATTAATTGATTCATCTTCTATATTATGAAATTTTATTTTAATTTTATTTTTATAATCATAAACATAATTATGTATTTTCATTAATATTTTATTAATTTTAATTTGATCAAAATTATTATCGAATTTTATATTTATTTCTTTAATATTATTATATATTTTAAATACATTACATAAATTATATATATTTTTATAATTTATATCTATTTTTATATTACCTTCATTATAATTAATTATAATTGGAATTTTATTTTGAACATTTATACGGATATTACATATCATTACATATAATTATAAATAATTTATTTATAATTATAAATAATTAATATATTACATATTTTTATTCATCCCGCAATTATTACATATAAAATAATATTTTTTTCCATTAATTTTATTCATACATGTATCATTTTTTTTACAACTATTGCATATTACATAATTATTAATATATTTAGTAAGTATATGTGTAATATCATTATTTTTTAAATATTTACCATGTATAATAAGGCCATCGTGTTTATTATTTGATAACCAATTTATTTCTTTATTATTATATTGACTTTTAATAAATTCATAAAAATGATTAGAATCTCTATTTATAGCATTCATATAATTTTCTATATTTTTCCATATAATTCGAGTAGGTGTTTTTTCAGTAATTATATCAGGTAAAATAATATTATTATTTTTATTTTTTTTTAACAATTTTAAATATGCTGATTCTACCATAGTATCAAAATCATATTCAAATATATTATTATTCATTACTAATTATTTAATATTATTATTTTAAATAATTATAAAAATTGATTTTATTATATTATATTTATGTAATGTGATGATATAATGGGATATATAAAATATACTACTGATGATTTATCTATAATATTAGATTATATGGAAGATAATATAAAACAAATTAATTCTATGAGTAATAATAGTGAAAATAAAATAAAAAAATTTGAAAATTTTATTAATATTAATAAAATATATTTAGCTTATTTATTATTAGAAATAAAATTAGATTTTAAAAATATAAAAATTAAAATAAATGATTATAAAAAAAATAAAAAAAAATTATATGTTATTTACAATCAAATAATATATAATATTGATAATAAAGAAGATATAGATAATAAAATTAATAAAATTACAGAATTAGAAAATGATATATTATATCAATATAATATATTATTTATTAATTATAATATATTTTATAAAAAATATAAAAATTATAAATATAAATTAAATATTATTAAAATATATGAATGTACAGATAAGTTGAATATGATTCTCATGAATTTAGAGAATATTAATAATAAAATAAAATTAATAAATAGTGAATTAAAAAAATTATATTTGGAAAGAAACTATATAGCCAATATTATAAATAATACATTAAATATTAATTAATTATTTTTGTCCAGATTTTATTAGATAATATAAAATTTTCTTTTTCTAATTCTTTAACAATATATTTAGATTCATTTGCATTTATAGATAACTCATATACAGTATTATTATTTGAATCTTTTTGTTTTTTAACAATAAATGAATTAGTCATATTAATTTTTGCTATATTACTAAAATATTTAATAATATACTTTATTCTATCTTCTAAATTATATGGAAAAGGATAAATAGGATGATCTTTGGGTATTATTATATAAGTTAATTTATTTTTATCTTTACTAGTTGAATATTTTTCTAAATATAATAATTTTTCTTGTAATATATTACATAAATCATTTTTAGTTAGTTTTGCCATTTTAGTTAATTCATTTTGTGTTATATTTGGAATTTTTTTTAGTAATTTCATTAAATATTCTTTATTTTTAGCAGTAAAACATACTGCTCCTTTAAAAGAATATATACCGATTCCTCTTTTTTTAGTATCTTCTTTAGTTTGTGCAGGTCTAATTTTAAACAAATCTATATCATCTGAACTTAATTTATTCAAATTTTTGTCAATAATACCAACTATAAAATTTTCTTCTTTTTCATTATAATAATCTAATACATCATCAAAATTATAACCTGATTCTTCAATGTTTGTAAATATATCTAAACTTTTATTTATATCATGTTCTTGTTTAATATAATTATCTAAAGATATTTGATTTTCTTGATGAATATTAATTTTTTTTCTATAATAATAAGGTACATCTTCATATTCATTAAATGGTTGAAAAATATAATATTTATCACGTTGTATAATATATCCAGGTCTATTATATTTATCATAAATAGTATCTTGAAAATTATTAAAATCATTTTCAGTTTTTGGCATTATATCTTCAATAGCCTTATTAATTGGATATTCATCAAACATTTCACATTGATGTTTTAAACATGAATTTTTTATTTCATTAACTATTTCATCATAAACATAAACATGTTTAAATCTATATAAATCTTTAATTTTATTTTTAATTAAATCTATTTCATATGTTACAAATTGTGTATCATATGTATTATAATCAATATCTTTTTTTGATAAATATTTATATGTTTTATTTTCTTCATCCCAATATTTATTATTTAATTCTTTTGAATCGCATTTTATATCACATGGTTGAAAATCACATAATGCCGGACATATAACATTTTTTGATTTAATATTTTCTAGAGTTGGTGGTACACAATTTTTATATTTATCAATTTCCTCAGGAAACATATTAGCATGTAATAATAATGGACAATCTACAGCTACTTCTTTCATAGCACGTTCAATTTTTTTAACAGTTAGATATTTAAGTTCTGCTTTCTGATATAATATTTCATCTGTAGATAATCTATTGTCTAATCCTACAACATATTTAAAAACATGTACTTCAGGTTCTCTATAATTATCAGTAATTACATCTTGATGAACACATATTCTTATTACTCTTCCAATTACTTGTTCCATTTTAGGAATATTAAAAAAACTATCTAACATATGAACTTCTTTACAATTTTTAAGAGTCACCCCTTCATTCATCACTCTAGAACCTAATATAAATTTAATATATTTACCATCTATATTATCAACATTATTAAATACTTCTTGAATTATTTTTTGTTTATATTCAGAAATATCTTCATAACTTTCTTCTGAACTACCTACTACTAATAAAAATGTAGCTGGTCTAAAATTTGTTAATTTATTTTTTTTAAATTCTAAAAAAGTTAATCCAGTATTATAATCTATAGTATTATCTTTAATATCATAATCATTAAAACTTTCCTGATATTCTAAATAACCATTTTGTATTAAAGCTTCAGCTAATAATTCTATACCAGCTTTTACTAAATTTGAAAATATAAATGCTGTATGGGAACCTTTATTACCTTCTACTAATTTTGCAAGATTTGTAATAATAGTATAAAATTTTATTGAAAAATTTTTTACATATTGTATTTTAAAAATATTTCCTGATATGTTTTTTTTGCCATTATCTATAATAAAATTATCTTCTTCCTCTTTTGATAATTGATTATCAAATAATTTTTCATTTATTAATCGTTTTAATTTAGTTCCATCTGAATTTACTTGAGATAATAATGTTATTAGACCCTCGGTAGAATAATGACCTATGATATTTTCTCTATCTTTTGTTAATATAGGGAAAACAAAATTAGAAGCAGCTGATGCAGACATATAAAGTGAATCATTTTTTTCATTTTCCATTATTTTAATAAATTTTTTTGAAGCTCTCATATAAGTTTCATATTGAAAATTAGTCATAAAACATTTAATAATAGGTGTAAATAATAAACCTTCTGGTATTTCTCCTTCATCAATTCTTTTAGCAAATGTATAGGGTATAGATCCTCTATAAAAACTAATATAACCATTAGCTTTTTTTTTTAAATAATTTATACCGTCAGTTTTAATTGTCATATTATAATTTTTTTCTTTTGTAAATATTTTATTTCTTTCAATTTGATCATCTAAAGGCCTTAAAAAATTTAATAAATCTACTACTTGATCAGCTAAATTAATCATAGGTGTAGCAGTTAATAATATTAATCTTAAATTTTCAGAATTTTTTATTATTTTTTTAATTGCTTGACCCCATTCATTACCCGTAACATTATGGGCTTCATCTACAATTAATACAGAATTATTTAAATTAACAATTCTATCTACTACTATTTCTCGTTCTATTTCACCAGCTTTATTTTTTTTAATAACTGATTTAATTTTATTGTCTTTAACTAATCTTTTTTCAAGAATTTTTTCTCCTAAAACTTTTTTATAAAAAGTTTTATATGACAAAATTTTATAATATTGCAAAGCATTAGATAATGCTACCTTTTTTTCATGATCTAATTCTTTTTTAGATAATTGACTTAATAATTCTTTATTTTTAATATAAGTTTCACCAGTTGAATTTCTTAATTCATTTTTAAAATTTTCTTTTGTCGTTGGCCCTGGAACCAATACATATATTTTTGTATTATATTTTTTAATTTGATCTTTAAATTGTTCTGCTATTCTAATTGCTGTCATCGTTTTACCAGATCCTACACCATGCATAATTAATATACCTTTATAAGGTGTATTTGTATTTATAAAATTTGGAAGAATTAATTGTTGTTCTGTAGGATCCTTATTACCAATTTTACAATGTGCTGAACGGTATTTTTGAATTTCATCATATGATTTTAATATACCTCGTTGCGGAACTAAATTATAATAAAATTCCCTTTTTTTAAATATTTTAGATTGAATATCAGAATCATCATAATTAGGATATGAATAATTTTTTGTCATATCATCTATATTATAATCCATATATAATTATATATATAAAATAAATTAATATTATATAAATTAGTTTGATTAAAATATAAAATATATAATATTTTAATGGAAAAAACTCGAGAATATAATTCAGTTATTAGAAAAAAAATAGCAGCTAAAATTGAATCTATCATAGATAAAAATGATCAAATTAATATATATAATATTATTACTGATGATATAGGTAATAATTTTTCATCTAATACAAATGGTATATTTATTAATATGAATATATTATCTGATAATTGTATTGATAAAATAATAAATTATATGGATAAAATTAATTATAATAATCAACTTGTTAGTGATATGCAAGTTAATTCATTCAAAATAGATGATATTGATATTATGAATGAAATTGGACATAAATTAACTAATCAAGAAAAAAATTTAATAAAAAGAAATAAAAATTAAATACTTATCCACATTATATTATTCTCTATATTATTATTAATAGTTTGTAATGTATTTTCACTAATTAAATTATTCATATAATATAATTTTAATAAATATATTAATCTCGAATTTATTTTATATTTACCTTTATCATTAATAATATCTTCTTCATTTGATATATCTAACTTTTTTTCAATAAATGTAATTAGTATTTTATTATAATTATTTCTTATATTTAAACTTAAATTTATACTATTAGAAATATCTCCTTCTAATAGAAAAAAAGTATTTAATGGAATATATATTCCTAGAGTTTTATGATATATATTATATCTATTTAATATATCTTGAGATTGTATATCATTTTTATTAAGTAAATGATTATTGATTTTAATATTATCAAGATCAAAATTTACATCTATGGTGTAAATATTCATATTATTTTTTTTTAATAAATTTTTAATAACAATATAAATAGGAATAATATATGCTTTTTTTTCTTGATTATCTATTTCAGATAGAATACCTATTATTCTATCTGAAACAAATACTGGATATCCAATATATTTAACTAAATCCTCATCAAATGATGCTATAATATATGGTGTTAATATATCTAATAATTTATTAAAAGATATAAAAGTAATAGTCAAAAATAAAATATTAATTTTTCTCATATTATCATATATTATTAATGTATCATTTTCTGATGGAAGTTTATTTTGATATTTACTATATATATTAAAATTATGAATATTCTTGGATAACATTATTAAAATATTACTCCAACATGAATTAATTAAAATATTTGATTTATCAAATTTAGTTACTTGAATTATATTATTATTTAATAATTCAATATCTATTATAGGTAAATTTTGATGTAATGTAACTATATAATTTTTATTTTTATATCTCAAAACAAATCCTGATGTTTTTATTTTAATATTATGTTCATTGTAACTTCCTACATGAATCGAAAAATACAACATTTTTTATAAAAAGTATATGGTATAAAGTGTATGTATATGTTTAAATTAAATATCTTTCAATTTTTTTAGAATATTATGATAGTGAATATATAATTTCTGATCTTGTATACTATTCCATACATAATTATATTTTAATTTATTTTTTAATTGAAGTTTAAAATTATGTACAAATGGATTCTCTAAATAGAATATATAATGATTAATTAATATTTCTAATATCCATTCAAATTTGATAGGAATTATTATCTCACAATGTAGTTGATTATATTGGTTAAAATTATTAATATATAATAATAATGATTGAGGTAATTTCCGATCTGCATTATTGGATACTTTAACATGATCTATAAATGTATCACTTAAAATAATATTTTTATTATATATACTATTATACATTTTATTATTATTATCATAAAATATATATTGTGATGCATATCCATAAAAATATGCTTTAGTTATTTTTTCTTGAATAGTATCAGTCGATAGACATTTTTTAAAATTATATTTATATTTATCAATCCATGTAAATATATCTGAATTATATATTTTTTCTATGAATGTAGGTGTAACTGTTTTTTGATAGATTTTTAAATATATGTCTAATATAACATAATTTATATTTTTAACATTATTACTAATATCATCTATTTTTATTTTAATATAATTACTAATTTCATCTATATTATCATTTTCTTTCATTTTAATATAATTAAAAATTATATCTTTATTTTTATCTTCTAATATTTGAAGAGTTATTTTATTATTTTTAGATTTTATAAAATTATGATAAATTATTTTAATTATATCATATAAAACACTTAAATCAGAATCATATTTATAATTAGTTTTATAATCTTGAAAATTATTAAAAATATATGGAAATCGTCTTTCATTATTTTTTAATATATCTAATAATATATATATAAAAAATACTTCATCAAAACAATCTAAAGCATATGCTGTAAAAAAAGTAATTATATTATTAATATTTAATCTAAGATCAAAAGAACTAAAATGATTTTCACCCTTTTTTACATTGATACCTAATTCACTTTTAATATATATATTATTATTTTTTACTAATAAATTATTATTTATTAATTTTCTTAATAATAAATCATTATTATATTTGCAAATTTCATTTAATTTATTTTTATCTACTATTTTAATATTATTATAAGATAATATATTATATAATATATTTCTTTGAATATTGTTTTCAAATGGATGTATAATATAAAATTCACCAGTATTATCTATTAAATTTTCATATGTATTACCAGATTTATATCTAATATAAATATGACTTGAATATTCACCAATATCATAAAATTTTTTTATTATATCTGGTGTATATATTTCAAAATTATAATTATTATATAATATATCATATAATTCAGTTGTTATTAAATAAGAGTTTGGATCATAGGTACTTTTATCTTTTATATTATCATTAATATAGAATGTATCTAAACGATTTGGATCAAATATATCAAAAATTTCATTATCATCAGGATCATATAATAATTTAAAAAATAATTCTGAAAAATCAGTAATAGTTATATCATAATAATTCGGAATTTTTAATTTTATATCTTTTTGATATAAATAATATACTATACCTGAATCTATTCTTCCCACACGTCCTCTTCTTTGAATTCTATTTGATTCTGTTATTGGTTCTGTCTTTGCAGTACTAATCTCTGTATTATAATCATATTTTACAATTATTCTAAATCCATTATCTATAACATATTTTAAATTTTCTATAGTTAATGAAGCTTCAGCAATATTTGTACTAACAATTATAACATATTTATAATTAGTAATAACAGAATTATCTAATTTTTTAGCATTTATCCATACATTAACAATTTCATTCTGAGGTGTTGGTATTTTAATATAACCTGATCCTATATTCTCTACAATTTTTTTATATGGTTCCATTAATCTGCGAAAATATGGAATAGCTATCATATTTTTAGGCAGTGTTTTATTTAATTTATCAACAACATATACAATTTCTGATTCACCGCTGCAAAAAAATAATGTATGACCTTTAGGTGGTAAAGAAGAAATTTCAAGAGCTATTTCACATCCTTTGTCTAATATATCATTCATATTTAATCGTTTAATGTTTGCTATTTCGATATTTGTAACAAATTTTGTTACATCTAAACTTTTAATATATGTATATTTGTCTTCTATAGGATATCCTGTTGTCTCACCGGGTGGTGAAATATGATATCTTCTATCTAATAATTCACTTTTTATATATAAAAGTTCATATGTAAATATACAATAATATGGATATATTATAGGATATGTTAATTTATCATTAATTGATCTAAAATATCTTCTATAAATTGGTTCATCATCATTCATTGTGGCAGATGTTATTATTAATTTAATTGTATTATTATAATAACATGTTTGTCTCATTAATGTTAATATTACATCCATATTTGTATTATGTTCATGTGCTTCATCAATAATAATTATATCGTAAACATTTTTATTTATATATTTATTATTTAATTCTATAAATAATAATGAATTATTAATTAATTTATTTAATAATATTCCATCTGTTAAAAATGTTAATGCTCTATTATTTTCACGAATATGTTTATCTGCATGGTGTTGATATTGAATGTAATAATTATCAGTTTTTATTTCATTTTTCATAATTGGAACTTGAAGTTCATTTGATATTCTATTAGCAATATCAGTGGTAGGTCTTTGTCTAGGTTGTGAACAAGCTATATTACCATCCGTATTAAAATTAAATGCTAAAGTAGCATATAATAATAATTTAGGAACCTGTGTAGATTTACCTATACCAGTAGCACCTGTAATATAAATTATCCTATGATAAATATACCGATGAAAAAAATTAATTTGTGATATCCAATCCATAGCATAACTATATATCCATTTAGAATTGCATAATGTATCAAAATATGTTTTATTATCATATTTATCAAAAGTAACATGATAATATGAATCTTTCCATTTATATTTATTATTATTAACATATGTTATAAAATTATCTTTAGAAAATTTATTATTAGTAATATCTAAATTAACATTAAATTCGTTCAATAATCCAGAATAAACTAAATCTTCAAAAATAATAGTTAGTAAAGATTTCCTAAATTCTTGCCCTATATGTAAAATTATATTAAAATAATCAACTGATATATTTATAAATTGACGTTTAATATTAGATCTTAAATTAAGCCAAGAAGTAACATTTGATTTATAAATTTTATAAAAAAAATTATATTTATTATTAAAATCTAAAGATAAATAATTTTTACTTTGTATTTGCCAATCATCATTATGTGATAATGTTTTTGCTATATTATATATATTTTTTAAATTTATAGTTTTATTATCTAGTTTTATATTTTGATTCATTGCTGTAAAATAATAATAATCCATATTTATTTTATTATCTTTCATTAAATATTTTCCATATGGTGATTTTTTAAATTTATTTAATATATTAATTAAATATTTATGTAATAATATTAGATCTTGATCTATATTTTCTAAAGCATAAATTAAATCATTAGTAGTTATATTTTTATAATTATATTTATCATAATCATCCTGATCATTATTATCATTATCTATATTATCAATAATAAATTTTTTTAATTTATTATTATGTTTTTCATTTGAATTAATATAATATGACAATAAATATTTTATTGTTAATATATCAATATCTATATTATTATTTTGTGTCTTATTTTGTAACTTATTTTCTAATTTATATTTAATATCTAAAATAAAAATTATTAAACTATTTAGATAATTTTTCTCATTAATACTATCTAATTTCAATAATATATTCAAATGTTGTATTAAATATATTTTTTTATCATCATATTCATAACTAAATATTAACCATCTTATAGATTTAATATCATCATAAAATCTATTTCTTAATATATTATATATATCACCTAACCATAAACCTTTGTAATTTGTTAAATCATCTGTTAATTCTTTATTAAACATTTTAATAAAGTGTTCATTTAAATCAGTATATTTTTTATCAAAGTTATCTAATTTATTATATGTATTAATATATATATAAGAATTTATATAATTATTAAAATTTAATGGACTAAAATTAATCCAATTAGTATAAAATTTTCCATTCATTATAGTAAATGTTTGTAATACGGTTATTAAATTATTAAAAATTATTTCATATATTAAAGATTCATGTTGTGAATATAATTCAATTAAATTTTCTTTATTTTCATCTAATAAACCTATAACAAAATTACTGTATTTAAAATATTTTTCAAGTATATCAATTTTAGGATAATTTATTATATCTTTGTTTATATATTTATTATTATAATCATAATATAATATTTGTCTCAAATCAACTAAATTATTTAATAATTTTTCATTATTAGTATCAATATAAGGTAATAATAATAACATAATACTTTTAATATCTCTATTTTGTTTTTGTGTCCATTGTTCATAATATTTAGATTCATTTGAAAAATTTAATTTAAAAGAAATAATTTCAATTAAAAATGTTGTAAAATCTGTTAAATTTGAAAGATCATTATCATTAAGTTTTGGAAAAAAATTTTTAATAACTTGATAAATATGATTCTTTAAATTTTCATTTATAAATGTATAATTATAAGATTTAATATTATTTATAATAATATTTATTTTATTACTTATGAATGACATTATTAATTAATGGAGAAATTAATATAAATATTTATCGGATTAATTTATTTGTTTAAATATCCAACCATTATCATAAACTAATGATAATGTACCTAAAGGATAATTATCGAGAAAATTTAAATCTATTGTATTTTTATATACTGTATTACTATTATTAATTATTTCTAATGTTGCACGACATAAAGATTGATGCGTAACAAGTAATATATTAGAATCAGTACAATAATATTTACTAATAATATTTTTTAAAATTTTTTTCATTCTTTTAGTTACAAGATGATAATTTTCAGGATAATTGATTTCATTATGTTTTATTATACTTTCATAATTTTCATTATATCCGAATGATTTACATAAATAATCAGGTAATTTAATTCCAACTGATCTCATTGGTATAAGTTCTGATAAATGTATTTCACTTAGCCCATACTCAATATTGATCGATTTTTTTGATTCTTTACTAAAAGGATAAACTGTTTGTAATGTTCTTATAAATGGTGAAGATACTATATGATCAATATTACAATTATTTATTTTTTTTATCAATGTAATAGCATTTTCTAAACCTTTTTCACTTAAAGGTGAAAAAAAAGAACAATCTTGAGTTCTATCTTCATGTCTTAAAATATATATTTTCATATATTATTACTATGAAAATATATATTTTATATTATAAAATAATTAAAATAAGTATTTTTAAATATACTTAATAATATTAATATTAAGTTTTATTTTTTACAACTATATTATCATAGATATTTTGAGGATAAACTCTACATAATCCATATTTTGTTTTATAATATATTTTTGGTATTATTATTTTATTTTCATTACAATAATCATTGATTAATTTCGTTACCATTTTTTCACTAATACCATAAATTTTACCAATTTCTTTAGCAAATAACATATGTTCGGATAAATTAATTTCTTGATAATATCTATACATTATTTATTATAATACACCTATTTTTTACACCTATTTTTATGAAAATTATTAAAAATTTCATAAAAAATGAAAAAATATTTATCTTCGATAAATATTTTTTGCATAGAAAAAAATATAAGTATTTTTTTATGCCCATTAAAAATTGCGGAAAATTAATAATTTTTTTTAATAATTAGGGGTGTTCACCTTTGTCTTATTCAATTAAATATTTATTAAATTAAATGTAATAATAATATGCATCGATAGTACGACAGAAAATCAAAGATTTTCTGTCTTAAGATTGTGATAAATCGAAGATTTATCACAATCATACGT
>Ga0172373_10005762_pt1 | contig 16836 bp, 13 predicted proteins | sample Lak10m_2_FD_114546 | JGI IMG/M metagenome (GOLD analysis project Ga0172373, IMG submission 114546) | Freshwater microbial communities from Kabuno Bay, South-Kivu, Congo - kab_092012_10m | ecosystem: Environmental > Aquatic > Freshwater > Lake | place: Democratic Republic of the Congo...
GTCCCGTCCGGACCGCAATAGCAAAACTAAAACAATGTAAAAGCCCCTGAAAGTCTCATTTTCAGGGGCTTTTTTATTTTAATCACTATTAAATAAACTGAAATAAATTGAATTAAGAGGTGGCATTTTCGGTGGCATTGATAATCCTTATCTTTGATACCACCGAATCATGGCTTGAGTAAAAACAGAAACCTGTTTAAAAAATCATTTTAATTTAAAAGTCTTATTACTATTACTTAAGCCGCCTTCAACTTAAGTAATTTTGATCTTTCCATTTTTGCTTTTGCGTAATCCATAGTTAATGTAAATGTTTTAACCGGATTTTCAGATGAAGGAATATCAAACATTGCATCTAGCATAATTGCTTCACAGATTGATCTTAAACCACGTGCACCTAATTTAAACTCCATTGCTTTATCTACAATAAATTCAATAGCTGCAGGTTCAACTTTTAATTTTACTCCATCAATCTCAAACAAGTATTCGTATTGTTTGATTAATGCGTTTTTAGGTTGAGTTAAAATTAATTTTAAAGTTGATCTATCTAATGGATTTAAAAAAGTAAGAACAGGCAAACGCCCTATTAATTCCGGAATTAAACCAAAGGATTTTAAGTCTTGCGGAGAAACATATTGCAGCATGTTTTCCTTATCAATCTCGTTCTCGTTGTTTGTGCCAAAACCAATTGCCTGTGTGTTTAATCTTTTAGCAATGATTTTATCAATGCCATCAAAAGCACCACCGCAAATGAATAAAATGTTCTTAGTGTTTACCTGAATCATTTTTGCATCAGGATGTTTCCTGCCACCTTGTGGAGGAACATTAGCAATGGAATCTTCCAACAATTTTAATAAAGCCTGTTGTGTTCCTTCTTTAATGTCGCGCGTAATAGATGGGTTATCGCCTTTACGCGAAATTTTATCAATTTCATCTATAAATACAATTCCTCGTTCTGCTGCTGCAACATCGTAATTGGACTCCTGCAACAATCGTGTAATGATGCTTTCCACGTCTTCACCAACGTAACCCGCTTCTGTAAAAACAGTGGCATCAGCAATACAAAAAGGCACATTTAAAAGTTTGGCAATCGTACGAGCAATCAGGGTTTTACCGGTTCCGGTTTCGCCCACCATAATTACGTTCGATTTTTCAATTTCAATGTCGTTCTTATTTTCTTTTTTAGTATTTACAACACGCTTAAAATGATTATAAACTGCAACACTTATTATCTTTTTTGCCTCATCCTGCCCAACAATATATTGATCTAGGTATTCTTTTATCGCGTGAGGTTTTAAAAGTTTTAAGGATTGACTTGCATTTTCCTTTGCCAATGATTCAGCATCAGCAGAAACTATTTTAAATGCTTCTGCTACGCAATGATCACAAATATGACCTTGTTGCCCGGCAATCAGCATTTTTGCTTCACGCTTATCTCTTCCACAAAACGAACAACGAATTAGATTATCTTTTGCCATTTAAAATTAAATTAACGTTCAAATTTAATAAATAAGCTACATATATTGTTTTTTAAACTATTCCCTATATTTGTTAATTAAACTGAATTTAAAATAAACGATGAAAGCGAACATTATTTCAAAGTTGGAAGAGTTATTGGCAAATGCCGATATCAGTGCTGTTGCTAACAAGGTAAAAGATTTACAGCGTGAGTATGAACAAACTTTTTCTAAGGAAATGGAAAAAGCAAAACAAGAATTTGTTGACGATGGCGGAAAAGCAAGAGATTTTGTTTTTGCAAAAACAGCAGATGATACTAAAATTATTCAGTTGTTTGATCAGTACAGAAAGTTAAAAAAACAAGATGAAGAAAAACTTGCAGCTGAACAGAATAAAAATCTTGAAATAAAACTTCGTATTATAAAAGATATTAATGACTTAAGTCAATTGGAAGTTAATGTTGGAAGTGCAATTAAAAAATTACAGGAACTTCAACTGGCTTGGAAAGAGACAGGTGCCGTTTCTCCTCACAAATACAAAGAACTGCAATCAGAATACAGCAAGGCAGTAGAAAGTTTTAATTACAATATTAAAATTTTCCGTCAGTTGCAAGATCACGACTTTAAAAAAAATACTGAATTAAAACTTGAAATCATTCAAAAGATTATTGCTTTGATTGATAAAGAAAATGTTAAGGAAGTTGAACAATTAATTAAAGTTTACCGCAACGATTGGGAAGACGTAGGTCCGGTGCTTCAAGATAATTGGACAGAACTTAAATTAACTTATAAAGATGCCATTGATAAAGTGTATGCTAAAATAAAAGCATATTACAATGAAATGGAAGACCGTAAAAAACAAAATCTGGAAGCTAAAAAATCTATTGTAGAAAAAGCGAAAACATTTTTAAATGAACTTCCTGAAAGTGATGACAAATGGAAAGCAAAAACGGAAGAATTAATTAAGTTACAGGAAGAATATAAAAATATTGGTTATACCGAAAAACCTGCAGGAGATATTGTTTACAGAGATTTCAGAAATGTGTGTGATGAATTTTTTAATAAGAAAAAAGATTTTTATACGCATTTAAAAGAAAAACACGCTACTGCTAAACAACAAAAAATGACCTTGATAGAAAAAGCAGAGGCATTACAAAACGAAACTTCAAATTGGAAAGATACAACAGATAAAATAATTCGTTTACAAGACGACTGGAAAAAAATTGCAAATGCAGGTTCTGAAGAACCTCGATTGTTTCAACGTTTCAGAAAAGCATGCAACACTTTCTTCGATGCCAAAAAATCTTTTTATGAAGCAAAGGACAATGAGTATTCTGGCAATCTTCAGGTAAAAGAAGAGATATTGAAAAAGATTAACGAGTTTCAGTTAAGTGGTGAAAACGCAACAGACAGAGAGGAACTTAAAAAGTTTTCTGAGGCGTGGCACGCTGCAGGATTAGTTCCTGCAAAAGAAAAACAACGCATTAACGAAGCGTTTTATAAAAAACTCGATGAAATGTATGATGTAGTTATCAGCAATCAATCGGAGAAGTTTTTAATGAAGTTTAAAAATAAATTGGAACGTTTTAAATCTTCAGCTGATAGTGAAACCTTGTTTAAAAAAGAACGCGAATTTTTAAAAAAGCAAATCGATGAAATAAATAGTAGTATTAGAACCTACGAAAACAACATGGGCTTTTTTAAAAATGCCAAAGGCAAAAATGATTTTATTACGGAGTTGGAAAAGAAAATTGAATTTGAAAAAACCAAATTAAAAGATTTTCAAACCCGAATGAATTTGCTTAAGGAAACAATTGATTCTACAAAACAACATGCTTAATCGATTCGTGCAAACATTAGTTTGCACGGTATTGCTTTTAAAAACCATTGGCTTAACAAAAGCACAAACAGATTCTGCATGTTTCTTTAAAAAAAGACAAACTGTTTTAAAAGTAAGTTCTATTGGGGGCGGTATTGCTACCGGAGCTGCTTTGTATTTTGCCTGGTACAAAAATTACAGCACAAATAATTTTCATTTTTTTAATGATGCCCCGGAGTGGCTTCAAATGGATAAAGTAGGGCATGTTTACTCCAATTATCAATTGAGTTTACTTGGATTTAACTCTTGCAAATGGGCAAATTATTCGGATAAACAATCATTGGTTTATTCTTCTGTTGCTGTTTTCGGGTACTTTACATCAATTGAAATCATGGATGGTTTTTCAACAGGTTGGGGTTTTTCTGCAAGCGATATGCTAGCTAATGCAAGTGGAATTTCCTTATTTACTTTTCAGCAATATTTTTTGAAAGATCAGTTTGTTAAATTAAAATTTTCATTTCATCAAACCGAATACCCAAAATATAGACAAGAGTTACTTGGTAAAAATTTACCTGAACAACTACTCAAAGATTACAACGGACAAACATATTGGTTGTCGTTTAATCCATTTTACTTTTCAGATGAAAGTTGCAAATTTCCAAAATGGCTTAATTTATCAATTGGTTATGGCGCAGAAGGAATGATTAGTGGACGCGATAATTATGTAATCATTCCTACAAATGGAAACATTATTGGAAATGATCGTTACAGAAAATTACTTTTATCCTTGGACATTGACTTAAGTAAAATCAAAACAAAAAGTAAATTATTGAAAAATATTTTTGTTGTTTTAAATTCCATAAAAATTCCTGCACCTGCACTAGAATTAACTAATAAAAAACTTAAAATATATTCGATTTATTACTAATGGTCCTTTAAGAATAAATTACTCTTTTGTAAAAGAATTATTACTTTTGTGTGGTGAATATTAAAGCGACAATTCTATTATTTTTTGTTTTTTTTGATCAGGTTTTTTACAGTTCAACAAATTATAATTCCTCCGCAACTCCTACATGTAAAGAAATTGTATTAAAAATGGTTTCTGCAATAAGAAATGTTGAAGGTTTAAAATACAGTCTTAAAATTACAGAACGTACAGAGGGAAAATTCAATTACTTTTCTTCTTCTGTTAAATTAAATCGAAACCCAAGAAAATTATATTTAAGTACAAACGGCATAGAAGTATTATGGCTTCAAGGAACAAATAAAGGTGATGCCTTAGTAAAACCTAATTCATTTCCTTATATCAATCTAAATTTAGATCCAATGGGGTCATTAATGCGAGATGGCCAACATCATACCATCAACGAAATGGGTTTTGACTATTTTGGGAATATCATTGCTCATAATGTATTAAAAGCAGGCGAACATTTTAATGATTACTTTAAATACGAGGGGGAAGAAACTTTAAATGGAAGAGCTTGTTATAAATTTAGCATTACTAATTCAGACTTCAAGTTTGTAGACTATACCGTTAGCAAATATGAAACCCTAGTTACAATTGCACGGAAATTACATGTTGGAGAATACATGATACTTGAAAACAATAAAAAAGTAGATGGATACAGAGATATAAAAGCGGGGCAAATTATAAAAGTTCCAACAGCTTATGCAAAATTTGTTTTGATTTTTGTAGATAAACAAACTTTTTTACCAACGGGTTCAAGAATTTATGATCATCAAGGATTATATGAACAATATGATTATTCTAATCTTCAGTTAAATCCCAAATTCGAGGAAGGAGAGTTTACAGAAGACTTTAAAGGTTATGGCTTTTAATTGTTAAATTATTTGTACTAAAACGGATAGATGTTTAAAAATTTTCTTTTTTGTTAGTTTTTTTATTAAATTCGATAACCGTATATTGAAATTAGATTAGTTTTTGTTCTTGATTTTTAGTTCTAAGTTTTTTGGATATTGAGAAAACTACTTTACATATTATCTTTTTTTTATTCTGCATATTTTTTTGCACAATCGTTTGAGATTGATCCAACTAATAAAAAAGATACCATTAATAAAATTGATAGCGAAGGCAAAAAACAAGGCAAATGGATTGTGTTGGGTAAAACAAAAACAGAGTCGTGTTATGCAATAAGTGCTATTGTTGAAGAGGGAAATTACTTCGATAATAAAAAAATTGGGGTATGGAAAGATTATTATTGTAATGGCAATTTAAAAACGAAAATTACTTATGTAAACGGAAGACCGGATGGCCCAGCAGCTAAATATTTTGAAAATGGAAAATTAAAAGAAGAAGGTATCTGGAAAATCAGCAAATGGGTTGGAGAGTACAAAATGTTTTATGCAAATGGTCAACCACGTCACGAATTTAATTTTAATGCAAACGGTAAAAGAGAAGGTGCTCAGCGTTATTTCCATGAAAATGGCAAAGTAATGATAGAAGGAAATTGGGCAGGTGGGCAAGAAAGTGGAGTTATTAAAGAATATTATGACACAGGAGAATTAAAATCTGAAAAAAATTTTAGCGCAGGTACTGTTGACTTAGCTTCTATTAAAGATTTTGATCCAAAAAAACCATTAAAACCCGAAGCCCCTAAGGAAACTAAAAAAATTACACTTAAAAAAGAAGAAATTATTGAAAACGTTAAACCTAATGCTCCGTTAATCTTAAATGGATACCATGTTTTATTTAATAAAAACAGACAAATTTCAAAAGACGGAGACTTTAAAGATAATGTATTGATTAATGGTAAAAATTATGTGTATGATGAAAATGGTATTTTAACCAGAATAGAAGTATATAAAGGAGGATATTACGTTGGAAATTCTCAAATTGACGATTAAGTATTTTATGTGTTTCTTTAAAATCATTAATCATTTTGGTAAAATAGAATCATTGATTACATTTGCTAAGTGAGTTCAAAGAAAAAAATAGTTATTAGTAGTGTATTCTTGGCAATTGCAATTTTTATTGCTACACCAAAAGTTTACATTCATAAACTTCTTGGCCACGATCACTCAATTGAACATTCCTTAAAGAATCAAAAAGCATCAGTAAAAAACGACAAAAATCAGGATTGTAATTTAGATAAATTTGAAACTCCGGTTTACTTTACCATTTTTAAATTCATCATCAAGTGGTCACCTTTAAAACAACGCGTCGAAAAAGTTCAATTCGATTATAATTCTTCATTTACCTCGCTTAAAGGATTAACCTTATCTCTGCTTCGCGCACCTCCTGTGGTTTAATAATTGGGATGTTACTCTATTATTAAATTAAAAATCGTGAAGTACATATTTATAGCACTGATAAAGTTTTATCGTTATTCCATATCTCCATTAACACCCGCCTCTTGCAGATTTCATCCAACTTGTTCACAATACGGATTGGAAGCATTAAGCAAGTATGGAGCAATAAAAGGATTATGGTTAACCGCAAAACGAATATCCAAGTGCCATCCCTGGGGCCCGCATGGTCATGACCCCGTTCCATAAATAAGTACTTCTGCAAAAGCAGTAGTGAAAAATTTTATTTTGATTTTCTTTCTTGTAACTCTGCAATATAGCATTGCACAAAATTGTGATGTTGTGTTGAGTGGTAAGGTGTGTGATAAAGACAACGAAGAAGGTCTTCCTTTTACCGCTATATCAATTAAGGAACTTAATCTCACATTGCAATCTGATGAAAAAGGTAATTTTAAGAAAACTAACCTTTGTCCGGGAACCTACACTTTGCGCTTTGTTCACGTAGGATGCAGCGATACAACCATACAGTTAAAGCTGGATAAAAATACACGAATGCATGTAAAACTTCCACACAGCATGCACGAATTATTGGATGTAGAAATAACGGAACGCGCAGACTACAAACCTACACAAACGCAGGAAGATATTTCCATAGAAGAAATGGATCGCGCAAAAGGTAAATCATTAGGCGATGCTTTAAAAAGTGCAATAGGCGTAACTACATTAAATACAGGTTCAAGTATTGTAAAACCAATGTTGCACGGATTGCAAGGTTATCGAATACTTATACTAAACAATGGTATTCGTCAGGAAGGGCAACAATGGGGCAACGAACATGCGCCTGAAATAGATCCTTTTATTGCTAAAAAAATGCGTGTTGTAAAAGGAGCATCAACTGTAAGATACGGAAGCGATGCCTTAGCAGGTGCAATTTTAATTGAAACGGATGATTTGCCCGATACTGCAAGTGTTACCGGTGAATTAAATCTTGTTGGCTTAACAAATGGTCGTGCAGGTGTTATATCAGGAAATGTGCAAGGAGCTTTTCAAAAACTAAAAGGATTTTCATGGCGGGTTCAGGGAACACTTAAACAATCTGGCAACACAAGTACTCCAAGCTACATTCAAAAAAACACTGGGGTTAAAGAACATAATTTTTCTTACACACTTGGTTATCATCACAAAAAATTTGGAACAGAATTTTTTTATTCTCAGTTTAATTCAACCATAGGTGTATTTAGTAGTGCACATATTGGTAATTTAACCGATTTACAAAATGCCTTTGCAAGTTCAAAACCACAAGATAGTCTAGCTAAATTCTCTTATGCAATAGGCAGACCACGACAAGAAATTGTTCATGAACTCATCAAAAGCAAATCTCACTTCCATACCGGCAAACGATCGCGACTGCAAGTGATTGCGGCGTGGCAACACAACATTAGAAAAGAATACGATAAACATATTCCTAAAAACTCAAAATTATACGATACCACAAAAGCAGATTTGGATTATCGTATAACATCTAAAACACTTGATATTGTTTGGGAACACTATAATATCAATGCCTTTAGAGGAACGTATGGAATATCCTATATCAATCAAGAGAATGTTTACCTGGGCAGATTTTTAATTCCGAACTTCATTAATAATTCCTGGGGCGCATTTGCCGTTGAGCGCTACATTCAACACCAACACGAATTTGAATTAGGCTTACGCTACGATAAAAAATACTTACAAAGTTTTTACTACAAAAATCAAGTGTTGCAAGAACCTGTAATTGACATGGCAAATTGGAGCATCAATGGTGGATGGATTTTTAAACCTGATTCAAAACTACATGTTTATACAAACGCTGGAAGCGCCTGGAGAGCACCTGCGGTTAATGAATTGTATTCTGATGGGTTGCACCATGGTACTGCCTCAATTGAAAAAGGAAACGCAGCATTAAAACAAGAGCGTTGTTTTAATTTCATAAGCACTTTAGTGTACAGAACTAAATTTATAGAAGCAGACATCAGTGCTTACTCTAATTACTTCACGGATTTTATTTACTTAATGCCCGGCAAACAACCTGAGTTAACTATTAAAGGAGCGTTTCCTGTGTTTTATTATCAGCAAAGTGATGCTATAATTTCAGGGATTGATTACAAAATAAAATTTCTATTTGCTAAACACTTTGAATGGGAAACCAAAGGAATGTTTTTACGTGGCAAAAATTTAAGTACAAACGATTGGTTGGTGTGGATGCCTTCAGACAGAGTGCAAAGCTCGTTAACGTATATTTTTAGTTCGGGTAAGAAACAAAAACATACCCGAATTGGTATTAACGCAGAATACATCACCAAGCAATGGCGAGTTCCTGCCAATAGTGATTATGCGCCTCCGCCAAAAGCTTATCTGTTAATAGGTGCAGATGTATCTACTATATTATTATTTAAACAGCAAGAGATTAGAATTGGCATAAGTGGCACGAATATTCTAAATACACGATACAGAGATTACCTCGATAGATTTAGGTATTACACCGATGCGCAAGGAATGAATATTCAATTTCGATTGCAAATACCATTGACATTGATTCGAGTTAAAAACAATAAAAGATGAATTTGAAAATTAAAAAAAATTTAGATTTCAATAAAATAGGAATATTTATTATCTACTTTTTCTGTATCAAGACAGAAAAAGTAACAAAAAGAAATCAAGAAATTGCCAAGGCAATCGCAAAAAATTGCGACCGCCAAATAAAAGCTAAAATGTCTCCAAGGCTTCAACATTTCTTAACGCTTTTATTTGTCTTTGCTGCGCCAATTTCAAATTTTGAAAACTTCATTAATACTTAAATAAAAAGCGATTATTTATAAACTAAAAACAACAAACAACATGAAAACAACAAACAACATGAAAACAAACGTAAGATTGGCGACCTATGCGGTAGCAATTGCAATGGCTTTTACAGCATGTAAAAAAGACAAAAAAGAAGAACCTAAACCAAACAATCCTGCTCCTGCTCCAAATCCAACAGAAGTGATTACAACAATGAAAATCATTCTAAGAGATAGTATTACTGGAAATCAAATTTCAGGTTCTCCTTTTATTTTTAAGGACGCTGATGGAGACGGAGGAAACGCAGGAGCATTTTTGCCAATGGCAGCAGATTCAATTATTAACCTGGATGCAAATAAAACGTATTTGGCAGAAATTATTTTATTAGATGAAACAAAAAGCCCTGCTGATTCTATCTCCAACGAAGTAGTTGAAGAAGGAGCAGAACACATGTTCTTTTTTGAGCAAGTTGATCCAAGCGGAACGCCATATCAACTAACTATTCCAGGATCAGATGCAAAAATTACCTATTTAGATTTAGATGCAAACAACAGAGGAATAGGTCAACAATTTAAAATTAGAGCAAACACTGCAACGTCCAATCAATTGCCTTTCCGTGTAACATTAAAACATCAGCCTGATGTTAAAAACGGAACTTTTGCACCCGGAGATACTGATGTTGAGGTAAAATTTAAATTGAAAATTAATTAACTAGTTTGTGACCAGCTGATTCATGCTGTTTCTTAAAAGTTTTTAGGCTTCTAAGAAGAATCGGCTGGTCACAAACTAAAATCTAATCACAATACTAATAACTTGATTAAATGAAAAAACTACCTGTAACCGTATTAAGTGGCTTTTTAGGCTCAGGAAAAACCAGCCTTCTTAATAATATTCTTCAAAATCGTGATGGCCTTAAAGTAGCAGTAATTGTAAACGATATGAGCGAAATAAATATTGATGCTCAAATCATAGAACGAGAAAACAACCTATCACGAACAGAAGAAAAATTAGTTGAAATGAGTAATGGTTGTATCTGCTGCACGTTGCGTGAAGACCTTATGGTTGAAGTTGAAAAACTAGCTACTCAAAACAAGTTTGATTACTTGATAATTGAAAGCACAGGAATATCTGAACCAGTACCTGTTGCACAAACTTTTTCTTTTATAGACGACGAAAAAGGTATTGATCTTTCAAAGTTCAGTTATATTGATTGTATGATTACAGTTGTTGATGCGTTCAATTTTGCAAACGACTTTGGCTCTAATCAAACCTTAGTCGATCGTAAACTTAGCGATATGGAAAACGATTACCGTACCATTGTAAATTTACTAACTGATCAAATTGAGTTTGCCAATATTATTATACTTAATAAAATTGATTTAGTTGATGATGAAATGAAAGGTCTTTTGGAAGCTATCTTACGCCAACTTAACCCAACCGCAAAAATTATTAAAACCATTTTCGGTAAAATTGACAATAATGCTGTTTTAAATACTGGATTATTTAATTTAGAGGAGGCTGAATCTTCAGCGGGTTGGAAAAAAGAATTAGAGGCGGAAACACATACCCCGGAAACGCAAGAATATGGCATTTCATCTTTTGTATATAGAGAAAAAAGACCATTTCATCATGAACGATTTTGGACTTACATCAATAATAAATTTCCGGCAAACATTCTTCGAAGCAAGGGACTATTTTGGATATCATCACGGCCAAATGCTGCTTTAAATTGGGGTCAGGCCGGGGGTTCTCTTCGAGCAGATAGTGCGGGTGTTTGGTGGTCGAGTATGCCATACAGCGAAAGGATTAATCACGCTTCTTTTTTACATAATCAAAAACATATTGAAGAAAAATGGGATAAAGAATTTGGCGACAGACAAAACGAGTTAGTGTTTATTGGTCAAGATATGAATGAACAGGAAATCCGAAAAGAATTAGCCAGCTGTTTATGTACTAAAGAAGAAATTACTCATATTTGGAGAAAAGGAGATGTTCCGGATGAATGGCCTATTGCAAATCCTAATCTTCAATAAAAACATAGGTTTTCATTACGTGATAATTGTCTATCAATTGCCTTTCCGTGTAACATTAAAACATCAGCCTGATTTTAAAAACGGAACTTTTGCACCGAAGATTCAGATGTTGAGGTAAAATTTAAATTGAAGGTAAATTAATAGGCTCACAAATCCTAAAAATCTATTTTAACCTCAATTAATTAATTGTCAAATCAATAAGTGATTAAATTATGGTTGAATTTTAAATCAATTCAAATTGCTTTAAGACGTGATTTATTAAATTAATCTCATCTTGTTTTTTATGTATTAACTTGAAAATCAACTATTTAATTAATGCGACAAAATAGCTAATTAAATTGCTAAATTGTTATATTTGCACCCTTAAATTAAGACGAACTATTTTATGCAAAACAAAGGCGCAATCAATTTATTTGCTATTCTTTTAGGTCTAGCTTGTGTTTTTTATCTATCCTTTACTTGGGTAACTCGTGGTGTTGAAAGCGATGCAAAAGCATTTGCTGATTCTTATGTAAAACTTTTACCTGTTCAAAAAGCAGCGAAAGAATATGCAAGTGGTGATGCAAACAAAGAAAAAGCATTTATCGATTCAGTATTTTTAGTAAAAGAATCTGCTTATTTGGATTCAATGAAAAACCAACCGGTATATAATATCGGTCTAACAGAATACACTTACGAACAAGCTAAAGGAAAAGAGATCAATCTTGGTTTGGATTTAAGAGGTGGTATCAACGTCACACTTGAATTATCAGTTGGTGATATCATAAAAGGTTTATCAAATAATAATCCTGATCCAGCATTTAATAATGCTGTATCCGAAACACAAAAAAATCTAGGTAAAGAAAATAATAAGGATTTCGTTTCTCTTTTTGCAGATAACTATAAAAGATTAGTTCCGGGCGGAAGATTAGCTCCTTTATTCCAAACCATGGAAAACAAAGGAAGTATCGATTATAATTCAACTAACGAACAAGTAATAGAATATATACGTGAACGAGTTAATGAAGCGGTTGATAATGCTAAAAAAACTTACCGTTCTCGTATAGATCGTTTTGGTGTAACACAACCAAACATTCAGCAATTAGAGGCAAGTGGCCGTATTTTAATTGAATTACCGGGTGTACAGGATAAAGATCGTGTTCGTAAATTACTTCAAGGAACTGCAAATCTTGAGTTTTGGGAAACTTATGAAAACTACGAAGTTGCTAATGCTTTAGGCGAAGCTAACAAAAAAGTAAAATCTTTTTTAAACCCAGACGCTGAAAAAGTTGATTCAACCAAAAAAGATTCTGTTTTAGCTGTTGATAAATCTAAAATGACTAAAACTGAATTAGAAAAATATATTTCCGATTCAATTGCTAAAGCTAAAGAACCAAAAAAAGATTCAACGCTTGCTGAGAAATTAGCTGCAAAGGCTAAATCAAAAGACACTAAAACAGCTAAAGACACTTCTGCTGCTGCGTTTTTAAGCGAAAATCCATTGTATGCAGTTTTAGCCCCATCATTAGGTCAAAATGAACAAAAACAATTTTTTCCATTACCAGGTTCAGTTGTTGGTCGTTCAAGAATAAAAGATACCTCAACCGTAAATAAATATTTAAGTCTTTCATCAGTTAAAAACTTATTGCCTTCAAAAGTAAAATTCATGTGGTCGGCTAAACCTGAAAAAGGAACTGATGTACTAGAATTACATGCAATTAAAATTACCGATAGAAACGCTAAACCTGCATTATACGGCGACATCATTGCTCGTGCAGATAAAGGAATGGAAAATGGAAAGATTATTATTTCCATGAATATGAATCCAGATGCAGCTCAAAAATGGAAAAAATTAACTGCAGCTAATTCGCCAAAAAACCCTCAGGATCCTAACGATAGAGGACGTTGTATAGCAATTGTAATGGATGGTTTAGTTTACTCTGCACCTACCGTTAATGGTGAAATTCCTAATGGAAGTTCTCAAATTTCAGGAAATTTTGATCAAGCAGAAGCTGATGCCTTAGTAGCAATATTAAGTGCCGGTAAATTACCTGCGCCTGCGCGCATTGTTCAGTCAACTATTGTTGGACCTACATTAGGTCAGGAAGCAATTGATAATGGATTAATTTCGTTTGTAATTGCGTTTATCGTAATCTTAATTTTTATGGCATTGTACTATAACAAAGCCGGATGGGTTGCAAACTTGGCCCTCTTAATCAACTTATTCTTCATTATGGGAGTGTTGGTTTCTTTAGGAGCTGTATTAACATTACCTGGTATTGCTGGTATCGTATTAACCATAGGTCTTTCTGTTGATGCTAATATCTTAATCTTTGAACGTATTCGTGAAGAATTAGCCTTAGGGAAAACAATTTCTTTATCCATTAAGGAAGGGTTTAAACATGCTATGTCATCCATAATTGATTCTAACGTTACCTTATTAATTTTAGGTATTATTCTTTATATTTTCGGTAGCGGTCCGGTGCAAGGATTTGCTACTACATTGTGTATTGGTATTATCTCTTCATTATTTGCGGCAGTGCTTTTATCTCGTGTTGTATTTGATACTTTATTAAACAAAAAAGCAAACATCACTATTGATAACGGAATGACTCGTAATGCTTTTAAAAACATTGCTTTTGATTTTGTTGGAAGAAGAAAAGTATACTATGCAATTTCTGCGGTAACCATTGTTCTAGGTGCTGTATTTTATTTTAAGAATGGCGGTTTAAATTTAGGTGTAGATTTTAAAGGCGGTAGAACTTACATTGTACGTTTTGACAGAGATATGAAAACGGAAGATGTAAAATCTAAATTAACTACTGTTTTCGAAAATGAGGCGCCTGAAGTAAAAACTGCAGGTTCTGCAAGCCAGTTAAAAATTACTACTTCTCATCAAATTGCAAATCAAAACGAAAGTGCAGACAAAGAAGTAGAAGAAAAATTAGATAAAGGATTGGCAACAACAGGGGCAAAATTTGAAGTGGTGAGTTCACAAAAGGTTGGTCCGGCTATCGCAACAGATATTGTATACGGTGCTTATGGAGCAATTTTGTTTTCTTGTTTAGTGATGTTTATTTACATTGTTATCCGATTCAAAAAATGGCAGTATGGTTTAGGTGCAGTTATCGCATTATTTCATGATGCTTTGGTAGTATTATCATTCTACACGATTTTTGACGGCATGCTTCCTTTCTCTTTAGAGATTGGACAGGATTTCATTGCAGCTATTTTAACGGTAATGGGTTACACCATGACAGAAACTGTTGTTGTATTCGACCGTATCCGTGAGAAATTATCTGAAAGTGGAAAATCTGATGTGTTTGGAGAAGAAAGAAACAAACTAATCAACTTTGCTTTAAATAGTACATTAAGTCGTACTATTCTAACTTCATTAACTGTATTCTTCGTATTATTGGTAATCTTCATTTTTGGAGGTGACAGTATTCGTGGATTTATCTTTGCTTTATTGATTGGTCGTATCATCGGTACATACTCGTCATTATGTATTTCAACTCCTGTAGTTGTTGACTTTAATAAAAACAAGTAACTATTAAATAGTATTGATTGAATATAAAAAGGCTGCTCATAATTTTTGAGCAGCCTTTTTTGCTTTATAAAAAATAGAACCGCAGTTAGGTAGTTTCAGCATGTCTTTTTTTTTTTTCTAAATACATTTCTAATAACTCAGGAATTTTTTCAAAAATGAAGAAATACACTTAGCAGTGTAATTTATATTGTCGGTGTTAAAATTATTGCCTTATTTAATAGTAATCTTGTTTTAAAATATTGCTTATTAAAATTAGAAAATGATACCTTTAAGCTATAATACTAAATACAACCTATAAAATATTTAGTAATAATTAAATCCTTAATTTAGTTACAATGACAATTAGCAAAGCTGTATTTATAAAAAGCAGTAAAGAAATAAAACAATTACCTAAGCCAGATAAGCCTGAATATGCTTTTATTGGCAGAAGTAATGTTGGAAAAAGTTCTTTAATCAACATGTTGTGCAACAACAATAAGTTGGCTCAAACATCTGCAAAACCCGGAAAAACAAAACTTATAAATCATTTTTTAATTAATGAAAATTGGTATCTGGTAGATTTACCCGGTTTTGGTTATGCAAGTGTTTCAAAAAGCTCTCGAGCTGAATTTGAAGGCATGATAAGTGACTATTTTACTAGACGTAAAAGTTTGGTTTGCACATTTTTGTTGGTAGATAGCCGATTACCTATGCAACAAATTGATTGCGAATTTATGAATTGGCTTGCAGAAAAAGATTTGCCATTTGTTTTAGTCTTTACAAAAACGGATAAGTTAGGAAAAACAGAATTAACTAAAAATATAGAAAATTATAAAAAACAAATTTTAGGTTGGTTTACAGATTTGCCTGATATATTCGTGAGTTCATCCGAAAAAAGATTAGGTAAAGATGATATCTTAAAATTTATTAACGAAAACATGATTCACTTTAAACCTTTACCTGTACAAAATGAATGATTTATTAGTAAATTTGTATTCAATAAATTTTAAAAAAATGAATAATTTCAATTTTAACAAAAGCACAAACATCAACAGTTTCAACACCCAGGTTGAGTCTAGAACTAGATCTCTTATGACTCAAACATTCATTTGGATGGCATTAGCCATGATTGTTTCCATTATAGGATCCTTATTATTTGCATACAATCCAGCATTGTTTGAATTATTGTACAAAATAGATGAAGTTGAGGGTACTGCAAAGCCTACAATACTGTATTGGATTTTATTGTTTGCTCCTTTTGCGTTTATTTTGGTAATGAATTTTGGCTTTAACCGTTTATCTTTTCCTGCACTACTAGGATTATTTATGGCTTATGCGGCTTGTACAGGAATTACATTAAGCGTAGTAATACCGGCTTACGGAGAAAATACAGTTTTAAAAGCTTTCGGTTCTGCAGCAGGTCTGTTTGGATTAATGGCTATTGTTGGTGCAACAACAAAAACAGATTTAACCAACTTTGGAAGAATCATGATGATTGGGGTTTTCGGAATTGTAATTGCATCACTTATTAATTTATTCACTAAGAGTTCGGGATTTGATTATTTAATCAGTATTGTTGGTGTTGCAGTATTTACAGGATTAGTTGCTTTTAATGTACAGCGCATTAAAAATTTAGCTGCAGAAAATGATGGTAGTGATGTTTATAAAAAATTAGGGGTTATGAGTGCATTTACTTTATACCTTGATTTTATTAATATCTTCTTGTTCTTATTAAGAATATTTGGAAGAAGAGATTAAAATAAATTTAAATCTGAAATAAAAAGCTGCCCTTTTAAGGCAGCTTTTTTTGGTATAATAGCAAAAAATAGTTGGTAAACTGCTTGTAAAAATTTGGTTTACATTTAGTTACAACCACCTTATTGGAAAGCGTTTCAATTTGTTTTCTTTGCTGATGAAAAACTCAAAAAAAAC
>Ga0172373_10005763_pt1 | contig 16836 bp, 15 predicted proteins | sample Lak10m_2_FD_114546 | JGI IMG/M metagenome (GOLD analysis project Ga0172373, IMG submission 114546) | Freshwater microbial communities from Kabuno Bay, South-Kivu, Congo - kab_092012_10m | ecosystem: Environmental > Aquatic > Freshwater > Lake | place: Democratic Republic of the Congo...
CAAATCAAGCAATGGCGATTCCGCAAAGTCAGGGGTCATGAGGTCTTCGCTGGAATTGGAATGCAGAACATCGACCTCGCATTGAGGGCCGCAGCTGGCGGGCAGAGAGTCGCAATCATCTGCGAGGACGAAGAGCATCCCCGGCGCTGTGAAATGGAAGACGCGGGAATCCTTTGTTTAAGCGGCTCGGCGACTGATCTGCACAAACTCAAAGCGGCCGGAGTCGAAAGGTGCAAGCGGGCCGTTGTGGCCGCCGTGAGTGGTGATGATGAAACCATCGCGGCAGCAGAAACCATCGCCACGCTTTCTGTTTCCGATTCAGGGGAGGATTTGCGCGGCCAGATGCTCGTCTGCATCGAGTCGCAAGAGATAAGGGACCTCTTGAATAATCGCTGGAAACTTGTGGCCAAACCCGACCATTGGAGCGCGAGAACCGTGAGCTTTGAATCAGCGGCCCTCCGCCAAATCGTAACCAAGATCGCCTCGGATTTATCGAAATCCCCCGATGCCCTGCGCCGCGGCCCGAGAATTCTCGTTGTCGCGGATGATGCGTTCACTCGCAACTTCCTCCGGGCAGCCACGGCGTTCATTCAGATATCAGCAGACCACCTCCCCGAGTATTACGCCGCAGTGCAAGGCACCGGCCTAGAAAAAGCCTTCCGCCTTCACTACCCGGCATCCGACTTGGTTGCGAAAGTCCACTTCATCAATACCGCAAGCCATCTGGTGCCGGTATCGCCGGAACTCAGCAGTCTGGAATTTGATTTGGTCGTTATCAAACTGGCCAATGAATCGCTCACGCTCGAACTCGCCAGCAAGGCCCTTGCCTCGCCCCAATTCATGGCCAAGAGCGCCTTGGCAGTTGTTATGCATCCGCCAAAGACTCAGTTCATCGATGATCCGAAGCTACAGCTCGCCTCGATTTTTGACATGGGGTTGAAGTCTCCCGAATTTGGTGACCTCGCTCTTGAGCAGAAGGCCCGCGAAAACCATGACGCTTACCTTGCCGGGCTTGAGTCGGAGGAAAGGAAGAAAGCCCAATCCTATGATGAGCTCGGGGAGGCCTTCAAAGAATCGAACCGCTGGGCAGTTCTTCACCGTGAAATCAAAAAATCCATCTGGAAAGCAGCATCGGTCCCGGAAAGGGAGAATCTGATCGAGCACCTCTCTATCTGTGAGCACCAGCGTTGGATGGGAGAAAAGGTCATGGACGGTTGGCGCTTTGAGAGGCTTCCAGAGCAAGATAAGACTCGAAAACTTCATCCGTCTATTATTCCATGGGATCAGCTGAGCGAAGAAGAAAAAGAAAAAGACCGCGTCCAAGTCAGAAAAGCGCTTGGCATTACCATGGGATGATTTTTCCTAATAGCAAACAACCGCCGATGAAAATCTCACGCAGAATAGTAATTTTCCTGATAGTCTTACCCACACTCGTCTTGAGACTATCGGCCCAAAGCACTTCGGAAACTGTTACAAGACTGGAACAAAGTCTGAATACGATCTGCGAGGAGTTTACAGGCCAGCTCAAAAAAACCGCCGAAAATCCAGATGCGATCTTGCGAGATGACATTAAGGGAGCAACCACCAAAATCGTATCGGAATTGGAGTCCCTCACTGAGCAGATCAATGGCGCGGTGGACATCGTTACAAAAAAAGAGACCGATCTCACATCCAGCCCGATTCCCCAAAAAGAAAAAAAAGAACTCCTCTCAATCATCGCCGACCAAAAAGCCCCGCTTGTGCGGCTTCGCGGTCGTATTTCGCAGGTGAAAAAGAAAGCCGATACTATCGAAAAAGAGGAACTCGCTGCGTGGAAACAAACCTATTCGGAATACGAGTCAATAAAAGGCCGCGATAGCGCCAAAGAAAAACTTTCCAGCCTAATCAAATCTTCTCTTGCTTCAGTTCCACAGCTTGCCGAAGCCTTTGCGAAGCCTGCAAGAATCACACCTCCCAAAAGCGGTCTTGAGGTTCCCGCTTCACTGAGCCTGACCTCCCAGAACCATCCTCCCCCCCTCTCTTCCACCACAGCATCTCCCTCAAATACTAATATCCCAGTTCAGTCTGCGACGCCCACGAAACCTGAACATTATGTATCGATCAAAGACGAATCATTTTTTCAATACCCAAGGTCATTCGTCGTGATCGGTATTTTATCCATTCTTTCGATCATTCTGGGCGGTATTCTAAAATCGGACTCTCTCTTGGGTCTTGGCTTTTGTAGCATTTTTCTCGCAGTTCCTATTTGGCTCATTTGGCTCGTTTATTTATGGGTTTTAAGAGTCATTGCTTCATGGGGGTTCCAATTTTAGAAAATCAACAAATTAAAAAAACATGAACTGCGTATCCTGTAAAAATACACTCAAGAAACTTATCACAGGCAACTTAGAATTGGAAATCTGCGATCATTGCTCTGGGACTTGGTTTCAGAAAGATGAATTGCGCTTGGCTAAAGACCAAGCTGATCCGGAGTTGAGATGGTTGGACTCCGATTTTTTTGCAAATAGCAAAAATTTTAACATTCGCGCTGGAAATCGCGATTGCCCCCAATGCAATTCCCAGATGGTTGAGTTGGAATACAACAACACGGGTATTTTGATCGACAGTTGCCAAAAATGCGAAGGAATCTGGCTTGATGGAGGAGAGTTTGAAAAAATTGTTGGCCAACTTAAAACCCTCGCTGCCACCCAAGATGTTCCAGAATTAATGAAAGCATCGCTTCAAGAAGCTCGGGAGATTTTTACCGGTCCCGAATCCAAAATTTCCGAGTGGAAGGATTTCACAATCGTTATCAGTCTATTGGGTCGAAGGATTTTCGTGGAAAATCCAACCCTCTGCCATGCCATCCTGAATCTCCAACGAACCCTCTAATCAAGCTCTATGATCGTCAAAGTTAACGCCACTATCTCAGCCGAATCCGAAACCCTAAGAGATTTGGAGGGACTTGAAGCATCTCTCTGGGATGCAGATTTAGTCGCTGATGACAAACTGGCTACTGCTTTTATCAATGCTGGCAGTGTCGAATTTCTTTGGGAACTGGAAGACGCTTCAAGCTTGGATTCTCCACGAGAATCCCTCCCCGATCTTTACATGAAGGTTACAAATAACATCGGCGAAACAGCATTCCATTCAGAGACACATCCTGGAGTGGACTTCCTTGAAAAAGACCCTGTTACCGGAGATGCATTGACGACTCTGAATCTGATATTCACGCAAAGAAAATGAAAATTTTACTGAGCATTTTAATTCCTATTTTTCTCATTGTAACTGGATTTGTGACTTATCGGCTCATCGTTGGCAACCATATTGAAAAGTGGGATGCCAATTCGACCCATGCCGTCTGGATCGAGGATATGGAGGTCTCGGCAAAACCACTTAGCGCCGGAAAATGGGATGATGATGGAAGTGCTCCAGATCTGGTCGCATCGCTCTCATGGCGGGATAATGTCGTTCTCAAGACACCTGAAGCATCGAACACCCTCCTGCCTCACTGGGAGCGAACATCCATTCAATTATCGGATCTGCTGAAGTCGAATTTTTCTCCCACCGAATTGGAAAACATTGCGCGCATTCGGGCCACAAGTGATGAACTGCTAACCATCGAAGCAAGGGATGTTGATATCCTTTCGACCGAGTGGGTTGGAGCTATTTCTGTTCCTTTTGGTGCCCTCTCCGTTGGAAAAAACAAGATTCTTGTGAACAGCCCCGATTCAGGAATCAAATCGATCACTTTGCGTATTGCCAACCAGGAGAACTTGCAACGCGGCCAAATTCCAGAGAAGGAAACAACCATCAAAGAGAGTGTCATTATTCTCGCGAAACCCGTCGAGGACAAACCAGGAGCCGTCGAAGTGCGGGAGGTGGGCAAGCAACTGGAATCCGGGGCGAAGTTTCTGAAAAGCCTTTTTGATAAAGGAAGTGGAGAATGACCAAGGGCTTTCGCATTCTGGGAATACTGATCGTATCCATAGCCTCCTTGAGCTTTGGTATCGCGTTGGCAGCCCCGATTTTTTCAGTGTTGCCTGGTGCTGGAGAGCTAACTCCATGGCTCAGGGCGCTGAAACCGGAATCAATGCTGGAAATTTCCTACTCGATTTTAGGAGGAATATCTCAATTCTTTTCACACGGAACGGTCCTGGATTTCCTAATCGGCTTCCTGCTTGTTTTCGCCTGTATCGTTGTGCCTTTTCTCAAATTGCTTGTGCTGTGGAATGGCATTTTGGGGGGCAACCTGGAATCCAATCCGTTCGGGAAAATTATTTCTAAAACGGCATTATTCCCAGTTGTGGAACTTTTCATTGTTGGTCTCTCAATGCTCGTCATCAAAGGTTTCCCAGGGGGATCGCAAATGAATTTTGAAACAGGATTTTGGTATTTTTTAGCCTCCTTCATTTTTTCATTAGGCTGGGCATTTATGAAAAAGACCGCTCACCGACATTAATACCCGATATTAGCATGCGAGCAATTTTCAAAACCTTCCTCCTTTCCCTTGCGATATTTCTCCTTTTCCTTCCTCTTGCCCATGCGCAGAGCACGCTTGAAGTATCCCAAAAAATTAAGGAGCGCTCAGATGCGGCTTTGAACAGATTTCGAGGTAAACTTTCGGAGCTATTAACTGATCCATCCAATTTTCAAGAATTGTCAAAAGTGGCGGAAATGTCCAAGAGCGAGCTTCAGAGCTTGGACGGGGAAATAAATTCACAAATCGAAATAATCACAAAAAAAGAAACATCTCTCGCCTCCGCTGCGCTCTCTGAAGGGGACCGCAAGGAATTGCAATCGGCCCTGGCATCTCAAAAAAAGCCGCTTGCAAGTTTGAAATCATCCAACCTGGCTTGGGAGAAAATCTTCGAGGATTTCAACACGACCACACTCCAACAGTGGCAAAATATTTACTCCAGTTACTCTGAAATCGCCGGTCCAGACAAGGCTAGGGCCAAGGTTGCAGAAAAAGTGAGCGCTTACGACAGCACGCTCCCATGGCCTGGCTCAAATGAAGGCAAATCAAAACCTGAAAACGATCAAATAAAAACCCAGCCTCGAACCACTGCGCCAGCAACAATCGACCCGGTAACTATGAATATTGCTTCCCTGCGAGCATCGGCCAAGACAGGCAACCCAGCTGCCGAGTGCGAACTTGGCATGCGTTATAAAATGGGAACTGAAATCCAGCGCGACAGTGACCAAGCTGTCTACTGGCTCACGCGCGCGGCAGAGAAGGGAAATGCCGAAGCGCAGCTAACGCTTGGGAAAATGTATCGCAACGGAGAGGGAGTCAGCATGAATTACCAAATCGCCAAGAAGTGGCTCACCAAGGCCGCCGCTTCGGGCAGCCAATACGCAAAATCTCTTCTTCGCGAAATGTGAAATTTCAAAGATGGATTTTCGCTCTAGCCTTATTTGCGGCCCCATTGGGATCAATGTTCGCACAGAGCTCAGCTGAAGATTTGACTGCGGTCCGCTGCAAATTTCAGGAAACTGTTGAGGCCTTCGTCTCGACACTCTCAAAGACCAAGGAAGACCCTGCTCTGCTCATGGACGGATCGCTCGCGAGGGCTTGCGAAAGCGCATCCACAGAGCTTTCCAAGCTGGAAGTGGAAATGAACTCGGTTGCCGAAATGATCACCAAAAAAGAAATTCGGCTGACAACTCTTGCACTCGACCAGAAAGAAAAAAATGAGTTGCGAGGCTGCTTGCTCGGGCAACTCAAGGAGGCGACATCTGTCAAGACGGATATTGCAACGCTTGAGAAACGCATTTCTTCCATAGCGACGACTGACATCAGTGGATGGAAGGAGACCTACAGTTCTTTTGAGGCAGTAAAAGGAGCTCCTGCAGCAACGGATAAAGTGGCCTCCTTAATCAATTCCACTCTGGCCTCCGAGGCGTTTTCCAAATTCCAAACGAGCAAAAAATCAGATATGTCGCTCAGTAAATCTTCAGCTCCGCTGCCCACCCCTCAAATCCCAGAGACGACGGCGACAAACAAAAATTCTGAGGATTCGGAACCAACAAATCAACCGGGTGGAATAATAAATTCCCTCGGCCAGAAATTTGTTCCCATCTCGGGATTGAAGGTCCTCTTTTGCATATGGCCCACGAGAGTTCGCGACTACGAAAAATTTATTGCCGAGACAGGCCGACTCTGGAAAGAGCCAGGCTTTCCGCAGGGCAAGGACCACCCTGCTGTGCGGGTGAGTTACTACGACGCGCAGGAATTCTGTTTGTGGCTCACAGAAAGGGAACATCAATCGGGAACCCTGCCCGAGTCCCATGAATACAGGCTGCCAACGGATTTCGAGTGGAGTATCGCGGCCGGTATCGATGAGCAGGAATCAGATGATCTCCCGGCATCGAAAAGCGGTTCCGTTTCTCAATGCTACACTTGGGGAACAGCCTGGCCGCCCCCCCGAGGATCTGGAAATTTCGATCCGAAACTGAAAACAGATATCTACCCATTCACATCTCCTGTTGGCAGTTTTGCCGCCAATCGCAGCGGTCTTTTCGATATGTCTGGCAATACCTATCAATGGATGCTCGAAGATTACGATGAATCTGGTCAAGCCTGCGCCAGAGGCGGCTCGTGGGCAGATGAAGAAGAGGAGAGCATCAACCTCACCAACCGTTTTCCAGCACCAAAAGAGACTCAAGGAAAATGCTTCGGGTTTCGCTGCGTGATCGCTCCAGAAGATTGAAAAAAATATTGACCGCCAATCGCTGGCTTGGTAGAAGATCTAGTTCCATGAAAAAACCATTCCTTATAACAGCAATTATTACGACATCCGTTGCCACATTGGCTACATCGAATGCCCAAGGTATCATAGAGCAAGTCAAATCCAAGGGGCAAGAAATGATAGGATCTGCCTCTGATGCTCTCAGTAAAACCACCGCACCCACGAATACAAAAGATGCATTAGACAGACAGATGGAACAAATCAATGCAGAAATCATTAAGGCCAGAGAGGCATTAAAAGTCACTACTAAACCAAATGAGGAGAAGCTAAAAGAATTTGATAATACTCTTCAAAAATTTACAAAAGTCCTTGATTTAGTGAGCGACCAAGGTGAACTAGCCAAGCTACTGGACGAATCATATAAAATTAATAAAACCAAATTAGATGAGTTTAAGAAAAAAGCTTCTGATACATCACTAAGTGTAAATCAACGCGCGTTTTACGAAAAGCAAATTCCAAGATTTGAGACTGCAATTGAAGGAGTTAATGGTCAGAAATTAGCCATGATCAGAAAATGGAATGATCTATCAAAATCCAAAAAAGAAATTGAGAGTTCAAAGCAAATTTTTATCGACGCAGCAACTGTTAAAGATGTTGAAGCAGCCAATGAATGCATGCAACAACTGAATAACTCTCTTGATAACCTGCAAAGCGCGGTAACTTCAGTTATGGAAATGAAATCAGAAGCGCAAACACCAGCTCTGAAATGATCTTTAGAACCTTAACGCATGCCCTGATTCTCGCGGTTAGTTTTATTTCTTTTGAAAATTTTGGATACTGTAAAGATTCGCCCGATGACAAGCTGACGGCTTATAAAATGGCCTCATCAATACGTGAACAGTTGGAATCACTCATTGAACAGAATCAAAAGGCTATTTCAGTATTAGATGATAAGGCAAAATATTACAAACCGAGCGCAAGTTCCGGCGACCCAACAGCCAATAAAATCTTAGAAGGTTTTGAGGATCAGAAGGAAAAACTTACAGATCGTTTGGAATCTTCTGAAAAAAAACTTAAAGATATTAATGGTATAATAAGTCAGCTTAAGAACGATCCAGATGTTGGAAGTTTGGTTTCAGCCCAAGAAACATCCAACGATATAAACAAAAAACTAAACGAAGCTTCGACTCTCCTGCCGAAACTTGAGTAACACTACGCGGCGCTGAGCCACGATTGTTGTGTCTTCAAATAAAGCTTCATCAGCATACGAATCGAAAGCGAGGTCACTGGGTGGCCTCGCTTTCATCGTTTTATGTGCTGCGGGAGCCTATGCAGCTCATCAGGTTTGGAAAAACCAGGCATTGGCATTGTTCTTCGGAACCTTGGCCTGCATTTCATTGGTTTGCCTGTTTTATATTCTGATCGTCAGAACGATCATTGGAATCCGCATCCGTAGGCGTGGCCAACTCCAAAAACTAAACGCTTTGTGCGGTGAGAAAAAATCAACTGGTCTCAGCTTTTTGCCGGCCCCGCTGGCTTTCCTGGCCAGTCCCACTGTCTCTTGGACGCTTCTTAAAAATGCATCCTTACCATCAGGCATCCAACTCATGGATTTTCCGATCGAAGTGGAGGCGGACGACGGTTTGGAGAAAGTGACATTCGGCCGCCGCTGCCACATTGATTTCAATTCCTCTTCGAAATTTCTGCTGAAGCGAAAAGTTCTCGTCAGCGATCCACTTGGTATGTTCGTTTTTACAGCTTCCTCGGAAGTCAAGGTTCCCGAGATTCACATCGACTCAAGGGAATTTGAGGGAACATCGCCAAACCGCCTCCGTTCGATTGCCAACACGGCTGGCTCAAAAGCATCGGCCACCGGCAAGCCGGACGGCGATCTTACAGAAATGCGCGAATATCAAGAGGGCGACTCGATACGCTTAATGCTATGGAAAGTGTTAGCCAAAACCGGCGGCCAAAGAAAAATGGTGCGAACCGAGGAACGGGTGGAATCGCAGCGCACAGCGTTGTTTTTTTTCCCAACCAGAAACCCTGATGACGAGCGCGCCGCCAGCTTTGTGAAATACTATTTTCGCCAGCGCGAATTGGCTGGTGACTGGGTTTTCGGGCTGTCAGGCGATGAAGAAGTTTTCTGCCGAAGCAATGAACGCGCCCTTAACAAAGCAATCCAGTCCATCATGCGTTCCGGGATCGAGGAAATATCCGAGGAAGACTCGATCAACAACTTGAATCAATTTTGCAGGGACATTCGCCGACTGCGAATTGAAAATCCTGTTGTCATCATCGGCGGAACGAAAGATTCAAGCGACACAGATCAACTCTGTAACAGGATCAAAGAAAAAGCCAGAGGCTGCGGAATCCTTATTGTTCCCGCCCTGAGTGAACAACCACCATTTTTTTGGAAGGGAAAACCATGAATTCAGCGAGGCTTTTGCGAGTAGCTTTTCTCGCCTCCGCATTTGCTGTGAGCTTATGGTGGGCCTTCGGAATAGCCTCAGGCATCGCTGCTCTGGCGGGCGCGCTCGCTGGAGGCATCCTGCAAATCCGAGGTTTTTTTGATAGCGGGCGGAAAGGGCTTCGTTGGGGAATCGCAGGAGGGGCTCTTACAGCGTTGGTTATCCTCTCACCATGGGTCGGTATCGTTTTTCCATCATCGCTCGCCGTCATTTTTCCGAATGCCTGCACTGCCATCGCGGTCTCTTTCATTTGCGCTGTGGTCTTGCAAAGCCTCTGCGAGCGTTTTCCTGGATGGAGAATTTTTGAAAGCCTAATTTTGGGCCTCTTGTTTTGTTTGCCTTTTTTGGCATCGAAAGGCGGCCAGTTCACGCGCCCGCAATGGCTGGCCGATCGTGTTGTCGAACGCGGACTTTCCCCATCTCTCATTCTGGCTTGTCTGGGAATGATTGTGGCGATTGCTTCGGTGGCACTCCAACCCAACGCGAAGGAACCGAATTCAAGTGCTCCCAGATCGCGACTCCGCAAGTTTTCGGCACTTCTCTTGGCATTGATTCTCGGTGCCTTCTTGGCATGGGAAGCTTTCTTGCTGGTCGGTTCAGTCAAGACCCGTCCGGAAGCAAACCCGCCACCAGTCTCGTTTGCCGGCGATCCGCCACCGCCCCCTCCTCCGCAACCCGAGCCGCTCGCAGCCATCCAGTTTGGGAAAATACATACACCAGTGAAACGCTTGGGTGGTTTTTTCTTTCGCATCAATGAGGAGACCTCTGCGCCCGGAGAAATCCCGCCGGGAGTCGAAGTGGTGGAAACAAAAATCTACTATCTGGATAAATCCATCGGCACAGTCTCGCTGGCTGGGCACTCGAAATTCGAATCCCTACCTCCGCCTGGACGCCGTTTTCAAAAAGCAGAGCGCATCGAGACAATCGTTCCCTCGGAATTCGACAAATCCGATTTTAAAGAAAAAAAGGTTCGCTCCATTTGTGAAATCAACTTGCAGGCACAAGATCTGGAACCTGCTCCTGCAGAAGTTGCCGAATTGGTCGAGCGCATCAAATCCGGAATTTCCGGTAGCACAAAAGCTGCAAGCGGTTCTTTCATCGAGGAAATCCAGAAGGCCGTTCAAAACAAGCCCGAGCGGGCACAGGCGCTTCTTTTGCAAGCCATGGCCATGGTGGATTGGCTGGAACAAAACGGTGATTTTTCCGGTGGCAACAAGACACAGGAGGCCCAACCCATTGCGGACTTTGTCAAAGGCGGTCTCAAAGGCAACTCGGCCGACTTCGCCCGCCTCGCTGCGGCTATGCTCAAATCTCAAGGCATCAAAGCCCGTCTTGCCGAAGGCTTCTTCCATCCTTTGGAAAGCATCCCGATCGACTTCATGGTGCTCACGGACTCGCACCGCGATACTTGGGTCGAGGTGCTCACAGCCAAAGGTGATTGGATAATCCTGCCGATCCGTCCTGCAAAAGTCTCGGACAGGGAGCCACCCCCTCCGCAGGAAGATCTCAAGCAGGAACTCTTCGATGAAATTGAAAAAGGCCCAGCCCCTCAACAAGCCCCATCAGGCGCCACCGTTACGCGCCCTGCACCGCAGTCAATTTTCATTCCTCTGGCGCTTGTAACTTTTTCAGCGGTTATCTTGTGGTGGCTAATCACATTTTTTGGAATGCCCATTCAGCGAATTTGCAAAGCGGCAGATCAGAGCAATCGACAAATGCTTGGCGAGGCAAGCATACGGGCATCGGCTGTATTCCGACCAAGGCATTTTGGTGAATCCTGGGAGGCCTACGCCTATAACATGGCCTCAACCATGCCGCGGCTATCCAGACGATTTGTAAAAATTCTGGATCTCCAAAAAAAGGGTTCCATCAGCCGTTCCCAAAGCGCCCGGGCCTACTCCGCATTCGCTCTCGCGGTCTCCTTTTCATTGGAAAGATTCCAACTCCGTAAAAAACAAAATCCAACACCGAAAACCCAACCATGAGCAACCCGAACTACCAAACATTGATCGACGCCGCCAAAAAGGCCCTCGTCCTTGCCGACCATCTCCACGATTCCAACAAACTCAAAGCCGATGAGATTTCGGCCTTTGTTCTTGCCACCCTTTCGACGAATGGTCGCTTGATTCTCGCAGATCCCAGCGGACGCGATCCCAAAAACATCGCCTCGTTTCTGGAACAGCTCTCGGGTCAAAAAGCGTTTTTCAAATACTGCTCGGACCAGACGGCTTTTCAGGATTTTCTGGAGACCGACTCCAAGTTGAGACCGCTCATCCTTTGCGAGAGGATCGAGGCGTTGACTCCCCAAGCGCAATCTCTCCTTGGCGAGGCACTCAGGCGCGAGGAAAATAAAGGCACGATCTTGGTCGGATTGGTCGACTCCCGCGCCGAAGCCGAGAACCTTTCCGAGCCACTCCGCGTGGCTTTTGCAGGGCTTCTGGATTTGGATTCCGTGCCATTCGAGACCGTCAAAGCCCAACTTGAAGGCCACATAGCAGAATCTCTAAACATTCCAAATGTCCGGGAAAGCTGGACTCAACTGGCAGCGTCGATCCCCTCCACTCGCCCTAAACTCGCGGATGCCATTGCGAATCTCGCCGAGTCAATCCCAAGCGTGGACAGCCAAGCCATCATGACCCCCCCCCGTATCGAGTTTATCAAGCAACTGGATGCGATTGTGGCAACCTACCGAAATCTTCTGGGCCAAGATACCGATCTAACCAAGCCCGCTGATTTGCCAAGGGATCTCTGTGTTTGGGTGCTGGCTCACAGATTGATTCGTATCGATTCTGCTGGAAAAACAAATGTGGCCGTCGTCATGGGAGCGCACAAAGGCCTATCGGATAAACGCATCCACAAGACCAAGGAGATTTCCTCCTCGGACTTGGATCAAGCAGTGAAAGTCTGCCGCGACATTTTAGCCTATCTTAACCAAGAGGTCATTGGCAGGGGCGATGGGGAAAGTGGAGATGGTCCGGATCTTGGCGACATAGACAAAAATGGTAAATCAGCAAAAGGCATCGGCACAGTTCGCTTGATCCTCACTGCCCTTTTCTCCCAAGGTCACATTCTTTTCGAGGATTACCCCGGCACGGGAAAATCCTTCATGGTCGAAAAACTCTCCGAGTGCCTCTACGATGATATCGTGGAGGTCGGCATCGATATCCGTGCCTTCCGCCGCATCCAGTGTGTTCCGGATCTCATGCCCTCGGACATCACGGGCTTTGAAGCTCTCGGGGCACGGGGAATGGCTTTTAAACCCGGCCCGATTTTTTCCTACTTTCTGCTCTTGGATGAAATCAACCGCACGACCCCCAAGGTGCAATCTGCATTGTTGGAGGCCATGGCTGAAAAGAGAGTAACCATCGGGAACCACCGCTACGATCTGGGCTGTGTTTTCTTTGTTCTCGCCACCCAGAATCCTTTGGACAATGTGGGCACTTACGAGTTGCCGGCAGCTCAACTCGACCGGTTCATCTTTAAGCGTCGTCTACAACCAGTTAGCAACAAAGCTTTTTCAGATATTGTTTTCAAGCAAACTAAAACCGATTCAGCAAATAAACTTTCCGCACCAAAAATTCCCATCTCCGAACTCTCCAAGGCAATCGAAACAGTTCAAAAGTTTGGTAATGAAGAAAATCGGTTGAACGAAAAGCTTCTCAATCCTCTTATCCACCAAATCTGCGATGTGGTTCAGGAGCACATTACCTTAACAACCAAAGAGGGAAAGAAAATCCCCGCAGATAAAATTCCAGAAAACGATCGCCTCAAAGAAGGCAGCAAACCCTCCCCTCGATCCGCACAGAAAATCATCAGCGCGCTCAAATCCCTTGCGTTCATCGAGGCTGTGGAAAATGGAAATTTAGATAATATCCAAATCAATGAGCGGCACCTGCAATCGATCGCGCAGGATTACTTCTCACACCGCATCTTCCCGAAAAACGACGAAATGGAATTACCCGAGAGAAATGCACTGGTGAACAAAATCATACGCGAAGCAATCTCCCGTTGGCGGGCCAACTTGAAAACTCAAGCGTGAAGTTGTCAAGATCCATAGGGAAGATGGCCTGTGGCATCTTGGTTGCGTTCACTCTGGATGCCACTGCGGCACTGGATGTCTCCTCCACGCCAGGTTGGCCAGCATGGTGGCAGGCTGCGATTGATCCCTCAGTCCGGGAACAAGGAACCGCCTATCTCGCAAATCCCGATACCGAGTCTGTGGGCCACCTCATGCTGGCCAAGCATTACGAGAGTATCGGCCAGCTTCCCAAGGCACTATTCCACGCCAGGCAGGCGGCAGATTCTCCCTCGGCCACCCCCGTCACCAAGTCCCTTGCAGTTTACATCACCGCATTCAACCTCGGAAACATGGGCCGCCTTGAGGAGCAAAAACGGGCCATTCAGGACTATTCACGGATTGTGGATTCCAAGGTCGCCTCGGACCTTTTTTTACGATCACCGGAAATCATGGAATTCTATCGCTTGGCGGCAACGGGCGATCTCGGTGCAGCAAAAGCGAGGCTGGATTCTTTTGGTGAGCCCAAGGATACCGACTCGTTCATTAGCTTTGGTCTCGCTCGAGCCAATCTCGCGAGTATGCAAAGCCGTGACACATCGCTCGCCTACGAGGAGTTGAAAAAAATCCTCCCCCCCAATGTCCGTAAACCGACCACTGGAATTCACGCTGCGAATTTCTTCTATGCCGAGCGCCTTTTCCAAGCTGCAGAAGCCGAAGAAGCCCTCAAGAAATGCTTCAATGGCCGCTCACAGACCGACTATAATTTACCCGAGACCGATCTGGCGCGGCTTTGTATCGCATCCGCCAACTTCGCCAAAGCCGCCGAGTGGCTCGAGAAAGCGCAAAACGCCAAGATGACACTCCGGCCAAACTACAGGCAGGAGGCGATCAAAGACCTCGCATTCGCCGTGGCGGATTTCTATCTCGCCACAGGCCACCCCGATCGTGCTCTCGCCTCCCTTGAGAAAGTTGAGGACGACTTCTTCCGCCCAGGCTACACGACCGCGCCGCTGGAGTATTTTCTGACCGGCTTTCACCTCCGCAAATTTCTCGCCTGCGACTCGCAGTTGCGCCTGCTCGGAGCCGTATGGCTCGAAACCAGCTTGGCCAATAAGGCGAAATTCCTACCAAGCCTCGCCGCTCTCACTTGGAAACGCACGACCGCTCTCATGCAATTCCGACAAAACCTCTCCATCCGCTTGGGCAAAGCCCCGCCCGGCGTGGATGTCGCCGTGCTCTACTACGGTCCACCATGGCTTTTGCCTGCCATGAGACAAGCCGTAGGCGATGCCACCTTCCAGAAAATCTGCACCGAGCGCGCCCCCGAAGGCCGCCGCCTTGAAATCCTCGCCCCGCTGCTCTCTGGCGGAGACTCCAAGCCCATCCACGCGGATACTCCCCAACTCCTCCGCGCCACCATCCTCGCCCAGCGCCAACTCCCCGACCTTGTGTCCGCCTACGAGTCTATCCCCTCATCACTATTGCTCGCGCTTCGCCCCCTTCCTGTTGCTGGCACCAACATGAACTTCAAGCCTGCCGGCTGGATGACGCTGGTGCCGGATGGCTTTCAAATCGATGCATCCGATGGATCTGTTTCCGTATCCGGCGGCGGTCGTCTTTTGCGTTCAACAGCGCGCCCAGAAGCCAAAGACTCAGGAGCCCTCTTGGAAAAACTCAGCAAGGCCCTCCTCGCCGCCGATTTTGCCGTCACAGAGCAAACTGCCAAAAAAATCGAAGGCCGTGCGGTGGCTTTTGCAGAGCCCCCAAAAAAATAGAAATTCCAAGGCCTGATTTTTTTTAAAAAAGAACCCTTATTTTGAGATTAAAAAAACAAAAGTAATGCCAACAAAAAATGTTTTTGGCGCTTGACCAATTTGGGGAATTTATAAAAAAATAAAATTCTATGTCTCTCGCAGAATCAGAAAAATCTTGGGTTGTTTATTCAAAGGAAAACATATTCGGGCCAGTATCGGCATTGGAAATTAAAGACGCTCTTCGCCAAAACAAAGTATGGAGCTCCGACCATGTTTGGAAATCAGGTTGGGAATCATGGAAGGTCATTAGTTCTATTCCAGTATTTGCATTTGAGTCGGGTCGTCAAACATCCCCTCCCGTTTCTGCGCCTCCCAACATACCTGTTCCGTCTCCAGAAGAATTCAAGTCTGTAATCACGCCCCTCGTTTCAGGTGCTGATTTGAATTCTCCTTCATCAAATTGGGATGGTCGCAGGTTGGCTTGGGTGGGTGCAGGTTACATAGTTGCCGGACCCGCTGGTGCGGTTGTTGCAACACTCCTCACTTCACAGGGACCAAAAAAACGCAGACAAGAAAAATTTGAGGAAATTCAAAAGGACTCCTCATACATAAACGAAAAAAATAAATAAAAAAACTATGGGATTATTCGATAAAGTCGTTCAAGGCGTTAGCAATGTGGCAGCCTCCGCCAGCGTAAACGCTGTAAATTCTGTAAATGTTAAGAAAATCGAAGTAGAGATATCTGATTTAAATAACAAATTCAATGAGTGCTACATAATTATCGGAAAGCGTATTGCCGATTCGCTGCGTTCCGGGGATTCTCACGGAGACTCTAAAGTTAATGAGGCTTTCGTGCGGATCAAAGGTTTTGATCAAAAGAAAAGTGAACTTGAGGCCAAGTTGCGCGAACTTAAAGGAGAGAGTGCCGCTTTATCCGATGCCTCAAAGTTGGTGGCCGTTGAAGCAGAAGCGGAAAAAGAAATAGAGAAATGCAAGCATCTTCTTGAACTTGGTGTAGATTCTCAAGAAGACTTCGACAGAAAAGTAGCCACAATTAGGAACAAGGTTACCCATTACAAAAAGTTAGATGCCCTTGATCAAGCACTCGCCAGACAGTTAATAACAGAGGATATTTATAAAGCCAAAAAAGCAGAAATTCTTGGCGAGCCGGTTTAGGGCGCATTTATAGCATTCAAAGTTTTAAACACTCTCTACGATTCATTGGTAAATCCAATGTCTCTCAGGTCTTTCTTTTCAAGGCCGGTTTCGTTCGCTGGGCGGTTCACACAGCACTTGGAGGAGTTCACCGGACGCCGGTGGTTGTTCGACGCCTTTGAGGACTGGAGCGGGAGGTCCGGGGCATCCAGAGTGTTTTGGTTGAGCACGGGTTCAGGCTTTGGCAAGACGGCTTGGGCGGTGAACCTTGCGGCACGCAACCCCACGCTGATTGTCGCCACTTGGTTCTGCCAGCAGGGGAGCCCGCGTGCTGGAAAAACTGCAACCCCTTTCCATAGAATCCCCAAAATGACCTCCCTTTTCCTTCGCTCCCCAATCGCCCGTGCGTCAGCATTTTTCCTCGTAACGCTCTTGGCCCTATTGCCCGGCCGCGCCCAAAGCACGGCAGAAACCGCCGAAGCCATCCAGCGGGACCTTGATGCCACCAAGGCGGAGTTCGTTGCAAATCTTCAGGCTGCAATCTCCAATCCTGAAAACCTTCAGTCCGGCCAAACCAAAATCGGCTGTGAGCAAATTCTCTCCAAGTTGGACCAACTCGTCTTCCGTATTGATGAAACGATCGATCTCTTGGGAAAACGGGAAGCCGATCTTGCAGGAAAAACTGGGCTTGGGGAGAAGGAAAAACTAGAACTCAAGCAAGTTCTGCAATCCCAAAAGAAACCACTTGAAGCTTCGAAGCGAAG
>Ga0172373_10005765_pt1 | contig 16834 bp, 15 predicted proteins | sample Lak10m_2_FD_114546 | JGI IMG/M metagenome (GOLD analysis project Ga0172373, IMG submission 114546) | Freshwater microbial communities from Kabuno Bay, South-Kivu, Congo - kab_092012_10m | ecosystem: Environmental > Aquatic > Freshwater > Lake | place: Democratic Republic of the Congo...
ATGCATGGTGACGGTGTCCGGGCGACAGCGCTTTCCGCCAACGGTGCCGTGCTGACCTGTCTCGCCAATGACATCGGCTATGAGCGTATCTTTGCCTACCAGCTTTCGGTACAGGCGCAACGTGGGGACCTGCTGGTGGTGCTTTCCGGCAGCGGCAATTCGCCGAACATCATCGCCGCCCTTGAGACGGCTCATGCCATGGGTGTCGCGACGGCTGCCATCGTAGGGTATTCCGGTGGACGGGCCAAAGGGCTTGCGGGCGTAGTCGTCCACATCGCTGTTGACGACATGCAAGTCTCGGAGGACTGCATGCAGGTTGTCGCCCACGCTGTCACCCGACACATCGCCCAACACCGAGCGGCAAGCGACTCGCGAGTGGCTTCATGACCCATATTCTCGCGGATCGCACCGAGTTGCTGCGTCTCGGTGAAACGGCCGTCGGCCAGAGAATCGTGTTGTGCCAAGGGCACTTCAACCTCATTCATCCGGGCCATCGACGGTTCCTTGAGCATGCACGAAGTCTCGGCCAAGTCGTCGTGGTCGCTCTTCTCTCCGATGCAACGCTCTCAGCGATGCATCCGGAACAGCGCTTTTATCCACAAACCGAACGCGCCGAGAATCTGTCCGCCTTTGGCTTGGTCGATCACGTCGTCATTCTCGACCCATTGACGATCGCTGAAACCATCCAAGCGCTGCGGCCGGCGGTGCTTCTGCTCGGAACGGAGTTCGCCGAGGAACGAGCGCCTGAGGTCGCCGAGGTAACGCGCCTGACGCGGTCGTCGGGGGGCGAAGTTGTCTTTCACAGCGGCGCCGTGAGCTACTCAGGCGAGGATCTCCTTGCGCGCCCGCTGTCCGGCAGGGAGCGCGAGCGGCGTATCGCCTTTCGTCAATCGTGTGATCGCCAAGGTATCGACCTGACAGCGCTGGGCGACGATGTTCGTGGTCTGCGCGGGCGACGTCTGCTCGTGATCGGCGACACCATTGTCGACCAGTACGTTGCATGTGATGCGCTCGGGATGAGCGCGGAGGCGCCCGTCGTTGCCCTCAAGGAGCTTCGGTCGCGAGAGTATGTGGGTGGTGCGGCCATCGTCGCTGCGCATGTCCAGGCGCTCGGCGGCCGATGCTCATTTCTCTCGGTGACCGGGGACGACGATCCAGCCAGGTTCGTGGCGCGCGAACTCGCTGCTCTGGGCGTCGAGGCGCACCTGCTCGTCGATTCTGCAAGACCCACCACCTTCAAGATCCGTTACATGGTCGGTAATCAAAAGTTGCTGCGCGTCAGCCGGCTGGAGCAAACGTCGATCCCTCAGTCGGTTGAGGAGAAGCTGATCGATCAGATCGAGCAGGTTGGTTCTTCGGTCGATGGCATCATCGTCAGCGACTTTGTCTACGGCGTGGTCACTCGCAGGGTGCTGGCCGCCGTGTCGGCTCTCTCTGCGCGTCGCTCCATTCCGGTGTTCGGAGATCTGCAGTGCTCTTCGCAAGTCGGCAGTTGCCTGCGATTCAGCGACTTTTCAATCATCACTCCCAATGAGCGAGAGGCGCGCATCGCACTTGGTGACAACGAGAGTGGTCTTGAGAAGATTGCTCAGAAACTCCTCGCCACGACCCGTTGCGATGGGCTGCTTTTGACTCTCGGGCCTGGGGGATTCATAGCGTACGACACCATCGACGGGCGCAGGATTTCTGAGTCCTTCCCCGCGCTCGACCCAAACCCAGTCGATGTCACCGGCGCGGGCGATGCCCTGTTGGCAGCGGTTGCGTTGGGCCGAGCCGCGGGATGGCCTCTCATGAAGGCCGCCGCAGTCGGGGCCTGTGTTGGTGCGCTCGCTGTTGGCCGATTGGGGAACACTCCGATCACCTCAGACGAGGTTGTCGCGTATCTGGTCGGGGAGTCTCAAGGCCGGATCGATCACCGCCGCCCGGGAAACATCCGACATGAGTGATGCCAAGCCAGCGGACACCATCTTCCTCGACCGGGACGAGGCGATCGATGCGGCCGGAAAAGGCTTGCGCGTGCCACAGACGGTGGCCGTTTCGGGGCGTCAGATTTGTTACTTGTTGACGAATGAGTCCATCGCGGCGGTTCCCGACACCGTTGTCCCGATTCATCCAGACAAGATCGAAGAGTTCTTCCGGACGACCCACTTGCGGTGGCCGACGCGCGTCAAGATCCCCCCCTATCTTCAGGATCACGCTATTCGCAGCGCCTTGACCCAGCGCATCAAGCTGGCGCTGAGTCGGGCCCGCCGGTTGCGCCAGCAAGAGACTGGCCAACTGCTCGAACGATACCGCAGTCGACCTGCCCCTACGGCTGGACCCCTTCGGGTGTTTGCCATCGCGAGCCGACTTACGACGGTGATGCAGTACGCTTCTCGCGGTCTAATCGAAGGCTTCCGCCAGCTCGGCATTGATACACGGCTCAGCATCGAGTCAGACGATCGAGAGCAGCTCGACTGGCTACCCCATCTCACCGCAGCTGCCGAGTTCGACCCACACTTGGTGATTGATATCAATCATCACAATAGCCGTTTCTACCCAGAGGGCGTCACGAATGTCGTGTGGTGGCAGGACCTCATGATGCCGTTGCGGACGAGCGAGCAAATTCCGTGGCGCGCTTCGGACCTTGTCTATGTCGCGCAGACGCACCAACTGGCGGCCGGCGTTCTTGCCACTGGGCTGGATCCGCAGCGGCTTCGCCGGCGCTTCTTCGGGATCGATGCCGAGGTGTTCCATCACAACGGGGCTGATGATCGGCGCAACAAGGTGGTGTTCGTCGGCAGTTCCGTTCTTCGGGGCAACACGGACGCTGAGCGCCGACTGACCGAGACTCTTTCGCATCGCATCCAGGCCGGTGAGTTGCTCTCGGACGATGTCGTGGTTCGCGCCGGAGAGCGCTACGGCCTGTCACGAGACGAATCGCTCCAGGTTCGCTACGCCTGTACCCGGGATCATGTTGTGCGCTGGTTGTGCTCGCTGAGTGGTGTTGAGGTCGAGGTCTATGGCCGATACTGGGAGAGCGACCCTGTCATTGCTCCGTTTTTTCGCGGAGAACTCCCGCACGGCAAAGCGGTCGCGGACGTCTATCGATCTGCCAAGTATGCCCTCGTGACACATCCACACGCCGTCAATACGCAGCGTTTGGCCGAGGCGGGCGCATGCGGCTGCATACCCGTGGTGTATGACGTTCGAGAGATCGCCGAGGGCCCGCACCATGAGGACCTCCTGCTATACTTTCGCACACCCGAACAACTCGCCGAAGTCGTCCGATACGACCGACCAACGCGACCTGAATTCTTCTCCGATCTCTTCTCATATCGTAGCTTTGCGCTCCAAATTCTGAAAGATGCCGCGGACTTGCCATCGGCGCCCGCTATCTTCGGAGAATATCTCCATGCGTAGCATCGTGACCGGTGGAGCCGGTTTTATCGGGAGCCACCTCGTTGACCGCCTTTTGGGCGACGGCGACGAGGTGATCGTCATTGACAACCTTCGTGTGGGCCGACTTGAGAACCTTGAGCACCACCGAGGGAGCGACCGACTCCAGTTCGTCCATGCCTCTGTCGAGCAGGGCGCCCTCATCGGCCCACTCTTTGAAGGGGTCGATCGCGTTTTTCATCTCGCCGCTCTCGCCGACATCGTTCCCTCGATACAGCGTCCGATTGAGTACCATCAAGCGAATGTCGACGGCACTGTTGCGGTACTCGAGGCAGCCCGTGCGGCCGGGGTGCGGCGCCTCGTCTACGCCGCCAGCAGCTCCTGCTACGGTATCCCTGATAACTACCCGACATCCGAAGGTGCTGAAATTCGGCCCATGTATCCGTATGCACTCACCAAGTGGATGGGTGAGCAAGCGGCGCTTCATTGGTGTCAGGTCTACGGACTGCCCGTCGTCACGCTGAGACTATTCAACGTCTACGGTCCGCGCGCACGTACGTCGGGCACGTATGGTGCGGTCTTCGGCACCTTCCTCGCTCAAAAACTGGCCGGACAGCCGTTCACGGTCGTCGGCGACGGTACTCAGACCCGCGACTTTACGTTCGTCTCAGACGTCGTGGACGCTTTCGTTCGTGCATCCGCGGCTACCCTGATGGGCGCAACCTTCAATGTCGGTAGCGGCAGTACCTATCCCGTCAAAGAACTCGTACGCCTCCTTGACGGACCTGTCACTTACATTCCCAAGCGGCCCGGCGAGCCAGACTGCACTTTCGCTGATACGCAGCGGATCCGCGAGGCGCTGGGGTGGTCCCCCAAGGTTACCCTTGCCGATGGGGTGCGACGCATGCTCGATCAGATCGACCAGTGGCGTACGGCACCTGTCTGGACGCCTGATTCCATCGCTACCGCTACCGCCGACTGGTTCAAATACTTGGGGCGCGAGGAGAAGCAGCCATGAGTGGCAAGGTTGACCAATATCGTATCGACAGCCACAAGCTTCACCTTCATCCCGGCCGCGTTGCCGACTGGGATGCCAAGAAAAATATATACCCCATATATATGGAAGTCTCTCCCGCCGGTGCCTGCAACCACAGATGTACCTTCTGTGGTGTGGACTTCATGGGCTACCAGAATCGCAAGGTATCGACTGCCAAGTTCGACACCCTCCTGCCGGAATTGGGCCGCCTTGGGGTCAAGAGCATCATGTATGCCGGCGAGGGAGAGCCGCTTCTTCATCCCGACATCGGTCACATCGCTGAGTTGACCAAGCAGTCGGGGATCGACGTTTCGTTCACCACCAACGCAACGCTGCTCAAGCCTGCTTTGGCCGAGCGGCTGCTGCCGGTAACCAGCTGGATCAAGGTGAGCATCAACGCCGGTACAGCCGCATCATATGCCGCGATTCATCGCACGCGCGAGCGCGACTTCGACATCGTTTTGAACAACATTCGCCGAGCGGTCGAGCTGCGCCGCGAGCAAGGGTCAACGTGTGCTATCGGTTTGCAGATGGTGCTGCTGCCGGAGAATCGCGCTGACGTCGAGACGCTCGCCATTCTCGCTCGTGACATGGGCGCCGACTATCTTGTGGTCAAGCCTTACTCTCAGCATACGCAGGGCATTCAAAGCACCTACGCGATGGTCAGGTACGACAAGGAGCAGGATCTGGCTGATCGCCTCGATGCCCTGCAGACCGATTCCTTCAAGGTCGTTTTTCGCCGGAATACCATGAAGAAGTGGGATTCTCGTGAGCGCCCCTACGATCGCTGCCTGTCGCTGCCGTTCTGGTCCTATCTGGATGCCGGGGGCAATGTCTGGGGGTGCAGCATCTACATGCGCGACGAGCGTTTCCTCTACGGCAATGTCAACGATGAGAGCTTCCAGGAGATCTGGGAAGGCGAGAAGCGACGCAAGTCTCTCGAGTTCGTGCACAACGAACTGGACATCCGCGGGTGCCGGGTGAATTGTCGCATGGACGAAGTCAACCGCTACCTGTGGGAGCTGCGCAACCCCAGCGACCACGTCAACTTTATCTAGCCATGGCCCGCCTATCCCAACTCTCGCTGGACGAATTGTCTGCAAAGGCGGACCTTGCACGTCGACGTGTTGTGGACGTCTGCGTTCGCAACGGTGCGGGGCATATCGCCCCTTCTCTCTCCTGCGTCGACGTACTCAGTGCGCTCTACTATCGCACGATGCAGCTTGACACCGATCCGCGTTGGATCGGTCGCGACCGTCTCGTTTTTTCCAAGGGCCATGGTGCCTACGGTCTCTACGCCATACTGGCCGATCTTGGTTATGTGCCCATGGAGGAGTGGGAGCGTTTTTACAAGGGCTCTTCTCTGGCCGGATGCGTCGAGTTCGATCTCGATCGTGCGTTGGAGGCTGGCACCGGCGCACTGGGCCACGGGCTACCCATGGCGGTCGGCATGGCGTTCGCCGCCAAGCTCCGAGGTCTCGACTGGCGCACCTACTGCGTCGTTGGCGATGGCGAGCTTCAGGAGGGCTCTTGCTGGGAGGCGCTCGAGTTTGCCGTCCATCACGAGCTCGGGAATCTCTGCGTCATCGTCGACAAGAACAACCTGCAGGCGATGGGGACCGTCGACGAGGTGCTCGCACCCCGCGGCCGCCCCCAAGTCATCGCCGAGAAATTGGCGGTTTTCGGGTTGGAGACCGTACGAGTCCCGGGTCACGATCTCGTTGCGTTGGATACCCAATTTTCTTCGTGGGCATCGCGCCGTGCCGGTTCTGCTCCGCAGGCCATGGTCGCCGAGACGGTCAAGGGGTGGGGCCTGCTCGCGATCGAGAACAAGACACACTTCCACTTCCGGCTGCCATCGCCCGAGGAAGTCGCCCAGGGGGTGAGATATGGCTGACGGCGCGGGGACACTCAACTTCCGAAAGGTCGTCATCGACCTGCTCATGCCGTTCGCCAAGGCTGACGACCGCATCGTCCTCCTGGTCGGCGATATGGGGTTCGGGGCGATCGAGCGCTTCAATAAAGAGTTTCCGGGCCGCCTCTACAATTCCGGCATCGCCGAGCAGGGTATGGTCGGGATCGCCGCGGGCATGGCGCTGGCGGGGCTCAAGCCCATCGTGTATCATATGCCCAACTTTCTGGCGTTTCGGGCGCTCGAGCAGATCCGCAATGACGTCGTCCTCCAAGGGGCTGCGGTCAAGTTCATCGCGACCGGCGTCAACGACTACTTCACCTTTCTGGGTCACTCTCATTGTTGTGGACAACAGGACGCCGACATCATGCGGATGATCGGGATGCGGGTGCACGACCCATACCCCACTGATGCCGGAGAGTTCGAACAGATCGTGGCTGACTGGGTCGGCGACGATAAGCCAGCCTATTTACGCGTCTGACTTATCCGGAGCGCACAGTCAGGAGACCTCGATGAGACAAAGTGAGCAGCTGTCTACGCTGATGCGTGAAATCAATGCGGCTAATGGGGGCCGTAGTTCGTGGGTGCTCGCATTGGTCGGATCCCTTGGCGACGCCGTTTTTACCGCTTCCCTTCTGCCTGCGTTCCGCGCCCGCTATCCCGGACCGTTGACGGTCATACGACATCCAGGCCACGGCAAGGTGCTCGACGCGCTCAGCCTAAAACCCGAATTCCAGTATATGCAGGACTTGACTCGCTTTGCGGAGGTGAACCATGAAAAGATTCAGGTCCTAAGTGATATCTTCGCACCTGGTGTTCCGGTGTTCTGTTTACCCTATTTTTTTGGAAACATGTGGCGTGCATGTGTCGCTGGGGAGCTTAAGGTCATTTCTCTGTTCAAAGAGCTTCTGCGTCTGACTCCTCAGGATCACGTGTCGTACTTCGAGGCCGCTACTGTCTCTCCAAGTCCCGGCCGACGACCTCGAGTGCTTCTCTCCCCGTTAACCCGTACCAACCCGACCGCTGGTCACGGTTACTGGAACAAGCTTGCGGAGAAGCTGTTCGAGGCGGGAGTGGACGCAGATATCAATCTCCATGGGCTACCCGAGGGGGATGCTGCCGAATCGCTCTACCTGAGCGGGCGAATCATCCGGATGTCCATAGACGATTGGTTTGCAACATCGAACGGCTACGCTGCACTTCTTGGTCATCCAACCGGCCTCGGGGTCTTGCAGTCTATGACGACGGGGACGGCGCCTCATCTATGGGTCGTCAACTATGACCCAGCGAAACCATTCTTCCTCGAGCCCGGTCACAACATCCTTCATTCAACGCGCCTGCAGGACTTTGTTTATCAGGGTATCGAAGAACAGCGGCCAATGTACCAAGTCAATGCATGGGAGTGTCCCGCTGCGGATCTTGCCAAAATAACGCTTGAGGCGATCGACGACGCCCGTGCCATAGTCGCTGCAGGCCATCGGTGAGTGGCTTTCCGGCTGTCTTTCTGGATCGTGATGGCGTGATCGTCGCAGATGTTGGCCTGGTGGCGTGTGGCCCATTGCGACTGCTGCCAGGTGTTCCAGCAGCGCTGCGTCGGCTAGCAACTGCTGGCTACTTGCTTCCCGTTGTCACCAACCAGACGGTCATATCCCGGGGTGTTGTTACCGAGCAGGACCTCGAACGACAGCATGACCTTCTTCAGGTTGAGTTGTCCGTGTCGGGTGGTCCTCCCCTCTCCGGTTTTTGGATTTGCCCTCACCATCCTCACGCTCAGGTTCCAAAGTATCGCCAGCCTTGTTTCTGTCGGAAACCGAGGCCGGGGCTCATCCTTGCCGCTGCCCGTGAGTTGGGGATTGACCTCGTCACGTCATGGCTCGTTGGCGACCGACCGTCCGATATCGCAGCGGGCCGCAGGTCCGGTTGCCGTACTGTTTTGGTACGAACAGGCCATCACTGTGCGGAGCCAATTGTCGGAGCTGAATCGCTGGGCTCCGAAGGTCTGGCGGATCATGAGGCTGAAAACCTAGACGAAGCTGCCGAGTTCATTCTTCGGCATCCGACGTAAATAGCGAGCGCATGATTATCATGCGACGAGGTGGGTCATGAATTGGGTGATTGTGACTGAGCCATATCGAGAGTTTTCGAATGGCGTTCAGATCATGCATCGGCTTTGTCATCAATTAAATCGAGCGGGTGAACGCGCATTTCTCATCTTTCTCGACTGGCATGCTGACGCTTCCAAGAGACAACTGTACCTTAGTGCTGACTCGGCTGCCGCCTCGCCAGATTTGACGACCCCCTTTCTGACGAAAGATATCTTTACCGAGGAGTTCGCAAGGGACGCGGTAGTAGTCTATCCGGACGCGCTGGTTGGAAATCCGCTCGGAGCTACTCGGATCGTTCGGTACTTGGGCAATCGACCCGGGCACTGTACCCCAGGGCATGTTGCGCAAATCGAGCCAGAGGCCTTCGTTATTGCTCATTCGCAAATTTTTGTTCCAAACCCGCATGCGGTCCTTTTTAATGGATCAATAGACCCTGTTTTTTTCGAGCGTGGCGCACCGAATCCGTTTTGGAATCGTGATCTCGATTTAGTTTACCACGGCAAGGCAACGCTTTCGGGAACGTGGCCCGTTTTTCGTAACACCCTATTGGTTCAGCGCAACTGGCCTCAGGGCCGTGCCCAGTTGGCATTGCTGCTGAAGCGATGTCGTTATTTCTATACTTACGACTGTTGGAGCAACATCAACGCCGAGGCCATAGCGGCCGGAGCCGTCCCGATTTTCATGCGCTGGGACCCGTGGACGCGGGAGGAGATCGAGCAGTGCGAGGTTGCTCCCGTTCCGCAGGGGCGCGTTGTCGAGATTCGTAAGGGCGTCATCGATGGTTCGGTGGACAGAGACCGTTTTGTAACCCAGCGACGTGAATTCCTTCAAAGAATGCGAGACCTTGAGGACGGGTGGGAGCAACGTGTCGCTGAGACGATCGTGCGGATGCGGGAGTATTTTTCGTGAGAGCGCTCGTCTTGTGTGCGGGTTTCGGCACTCGACTTGGCCACCTGACCAAGAAGACCCCAAAGCCGCTTCTCGATGCAGCAGGACGTCCGCTGGTCCGATGGATCATCGAGCATCTCGCGCGGGCTGGCGTCACGGACATTCTTGTCAACCTCAATACTCAAGGAGACGCCATACGCGACTCGCTTGGAGACGGTTCTTGGGCTGGTCTAACCATTCGGTATGTCGAGGAGCCGACTCTCCTCGGGACTGCCGGTACTGTTCGGGCCAATCGGACATGGCTTGCCGCCAATGGCCCGTTCCTCGTGCACTACGGAGATGTGGTGCATGATGGCAGCGTGCGTGCTTTCATCGCGCGTCACTTTTTCGTTGGAGTTGAGGCGACTATCGCCCTCCATGCGAGCAGCACGTCGAACTCTTGGTGCGAGCTCGCTCCAGACGGTCGCGTCCTACGCTTTCTGGAGCGCCCGACTGCCGTTGATAGGCCCGACATGCCGGGATATGCATTTAGCGGTCTTTGCATTCTCAGTGGAGCTGCTGTCGATCGTCTCCCTCACGCACCTTGCGATTTGCCTCAGGACTTGTTTCCCGGTTTGGCGACTGCGGGTCGCCTTGCCGGACACATCCTCGGGGGGCGCCGTGTCGCTGTCGACTCACCCGAACGATTGGCGAGGTTGGAGGCGCTATTGCGCTCTGGACGCTGCAGGCCTGGGCACATCATCTCTTAGCCGTATTGACCGAACCGGCTACCGGTTATCATCGCGGTTTACATCGAAACAATCCGGAGTCGAACATGGAATACACCGTCACCGAGTTGCTTGAGACACCGCCGGAGGCGCTCCGACATTTCTTCATGACCTTCGGGTTCGTTCATGTCAAGGCGGCGATTCCGCGTGGTCGCATTCGAATGCTGTATACGGACTGGGAGCAGATCTTCGAGGCGGTTTACGGAGTTCCCTACGATCGGATCAGACGCGAACTGAAAACAAAGGTGCTTTTCCCTGTACAGCGGTTCGTGCCGCATATGCTTACCCTGCTGCGCGAGTTTGGGCTATTCGACCTCATAGTCAGAATGTTGGGTCCCCGTTGCGCTTTCTATAATCAGGATTGCTCATTGTTCTTCACCTCGTCCGGATGGCATCGTGACGTCGCCACGATCATGCCGCAGGTGAAGGTAAATATTTATCTGAATGACCGTAAGCCTGATGGTACCGGCGACTTCATGTACTGGCCAGGAACGCATCTTCTTGGTGACGTTTACGCGCAGATGGCCGGCTCCTACTGTTCGTGGCCGGATTCAGGCGCTGGAATTGCGGTGAACCGCCTCCCTGCTCGATCGGGTATGGTTCCGCACCTCACTGCCGCCGTTATGCCGGGCGATGTCATCATCTTCGACGATCGACTTGTTCACGCGACCGCCGCCGGAGACTCCCCGTGGCTTCCATACGAGCGTCGCCTACTCGCCACAAGTTTCTACGCTAATCCCCTTGACTACAGCGATGAATATTTTGCTGCGCGCGGAGTCACTCGTGAAGGCGCCTTGCAGGAACTCTTCGACCACACCGCAAAGGCCGAGGTGCCCAAAAATGGTCCCATATATCCTCCCGATTTTTTCAACGATCCAGAGCTTGCGTTTCTTGCCCCGCACCTTGAGTTGTTGAGGCCGTACGCTGTCACCGCTACCGAGATTGTTGGAGCGGACGGTGTCTTCGCCGGTGTCAGGGATCTTCTTTCGCAGAATCTCAGACGTCACACGCCGAGGGTCCTCTACGGATAAGGTCAGTTCGCATTGCTATCGGTGTCGTGGTGTCGGCATCTAGTCGATCAGTGGCGTTGGGAGAGTCCGCTGTCTGTTGTCCGTACTCCTCATCGACGACGAGCCACAATCGTAGCCGATGGCTTTAGCGCGAGGACCGCGGCGGAACATAGTTGCGATTGCCAGCGTTCGCTTCTCTCGGTAACACGACCCGTGCGATCGCTGCGCTGGGCAGTTTTCTTTGCCGTCGGAGATTGATCGCACAAATCCGTCCATTGGCGATAAAAGGGTGGTGACTGACGCGACCGCTGGACCCTTCGTGCCGGCATCGCGCCTTGTTCACACGCTGCGACGAGGGCATCGCAATGAACGAAATCATGAGCACGGCCACGGTAGATCTGGCGACCGCCATCGACTGTTACAATCGAGCCCTTGTCGACCGTCTCCGGGGGTTTGCGGCAGGGGCCGACGTTGCCGCCTTCTTGGAAAGATGGGTCCACGATGACGAGCCCGTCAATAGCCTGAACTCCCTTGTTGAGGCTGCGGCGGAGCGTGGCCTGCAGTTGGTGGAACTGGTCGTGTCGAACCAATTGTTGGAATGGATAGATCAGGAGGCGCTGGACCAGCAATTCGGAGATGCGCTGACGTGGGGGGGCGATGCTCGAGGGGTGCTTCTGTCGATAGCGATTCTGCCGGCGATGTCTCGGATTCGGCGCCGTGGCGACACCCGGTCGGTGCCCATGGTTCGACGTGCTGCATCACAGCAAGTGTCAATGACGCAGTTGCCGCTGGCCGACCGCTACGTCCGCGCGCTGGATCAACGATTGGATGCGGTGTCAACGGGCGCACATACGGAGGCAGCGTGGTGTAGCGTGGCTGAGCGCGGCGGTGTGCGGTGGGCCGTTGGCGTGTCCTCCTCCGGCGCCTTGGTGGCTTCCGAGGTGACTGGCAAGGGTGATCTCGCGCGTCTCGCAAGGTGCACTGCGTCCTTGCTGGTGGGCCTTAATCTGCGAGAGCTGCGGGACCACGGCGTTGCTCACACTGAACTTGCGCTGCGAGGCCGGTCGACGGCGGGAGGCGCGCCGGGGATCTTCCTGCCTCGCCAGGGAGGAACCCTGTTCGGTGAACTACAAGATCTTCTCGATGAGCTGTGGCGGCGGTGGACGCTGGACCAGGGAAACCCGCTAGGTTTGAACGAATGGGACCGTCAGCCGTCCGCCGAGTGGCTGGGGCTCAGTGAGCGGGCCCAGCGTGACCGCTTGCAGTCGGTTGTTGATCGAACCGTAGTGGGGCTTGGCCTATCGGCAAACGCTGTGCCGGTTCTCGGGATGGATCAAGGGTTCCTCGTACTTTGCGCGCACCCCCCGGTTGACGGCTCTGGCCCCAAGGGGGGCGTGCTGATGGCAATTGAGAGGGCGCTGCGTGATTCCATCGACCCTGCACTGGTCGTCACGACCGAGGAACGCAAGGACGGCAACAAGCTGCGGCGATTGACTGTCGCCGGTGAGGTGCGCGAATGAGCGGCATGACCGATCACACCCAGTTGATCCTGGACGGCACCAAGCTGGCCTGGCACCACGAGCGCATCGCCGCGTGGGAGCGTGGCGAACGCATCGCGCCCATCACCATCGACATGGCGCTGACGCGTGCGTGCAACTTTGCGTGCCACTACTGCTACGCGATGCTTCAAGAGAACGATCGCCAGTCGATCACCGGGCCAGTGATCCGCGACTTTCTAGATGATTGTGCGGAGATCGGCGTGCGTGGTGTGTCTTTCGTATCGGATGGTGAGAGTACCATTTCGCCCGCATTCACCGACGCAGTGAGGCACGGTCACGCGCGCGGTCTCTCCATGGCCTGCGGCACCAACGGATTCATCTTCAACCGGCGGCGGTTGGAAGAAATACTTCCGCATTTGACTTACCTGCGCATTAATATTTCAGCTGGCGAGCGTGGCCGCTACGCCGAGATCATGGGCGTGAAGGAGGAATGGTTCGATCGTGTCGTGCAGAACATTCGGGACATGGTGGAGATCAAGAAGCGGGACAAGTTGCCGGTCACCATCGGCCTGCAAATGGTACTGATGCCGCAGTACGAGGACCAAGTGCTGCCGCTGGCGAAGCTGGGCAAGGAGCTGCGCCCGGACTATCTGGTCATCAAGCATTGCAGCGACGACGAGAACGGCTCACTTGGCGTGGACTACGCCGGCTACGAACGACTACGCGCCCTGTTGCAGCAGGCGGAGGGCTACAGTGACGACGAATACAGCGTGCAGGTAAAGTGGTCAAAAATTATGTCCGACGGTAAGCGTAGCTACCAGCGCTGCTATGGCGCGCCGTTTATGCTGCAAATTTCAGGCTCCGGACTAGTCGCTCCGTGCGGTATGCTCTTCAACGAGCGCTACAAAAAGTTCCATATCGGCAACATCGTGGAGCAGCGCTTTCGCGATATCTGGGAGGGTGCTCGGTATTGGGAAGTTATGAACTACCTCGCGTCGCCTGACTTCAACGCCCAGAAGGCCTGTGGGTCGCTTTGTCTGCAGCATAAGGTGAATGAGGCGCTAGACGCCCACGTCAAGGGTCTTCGAATCATCGAGCCGGCGCAACTGCCACAGCCCATGCATGTCGATTTCGTATAGCGGTGAGGCAATCCCGTCGGGCATGTCGCTGGTGCAGTCGCTCAAGCTTGTGCCGCTCCAGAGTGTCAAGCACTTATGAGGACGAGCGTCGCACTTTGAGTCGTACGACCCCTCCCGAGACCATCTTGCGCGCTGGATTGCCGGCCTGTTTCGCACCATTCGTCGCTGCGTCGTGCGGCACATGCTGCCGCGGGGACCCATCGAAATATGACGGCCAGCCTTTAGCGCCCTTTTCAGACTCATCTGTCGCTTGGTCGCTCGACTACGAACAGCCAGTCCGTGAATGAGAGCTCGGCCGCACAAGTCGGGTCGTCGGGCCGCAGTTTTGCCAAGTGCTCGATTATCGGCTGAAGCAAATCGTTCGCTGTGTTTCTGAGTCCAACGACTTCGACGCGGCAACCGGTCTCTCGCAGAGCTGCGGTCAGAAGCCGGGAGGGGAAGAAGGCCGTCATCCAACCGGTCCCCTCGCTGCCGTCACCAGCGAGCAGGGCCTCGATGATTCTGGCCGAGCGCCCATTACGAATTCGAAACGCCAGATGCCCTCCCGGAGAGACCAGCTGCAAGGCGCCGAGCAGCATGGGCCGTGGGTCTCCGAGAATGATCTCCGACAGCTCTCGTGCGAAAATGACCCAGTCGTAGGGACCCGAGAAGCCAGCCCACAGGTCTCCGTCAGTGCCGCAGGTCCGGGCATTGTCGAACACGCCCTTGGCATCGTCGAGAAACCGGTCGTCGACGACGAGAGCATCCGAGCGCGAGAGGGCGCGTTCCGATTGGCGCAGCCGATTGGCGATCGTCAATGCCGTCTCACCGAAGAGCGGGTCGACGTAAAGAATGCTCCCGCCAGGTCCGGGGGGCGCGATGGCGACGGCCTGCGGCATCTCGTCGAGCTGGCCGATCGCCTCCCATGCGTCGATGCCCCACTTTGAACGGTAACGAGCCCTCATCTTTTCGAGCGAGTTCTCGTTTCGAAGATCCCGGAGCGTGATCGAACCGAAGTGGTGCACGAAGGTGTCTCTGGCCAGGACCATTCGATAGCCGGCGCGTCGCAGCATTGTGCACATGTCGTCATCGATGAACTCGCCCATGGAGTAGCACGGGTCGTGGTCGAGACCGTTGCGCAGAAGACGGGTCGGAATGGCCGCCAGGAAGGTCATCAGGCGCGCCCTGTCCTCCCAAAGCTGCGGGTCATGGCGGTTGTGTCGATCGGCGAATCGCTCCATCTCCGTGAGATCATTCCCGTAGTCGGTGGGGATTGTCTGGCGGTTCGCGATGGAGTTGCAGGTAGGGACGACCAAACCGATCCGTGAGTCGCTTTTTAGGCACCGGTGGATCTGATCGAGCCAGCGGGGCGTGACGATGACGTCGTTGGCCACCGCAACGACGTAGCGACCGCGAGCGGCCGCAATGCCAGCGACAAAGCCGCCAAGCGGTCCCGTGTTTACTTTGAGATCGATGACTCGCGCGGTGGTGACCGTTCGAAAAAAGGCTGCCGTGCCATCGGTCGAGCCGTTGTTGACGAGAATGAGCTCTGCGGCGAGATGGTTGAACTTAGTGTGGCGCAAAAGGGCGTCAACGGCTCTGCGTGTGTATTCGAACTTGTTGAAGGCGCACAGAATGATGCTGATTTCAAATTCATAGCGCTCGGCGTCTTCGGTGCCATGCAGGGCGGCAAGACGCGCGATCGCTTCTTCTGCGGACTGACGGTGGCGCTCAGGACGGCCAGCGACATTCACCTCGAACTGAATGCGCTGAACGAGCCCGGACACCATGGGTTGGATCTCCTGGGCGCATATGGCTTGTACGCGCTGTTCATCTCCTCGACGGAGCGCCTGCAGGAGAGAGTCGGCGCTGGCCCCGAGGTTGACGGCATGTGCACGGAGGGCCTGTCGACGATGGAGGTCGTCCGGCGGCGGCATGGCATCGACGGCTCGCAGCATGTGCGTTGCTGCGGTTGCAACGGCTCGCGCGGCTTCCTTGGAGGGCTGACCGGAGAGCTCGGCGCAGGTGAGTACCAAGGCCTCGCAGGCAGCCAGAGGGTCCGGGTGAACCATGGTTGAGCCAGAGCCGACGGGAGAGGCCATGCTGGATCCTTGGGACGGACGACCGCTGTTGACGTGTTGAGGTGGACGGCAGGATTGTGGACCCTTATAATCCACATCTCAGGCATTCCCCAACCGCCTGCGCCGTCTTGGAGGTCCTCATGGAAACCCAGTCCGTTGCTTCGACCGCCACCCCGGCCCCTGTGGCCATCCCCCGTCCGCCCTCGCCGGTGACGCTGTCGGAGAAGGCCGTCGAAATGATCCGCAGCACCATGGAGCGTGAGTCGCTCGGCGAGAGCGGCCTGCGCGTCGGCGTCGTCGGCGGTGGCTGCTCCGGGTTCCAGTACAGCCTCGACCTGGAGAAGGAGCCCAAGGCGGGCGACATGACCTTCGAGCAGGACGGCATCCGCATGTTCATCGACCCGATGAGCATCCAGTACCTGCGCGGCACCACCGTCGACTACGTGGAGACGGCCTACTCCAGCGGGTTCTCTTTCTCGAACCCCCAGGCCAAGAGCACGTGCGGCTGCGGCTCGTCCTTCTCCGCGTAGTCGCCTGGGCCGGCCTCCTGGCCGCCTGCGTCGCCCGACCGGGCTCCGGGGATCGCTCCTCGGGGCCCGCTCCATTTCCTGCCTCAACCGTCGAGAGCGCGTCGTCCGCCGCGCCGGGGAGCAAGTCGATGTCGCTCGTGGTGCGCTGGGTCGTGACCGGTCCGTTCCAGCAGAACAGCTACCTGCTCAAGTGCGCCGCCACCGGTGAGGCGATCCTCGTCGACCCGGGTGACGAGCCGGAAAAGATCGCCGCGTTGGTGGCGGCCGAGCAGGCCCGCGTCGTCGCCATCTACGCCACGCACGGCCACATCGACCATGTTGGCGCGGTGGCCGAGCTGCAGGAGCGTTACGGCGTGCCGACCTGGGTACCGCCCGGTGACCGCGACTGGGTGGAGCAGCTGCCCCGGCAGGCGGCGTTGTTCCGGCTGGGCGAGAAGCGGATCCCCCGCATCGACGGCGACCTGGCGGACGGTCAGGTGATCCGCTTCGGCAACGTGCAGGGGGTGGCGA
>Ga0172373_10005768_pt1 | contig 16825 bp, 11 predicted proteins | sample Lak10m_2_FD_114546 | JGI IMG/M metagenome (GOLD analysis project Ga0172373, IMG submission 114546) | Freshwater microbial communities from Kabuno Bay, South-Kivu, Congo - kab_092012_10m | ecosystem: Environmental > Aquatic > Freshwater > Lake | place: Democratic Republic of the Congo...
GGTCATCGGCCTCGCCAACGGCCGCCACGGCTACCTGCCCACGCCCGAGCAGCACAAGCTGGGCGGCTACGAGACCTGGCTCGGCACCAACGTCGTGCAGGAGGACACCTCGGTCATCCTCACCAAGCACCTGCTGGAGATGCTGGCTGAATTGCAGCGGGCCAAATGAGTCTTTTTCCTGACACCATGAAAACCTGCGCTTCCCTGCTTGCCTCGCTCGCCGTCGTCTCTGGTTCGGCCTTCGCCGCCGACACGCCGACGATCAAGCCCATCGCCGCCAACGTCCCCTACGCCACCGCGCACGAGCGGCAGGTGCTGGACATTTACGCGCCGCCCGGCGCGAAGAACCTGCCCGTCATCTTCTGGATTCACGGCGGTGGCTGGCAGGCCGGCGACAAAACCAGTGTCCAGCTCAAGCCACAGTGGTTCGTGGAAAAGGGCTTCGTCTTCGTCTCGACCAACTACCGGCTGCTGCCGCACGTCGAGATGCTCACCATCTTTCAGGATGTCGCAAAGTCACTCGGCTGGGTCCACAAGCACATCGCCAAGCACGGCGGCGACCCGGCGCGCATCCTCGTGGGCGGCCATTCCGCCGGTGCGCAGCTTGCCGCGCTCATCTGCATTGACGACCGCTACGCGAAGGCCGAGGGCGTGCCCTTCGCCGTGCTGAAGGGCTGCTTCCCGGTGGACGGCGACACCTACGACATCCCCGCCATGATCGAGACCGCCGAGACGCGACAGCGCGTGCATGGGATGCCGCTGCCGAAATACGGCCACCGCCTCAAGTTCGGCAACACGCCGGAACTCCACCGCGACTACTCCGCCGTCACGCACGTCGCGAAGGGCAAGGGCATCCCGCCCTTCTTCATCCTCCACGTCGCCGACCACCCCGACACCACCATGCAGGCGAAACGCCTCGAAGCCGTGCTGAAGGAAGCCGGCATCCCCGCGAAAGCCTTTGGCGCGCGCGAAACCAACCACAACAAGCTCAACGAGCGGCTCGGCCTGCCGGACGATCCGGCGACGAAGGAACTGTCCGACTTCGTGGCCGCGTGCCTGAAGAAGTGAGCCAGCGCCAAATGCCTGCGGCGACTTGACCTTTTTGATTTCCAAGACAGCCTCCGCCCATGACACGCATCCTCGATTGCGACCAGCTCGCCAGCGGCGAATGCCCGGGGGACTGGGACAAGCTCCCTTTGGCCGGCGAACACGACATCCGTGTCTGCACCGTCTGCCTCAAGGCGGTCTATCGCTGCGCCAATGCCGAGGAGGCGAAACTGCGCATGGCTGCGGGCCATCGCGCGGCCGTGGCGGACTGAGCGGCCAAGCCCGTGCCGGCGACTTGCAGCCGCCGCCAGGCGTGTCCAAAACTCACACTTCCTTGCCTGCTGGATGCCCAGACGGCGGTTGCAAACCAACGGCACAAATCCGTGTTCATTCGTGTCCATCCGTGGTTAAGCTCCAAGCCCATGAACTCGCTCCGCTCCGCCGCCTTTTGCTTTGTGCTCCTTGCGTTCCTTCGCGGCCAAATCCCTGCCGCCGATTCGCCGCTGACGTTCAACGACCCAGCACCGAAGCGTTACGAGCTGACCGCCCGCGCCAGCCAGCTTGACCTGCGCGCGAAGCCGCACCCGGAGATTGAGTTCGTCTTCGAGAAGGACGGCAAGCCGGCGGACACGCAGCACGCCTCGGTGGACACGCGCGTCAAGCCGCTGGGCAGGCTCGTCATCTGGCTTATGGGCCACAACGCGCCGCTGGCCGAGCACGTGAACGGCTACGGGCTGCACTTCCTCCGCGTGCATTACGCCAACGGCTGGTTCGGCAAGCTCGGCGGCCAGTCGCCCGGCGACGATGGCCTGCTCCTCGGCAAAATCCGCCTCGAAGCCGCGACCGGCGAGGACTTCAGCCCGCTGGTGAACATCCCCAAGCCCGATGGCATGATGGAGCGTGCATTGCAGTTCGTAAAATGGCTGGCCAAGGAAAACCCGGCGGGCCGCTGGGATTACTTCCTCACCGATGACCGGGCCGCCCTGCGCTGGGACCGCGTCATCATCTCCGGCAGTTCGCACGGTTCCACCACGGCGGCGCGCTTCGCCAAGCACCAGCGCGTGGACCGCGTGGTGATGTTCTGCGGCCCGCGCGACCAGGCTGAACTGTGGCAGGCGTTACCCTCCGCCACGCCGGCGAACCGCTACTTCGGTTTCAGCCATGTGCTCGACGGCGGTTGGTCCGGCGACCACTACTGCCGCTCGTGGGAGCTGCTCGGCCTGCACGCGTTCGGCCCCATTGTGAATGTGGACAAGGCAAAGCCGCCTTATGGTTTCAGTCGTCGCCTCATCACGGACGCGAACGTGAAGGGCGACGCCAAGCGCGCGCACAGCTCCGTCGTGCCCGGCGGTGCGGCGGTGAAGGACACGACGGGCAAGTTCATCCACGAGGACGTGTGGCGCTACCTCTTCACGCAACCCGTCGAGCAGACCGGCCCCGCCGTCCCGCGCGACCCGGAGTGCAAGGTTGAAACCAAGCCCGCCGCGAAGAAGTCTGCCAAGTGAACGCAAGCCTTCCGTGAGAAACCCAAAGATTCAGGGAAGACAAAGATGAATCATCCTGCCAATGAAGCACTGAGCCGGAACGATGCAGTTGCGGGACTTGGGGATCGCAGCCGCCCCGGCTGCTGTTTGCCGCGCCCTCGCGGCGAACTCGGAGGCGAACCAAGCCACCAAACGGTGCGGGGGTTGGTCCGCGTCGGGCGAACCGCGAGGGCGCGGTTCGCTGCGCCCGGGGCGGGCGCGCTCCCCAATCCAACTGCATCGTTTCGGCTGAGAAGAGCGCCCAAAGATTTGGGAAAGACAAAGATTGAGGAACTTCATCTTTGTCTTGCTCAAATCTTTGGGTCTCCATCCCTGATCGGCAAAAGCCGCTTCGCAGCCCGCAGGTTCTCACCACCTGTGATTTAACTCCCTCATTCCATCCCTCCACTTCTCCATGACTCTCTCCCGTCTTCTCCTCTTTGCGCTCTTTGCGTTCTCTTGCGGCCAAATCTCCGTCTCTGCCGCTCCCGCCAAGCCCAACATCCTCCTCATCCTCGCCGATGACCTCGGTTACGGCGACGTGCAGTGCTACAACCCGCAACGTGGCAAAATCCCCACGCCGAACCTTGACCGCCTCGCGGCGCAGGGGATGCGCTTCACGGACGCGCACACGAGCAGCGGCGTCTGCTCGCCCTCGCGCCACACGCTGCTGACGGGGCGCTATCACTGGCGGACACGCTTGCAGGCGGGAATTGTCGGCTACCTGGAGCGACCTCTCATCGCGCCGGACCGGCTCACGCTCGCGGGCCTGCTCAAGCAGCACGGCTACCGCACCGCCGCCATTGGCAAATGGCATCTCGGCTGGGACTGGGCCATCACGCCGGAGCAACGTCCGCTGTTCACCGGCTTCGGGGGCAAGGCCGGCGGCGGTGGCGAAGTCACGACGGCGGTCACGGACGCCCATCGCGCCGCCTGGCGGGAGGTGTATGCCAAGCCCATCGGTGGCGGCCCGACCACACGCGGCTTCGACACCTACTTCGGCACCGACGTGCCGAACTGGCCGCCCTACTGCTTCATCGAAAACGACCGCACTGTGGGCACGCCCACGGAGTTGCTTCCCGCCGCGCGATTAGTCCGGAACCAAGCCAGCATCCAAGGCCCGGCGCTGAAGGACTGGACACTCGAGGGCATTCTCCCCGCGCTCACCGACCGCGCGTGCGCCGTCATCGAGCGCAGCGCAAAGCAGGCCGAGCCGTTCTTCCTCTACATGCCGCTCACGACTCCGCACACGCCGCTCGCCGTGAACAAGGAGTGGCAGGGCAAGAGCGGCCTCGGCACCTACGCCGACCTCGTGATGGAGACGGATGCCGCCGTCGGTCGCGTGCTGGCCGCGCTGGACAAGACCGGCGCGGCGGACCGGACGCTCGTCATCTTCACCAGCGACAACGGCTGCGCGCCCTACATCGGCGCGAAGGACATGGAGGCGAAGGGCCATTTCCCCAGCGGGCCGTTGCGCGGCTACAAGGCCGACGCGTGGGAAGGCGGGCATCGCGTGCCGTTCATGGTGCGCTGGCCCGGCGTGGTGAAGCCCGGCTCGCGGTGCGACCAGCTCGTGATGCAGGCGGATTTCATGGCCACCTTCGCCGACGTGCTCGGCGCGAAACTACCGGCCACCGCCGGCGAGGACAGCTTCAGCCTGCTGCCGCTGTTGCGGGGCGACGACAAACCCATACCCCAGCACGCCATCAGCCACGCGTCGAGCGGCCTGCCCTCGCTGCGGCAGGGCAATTGGAAAATCATCTTCGGCCAAGCGGGCGGAGGCTATGCTGCCGCTGCGGGCAAGGCGGAACCCGCCGCGCCCCGTGTGCAGCTCTACGACCTCGCCACCGACCTCGGCGAAACCAGGAACCTTGCCGCCGAAAGGCCGCAACTCGTCACTGAACTCACCGCCGTCATGGAGAAGCTCGTCAGCGAGGGCCGCTCCACGCCCGGCGCGAAGCAGGCCAACGACGTGCCCGTGAACTGGAAGCGCTTCCTCCAGGCCCAGGACGCCCCAAAGAAGGGCGCGGCAAAGAAGGCCAGGCAGCCGTGACCCGCGCGTGCCGGTCCAGGCCCCGGCGCGCGTCATGGACTGCATTGCCCCATTGCCGCGCACGATCCGTTCGCTCACACTCCCCTGCCATGAATGCCACGTTGCCACTGCTCCTTGCCGCCTGCGCCTTTGTCCTGCCTGTCTTTTCGGCTGACGCCCCAAAGAAGGCCGACCCCAAGGCCAAACCTCCCGCCAAACCCGCCGCGCCACCGCAGCGCACGCCCACGCAGGCGAACGTCGCCTACGGCACGCACGAGCGGCAGGTGCTGGATTTCTACAAGGCCGACTCCGCCACACCCACGCCCGTCGTCTTCCACATCCACGGCGGCGGCTGGGTGGCGGGCGACAAGAAAGGCGTCAGCAGCTTGGAGAAGTATCTCGCGGCGGGCATCTCCGTCGTCTCCATCAACTATCGCTACAGCACGCAGGCGCAGCTCGCCGGCGTGAAGCCGCCCGTCGAGTGGCCCATCGCCGACGCCGCGCGTGCGCTCCAGTTCATCCGCAGCAAGGCGAAGGAATGGAACCTCGACAAGCAGCGCATCGGCGCGACCGGCGGCAGCGCGGGCGCGTGTTCCTCGCTCTGGCTCGCCCTCCACGCCGACCTCGCCGACGCGAAGAACACCGACCCCGTCGCGCGCGAGTCCACCCGCCTCTGGTGCGCGGCCGTCATCGGCGCGCAGACCTCGCTCGACCCGAAGGAGCTGAAGGAGTGGACGCCCAACAGCCGTTACGGCGGCCACGCCTTCGGCTTCATGCCGGACCCGAAGGACAACAAAACCCGCGACACGCAGTTCGCCGCCTTCCTCGCCGGGCGCGAATCCGTGCTGCCGTGGATCAAGAAGTATTCCCCCATCGAACACGTCACCAGCGACGACCCGCCCATCTGGATGATTTACTCCACGCCGCCGGCACTCGGCCAGGAGCAGCGCGACCCCACGCACACCGCCAACTACGGCGTGAAGCTTCAGGAGAAGTGCAAGGCCATCGGCGTCCCCTGCGAACTCGTCTATCCCGGCGCGCCCGACGTGAAGCACGCGAAGACCGAGGACTACCTCATCACCACGCTCAAGGCGAAGCGGTGAGCCATCCCCCCCTCTCCGCCGGGTGAAGGGGGTATCCGGTGCCTAAAAATACGCACGAGAGAGCCAAACTGCTGACCGTTCAGCGATCTTGAAGCTTCGGGAGAGGTGAAAACCCAGCCGTTTGACGATCTTGAAGCTTCAAGACGACCGAAAGATCAAGGAATCGGCTGTCTTGAAGCTTCGAGACAGGTGAACTGGCACGGTTCCTGTGTGTCCGAAGCTTCGAGAGAGGTGAAAACCTGTCGTTTTGACGGTCTTGAAGCTTCAAGATCGCTGAAACAACGAGGCTTTGACGCTCTTGACCGCATTTAACCACCATTCCAAGAGCGAGTTACAACGAATCGGCCTATTTAACCAGCAGCGGCGTGCTCTGGCCATGCAGCGGGTAATTGCGTTCCCGGGACAACAATGGTCCACGCCTCATTTTGTTTTGGCTCCATACGGCGGGGCGTCCTCCTTCACCATGTAGTAGTGCGCCGCATCCGCTTCAGCCTGCTCCGGGATGGGCTTCTGCAAAGGCGTTGGATTCGGCTGCTGATACGGCGGATAGCCGGCTGGGCGGATGCAATCCTCCGTCACGAGTTGCTTCGCGTCAGGATAATGCTTCGGCACGCCGGGGGCGGTGACGGGTTCGCCCTTTTGAATCCTCGCGGCGACTTGCTGGTTCAGGGCGAGGAGTTGGGCGAGCAAGTCCTTTTTGGCGTTGAAGCCGTAGGCGGTGAGGACGGCGGTGTCGAGCGCGGCGTGGGCTTCCTTCAACGGATTTGCGCCGGGCAATTCGAGGGTGCGATAGAGCGCGCGCAAGCCGCCCTTCATTTTCGGCAACGCTGCCGCGCGCACGAGCCGCAAACGCTGGGCAGCGGCAGCCACGTCGTTGATTTGTTTCACCGTCGCCGTCTGCGGCCACGGGAAGGTGTCGAAGACGGATTCTATCGAGTAACTAAACCGCTCTGTCAGCTTCGAGCACTTGGCCATGAACCATTGCCAGTGGGCCGAAGACTGGAGAATTCCAAAGCTGTAGTCATCATCGAGGAGAAACGCTTGAACTTTGTCGCTAGGCCAAATCGAGGTCGTCATGAAAACGAAGACGGGACGTTTCGTCACCCGCGAACACGCGATGAACCGACCACACAACCTGCCAAATCCGTCGAACATCTCCCGCCGGTCGCGCCACAGCATCCACCAACGATCCATGTGTGCTTTTCGAGACGATTCTTTTTCGTGCTCCTGGTCTGCCTTCTTCTGAAGGTCCGGCAAAACAAGAGACTGGATGCGGTCTAAAGCTTTCGGAAACTGTTGTGCTTCGATGATGCTCTTACGCCCAAAACCGATGATGAATCGTTCCGGAGTTCCGTCCCCGGTCACGATCTCGCGGCCCGTCAAGTAAGCATGAATCACGTCAGCCGATGAGCCATCGCTTTCAATTTTTGCTTTTTCTGCCGCGTCCAGAACAAATCCCTCGTGTCCAGGTGTGACTCCCTGAAAAACACGTTTTGGTTCCTCGTTGCAGGAAAGCACCGTGGCCGTTCCAACATCAGCTTCGTCCGACAACGCTGAGTTGATGAAATCGCATTCACGACAATCAAGTTCGTAGTCCTTTGTTGCCGAGCCACTGCCGCGCTTGCGTAGTTTCCTTGCAGCAGCGGTCGGTTCGACTTTGAACCAGAGCTTGCGCGCCTTGGGCAACAGCGAAGCGTCCTGCGTCTTCACCCAGTTGGCGATTGAGACGCTGACGTTGGCTTCGCCCGACCACGGCTGATTTTCCACTGCTTCGACAATGGTGCTGGTCTTCACGACGTAATCGAGACCACCCACGCGAGATTGGTTGTTGCGGATGTTTTGTGTGCCGACTAGTCCCCCGCGGCCTGCCACGGGGTCGGCGGCGGTGCAAGGAGGCAGATGGTCGTGCGCTTTGCGTATCCAATAGACGCAGTAGTCGGCCATCCCCGGCACATCCGGGTATGTTTTGCGCACGGCATTGACATAGTCGGTTCCGCGCATCGGTTTAAGCCACTTTGCGCCAATGAACGGCGGGTTGCCGATGATGACATCGGCCTTGGGCCATTGCGCGGGCAGCCCCTCCGCCGTGAGCAGCGCGTCGGCGACTATGAAATTCTGGTCGAGATTGTCGAGCGGCAGCGGTTGTTCGGTGATGTGCAGTTCGTCAATCGCCAGCTTGCGCGCAATCATCATCGTCACTTTCGCTATCTCGACGGCGAAAGGCAGGATGTCGAGGCCGTAGAAATTCTGCGCACTCAGGTAGCTGAAGCGAATCTGGTCGGGCGTGGCGAATTTGGGGAACTCCGTGTCAATGCGTTCGTAGATGCGCGCCTCCAGCCGCTTCATCTCGCGATAGGCGATGTAGAGGAAGTTGCCGGAACCGCAGGCGGGATCGAGCACGCGGAAGGTGTGCATCCGGTCGCGGAGTTCTCGGAGCCGCTTGAACGTCTTGGCACCTTCGATCTGCTCCGTCCACGGGTCGGTGATCGTCGGTTTGACGATCTTCATGATGTCGGACGGATGGGTGAAGTGGGCGCCAAAGGCGTGGCGCTCGTCGTCATCCATCGAATGCTGAAAGAGCGTGCCGAAGATCTCCGGCTGGACCTTGGACCAGTTCTCGCCCGCCGCTTTGCGCAAAAGCACGAGTTCCTGGTCCTGAAGTTCGAGCCGGGCCGGTTCGGCAAAGAGGCCACCGTTGAAGTAGCGGATGCCCTTGTAGCGTCCGCCGGACTTGGGCGGATTGGTGTTCATCGCCTCAAACAAGCCGCCGATGAGATCGAAGGTGTCGGTGGGGCTGTGGCACTCGTCCAGAAGCTGCGCCACGAAGTATTTGGGCAACAGGTCAATGTCCTCGGCAAACAGCGCGACGAGCATCTGGAGGATGAACCGTTGCGCGTCGGGTTGCGGCACGCCGCGCTTGACGAGCAGCTTGAAGCAATCAGCGAGGAAATCCGCGGCCTTGCGAGTGACATCAACCCGGTCGGTGTCGAACTTGGGCTTGGGCGAGCCGGGTGCGAGAAACGCCAATGGTCCCCAGCGCTCCGGCAGCTCTGCCAGCGCGACCGTGTCCTTCGGTGTGTCGAGGTCGGTGTCGAAGTCATAGACCCGAAACTCATCGAAGTTGCAGAGGACGACGTAGCGCGGGCGGTTCGGAACGAGTCGGGTCCAGTAGTCGAAAGCTTGGCGGTAGTGCTTCTGCAGGTCCGAGCCGCGCTTCTTCATCTCGACCAGCACAATGGGCTTCCAAACCAGATCAGCGAACGACGTGCCTCCTGCGTCTTTGGTTACTCGAAACTCCAGCGTCGCCCCGGCTTCCTTCAACCCGGCTTGGCCGAAGCCCTGAAAAAGCCGGTCAAGGAAAAGCTGGGCTTCACCCTTTTCGTCACCGGTGATGTGCTTTTGCACCCAGGTGACGAACTCCGAGAGCTTTTCCTTTGACGGCATGGGTGGTTTTTACACCGAGGCAAGCGGAGTGTCACGGGCTGAGAAGCGGGGATTTGCGAGATTCGATACCTCACCCTCAATCCCTCTTCCTGTTCGAGGCGGAGAGGGAGAAGATTTCAAGTCCTCTGCGCCCTTTTGTGGCCCACAAATCCGTGTCCATCCGTGTTCATCCGTGGTTACTTTTCCGCCCATGAAGCCGCTGCGTTCCGCCTGTTTTGCGTTGCTCTGCGTCCTGTGCGCCTCCGCGTTGAATGCCTTTGCTGACGGGCCGGTGGTCATTGTTCGGGATCCGGCGCAGTTGCGCGCGGCGCTCGGCTCATTGAAGCCGGGCACGGCGTTGCGGATTGGCCCTGGCGAGTATCCGGGCGGCCAGTCGGTGCGTGGCGTGGCGCGGCTCACGGTGGAGGCGCTGAACGCGAAGAACCCGCCGCTCTTCAAGGGCGGCAGCGGCGGCTGGCATTTCTCGCAGTGCGATGGGCTGACGGTGCGCGACCTGCGCTTGAGCGGCCAGCGCGCGGGCGGGTTGAACCTCGACGACGGCGGGCAGGCGGCCCGGCCCACGCGCGGCGTGACGCTGGAGCGCGTCGAGGTCAGCGACATCGGGCCGCGCGGCAACCACGACGGCATCAAGGCATCGGGCATCACGGACCTGACGGTGCGCGATTGTGTCATCACAGGCTGGGGCGGGCAAGGCGTTGACCTCGTGGGCTGTCATCAGGTGCTCATCACGGGCTGCCGTTTCACGGGCAAGCCGGGCTTCACGGCGTCGGCGGGCGTGCAGGCCAAGGGCGGCAGCGCGGACGTGACGGTGGAGAAGTGCCGCTTCACCAACGCCGGCGAGCGCGCGCTGAATCTCGGCGGCTCGACGGGTCTGCCTTACTTCCGTCCGATGGACGCGAAGCACGAGGCGACGCGCGTGGTGGTGCGCGACTGCGTCCTCGAGGGCAGCGCGTGCGCGGCGGCGTTCGTGGGCGTGGACGGCGCGGAGTTCACCGGCAACACGGTGCTGTTCCCCGAGCGGTGGATTTTCCGCATCCTACAGGAGACGACGGACGCGCGGTTCGTGCCGAGCCGCAATGGCGTGGTGAAGGGCAACCGCATTGTATTCCGCGCCGCGCAGATGCGCGAAGTGGTGAACGTGGGCGGCGGCACCGCGCCGGCGACGTTCCGCTTCGAGGGCAACCAGTGGTTCGCCGAGGACCGCCCGGCGGCGTCGAAGCCCCGGCTGCCCGTGGCGGAGAAGGATGGTGTTTACGGACGCGACCCGAGGTGAGCAGCAAAGCGGATGGCAGACGAATGAGGGCAAACGAAAGCAGGGAATTTATTCGTCTGCCCCTGTTCGTTTGCCAAACATTTGGTCCAAGGTTGCCATTGCAAATCCGGTTCATTCCGCCTGAGCCGACTTCGGCGTGGCAAGCCGTGTCCATCCGTGGTTAATTCCCCCTCCATGAAGCCGCCGCGTTCCGCCCGCTTTGCGCTCTTTTGCGCCCTCTGCGTCTTTGCGTTAGACCTCTTCGCCGCGCCGAAGCCGAACGTCGTCCTGCTCATGTCCGACGACCTGGCGAACACGCTCGGCTGCTACGGCCATCCGCTCGCGAAGACGCCGAACCTCGACACGTTTGCCAAACGCGCCGTGCTGTTCGAGCGCGCGTATTGCCAGTTCCCGCACTGCAACCCGTCGCGCGCGTCGCTGCTCTCGGGCCTGCGCCCGCACACCACGCGCGTCACGGACAACGCGGACAACCTCTATCAAAACCTCCCTGGCGTGATGACGCTGCCGCATCACTTCCGGCGCAACGGCTACGCGACGGCGCGCTGCGGAAAAATTTTCCACCTCGGCGTGCCGACGGGCACCGAGAGCATGGACGACCCGCAGGCATGGGATTTCGGCACGCCGTTCAAGGACGAGCGGCCTTACCCGCCGAAGCGCGAGAGTGCGGTGAAGGTCGCGACGGGCAAGAAGCAGGGCCTGCCGTGGACCGAAACCACCGGCACGGACGACGACCTCGTGGACGGGAACTTCGCCAAGACCGCCGTCGAGTGGCTGGAGAAGCGCGACCCGTCGAAGCCCTTCTTCCTCGCGGTCGGCTTCCATCGCCCGCATCTGCCGCTGGTCGCGCCCGCGAAGTATTTTGACCTGTATCCGTTCGACAGCATCAAGCTGCCCGGCGAGCCAGCCGACGACGAGGCCGACATCCCGCTGCCCGCGCGCAACGGCTCCGTGCCCGGCTACGCCATCACCACCACGCCCGAGCAGCGGCGCGCGGCCATCCGCGGCTACCTCGCGACGGTGAGCTTCATGGACGCGCAGGCGGGCCGCGTGCTGGACGCGCTCAAGCGCCTCGGCCTCGCGGAGAACACTATCGTCATCTTCGCCGCCGACCACGGCTGGCATCTCGGCGAGCACGGGCTGTGGCACAAGCGCAGCCTCTTCGAGGAGAGCGCGCGCGTGCCGTTCCTCGTCCACGCGCCCGGTGCGACGGGCAACGGCCAGCGCACCACCAGCCTCGCCGAGCTGCTCGACATTTACCCCACGCTCTGCGACCTGACCGGCGTGCCCGCGCCCGCAGCTTTGCAGGGCAAGAGCCTTCGTCCCGTGTTGAGCGACCCGGCCGCTTCAGTCCACAACTATGCGTTCACGCAAGCCCGGCGCGGCGCGAAGGCGGAGCACTGGGGCCGCAGCGTCCGCACCGCGCGCTGGCGTTGCACGGAGTGGGACGAGGGCCGCAACGGCATCGAGCTTTACGACCACGATGCCGACCCGCGCGAGTTCACGAACCTCGCCAACGACCCGAAGCACGCGGCGGTGCTGAAGGAACTGCGGGCGTTGCTCGCGGCGAAGCTGCCGCCGATTCAGAAGTAACCAGCGGTCAGTTTTCAATGTCCAGTGTTCAGTAATCAATCAACCAACCACTTGCCATCATGCCCGCCGAATTTCTCCGTCGCCGATTCTCACCGCTGTTCGCGCTCCTGCTCACGGCACTCGCACTGAACACTGAACACTGGATACTGAACACTTCCACCGCCGCCGCCGCCGAGGCCCGCCCGAACATCCTCTTCATCATCTTCGACGACTGGGGCTGGCGCGACGCCGGGGCTTATGGCTCGACCTGGGTGAAGACGCCGAACTTCGACCGCGTGGCGCGCGAGGGCGTGCTGTTCAAGCACGCGTTCACCTCGAACCCCAAGTGCAGCCCGTGCCGCGCGAGCATTCTCACGGGGCGCAACACCTGGCAGCTCAAGGAGGCCGTCTCGCACGGCGGTTATTTCCCCGCCGGCTTCGAGGTGTATCCCGACCTGCTGGAGCAGGCGGGCTACGCGGTCGGCCTCACGGGCAAGGGCTGGGGACCGGGCGACTTCAAGACGCTGGCGAAGCGCACGCGCAACCCGGCGGGGCCGAGCTTCGACATGCACAAGGCCGAGCCGCCCGCCAGCGGCATCGGGCGCAACGATTACACGAAGAACTTCGACGCCTTCCTCCAGCAGCGCGACAAGGCGAAGCCGTTTTGTTTCTGGATGGGCTTCACCGAGCCGCACCGCGCCTACGAGTGGAACTCCGGCGTCCGCCTCGGCAAGAAGCTGGAGGACATCAAGGTGCCCGCCTACCTGCCCGACACCGACCTCGTCCGCCGCGACCTCGCGGACTACGCCATCGAGGTCGAGCATGCCGACTCGCACATCGGCGGCGCGCTGCGGGCGCTGGAGGCCGCCGGGCAGTTGGACAACACGCTCGTCATCGTCACGTCGGACCACGGGATGCCGTTCCCCTATGTGAAGGGGCAAATCCACGAGGATGGCTTTCGCCTGCCGCTGGCGATGCGCTGGGGCAAGGCCATCAAGCCCGGCCGCGTCGTCGAGGACTTCATCAACGTCCGCGATTTCGCGCCGACCTACATGGAACTCGCCGGGCTGAAGCCGCACGCGCAGATGACCGGCAAAAGTCTCGTGAACCTCCTGCGCTCCGACAAATCCGGCTGGGTCGAGAACCGCGACACCATGCTCGCGGGCAAGGAACGCCACGACATCGGCCGCCCGAACGACATCGGCTATCCCGTCCGCGCGCTGCGCACGCGCGACTTCCTCTACGTCCACAACTTCCATCCCGACCGCTGGCCCGTGGGCAACCCCGAGACCGACTTCGGCAACTGCGACCCCGGCCCGTCGAAGGAAGTCATCAAGCTGCTGGGCGGGCACTTCTACGAGCTGTGTTTCGGCAAACGCCAGCCCGACGAACTCTACGACCTGCGCCGCGACCCGCAGGCCGTGAACAACCTCGCCGGCGACCTCGCGCACCGCGAAAAGCTGGACGACCTTCGCTACCGCATGATGCAGATGCTCCGCGAGGAGCAGGATCCGCGCGCCCTCGGCGACGCTGCCATCTTCGACACTTACAAGTATCTTGGCGGTCGCAACAAGGGTTACGAGACCTGGCTCAAAGCACAGGAGGAAAAACTCGCCGCCGAGCTGACGGCGAAGCTCGCAGCCCCGCCGGCGAAGAAGGCGCGGAAGGCCAAGTAGGCGATTCGCTCGCGTCGCCGCTGGATGAAACGGGTTTGAAGATTGCCTTCCCGATTCGCTCGGACATTCTCCCCGCACGCTATGCACCAGCCGCTTTCGCTCCTGTTGGCCGTCCTTGCCCTCGCCGCTCCCCTCCGCGCCGCCGATGACTACAAGCCCGGCCCCGACTCGCTCCCGCAACCGGGCGTGCCCAAGGGCGAGCTGGTCAAGGGCACGTTCGACCAGTCCAAGGTCTTCCCCGGCACGGTGCGCGATTACACGGTGTATCTCCCGGCGCAGCTTGACCGCACCAGGCCCGCGCCGGTGATGGTGCTGCAGGACGGCGGCGGGTTCAGCGCGCCGACGGTCTTCGACAACCTGATTCACAAGCGGGAAATCCCGATGCTGGTCGGCGTCTTCGTGCAGCACGGACGGGTGAAGGCCCCGTCCACCAACGCGCTGGACCGCTTCAACCGCAGCTACGAATACGACGGCCTCGGCGGCGATTACGCGAAGTTCCTGCTTGATGAGCTGCTGCCGTTCATCGAGGCGAAGCACGGCGTGAAGCTCTCGAAGAACGGCACCGACCGGGCCATCGGCGGCGCGAGCAGCGGGGCGATTGCGGCCTTCACGGCGGCGTGGGAGCGGCCCGAAGCCTTCACCCGCGTGTTCAGCGCCATCGGCACTTACGTTGGCCTGCGCGGCGGAAATGTTTATCCCACCCTCATCCGCAAGCATGAGCCGAAGGCCATCCGCGTGTTCCTCCAGGACGGCAGCGCGGACCAGAACATCTACGGCGGCGACTGGTGGAAGGCGAACGAGGAGATGGAGCGCGCGCTGAAGTTCGCCGGCTACGAGGTCGAACACGCGTGGGGCGACGGCGGCCACAACGGCAAACACGGCACGGCGATTTTCCCCGACGCGCTGCGCTGGTTGTGGAAGGACTGGCCCGCGCCGCCCAAGGCCGGCCTTGGCTCGCCGCAGTTGAAGGACATCCTCGTGCCCGGCGCGGGCTGGCAGCTCGTGGGCGAAGGCTACAAGTTCACCGAAGGCCCGACGGCCAACGCGGCGGGCGAGGTTTTTTACAACGAAGGCCCGAGCAGCACGACCTACAAGGTTGGTCCCGACGGCAAGCCCGTCGTCTTCCTCGCCGACTCGAGGAAGGGTGACGGCCAGCGCTTCGGCCCGGACGGGCGGCTCTACTCCGTGGCGGCGGCGACGATGCAGATTCTCGCGTGGGACACGGCGGGCAAGGCGACGGTCATCGCCGACGGCTTCAAGGGCAATGACCTGGTCGTGGCGAACAACGGGAACATCTACGTGACCGAACCGAACTGGACCGGCGCGAACACCAACACGAGCAGGGTCTGGCTCATCCGGCCCGACGGTTCAAAGAAGATCGTGGACACCGGCCTGAAGTTCTCGAACGGCATCACGCTTTCGCCCGACCAGACGCTGCTCTATGTCGCGGACAGCCGGTCGCACTGGGTTTACAGCCATCAGATAAAGGCCGACGGCACGCTTCAGCACAAGCAGCGTTACTTCCACCTGCACATGCCCGACACCGCCGATGACAGCGGCGCGGATGGACTGCGCACCGACCGCGACGGCCGCCTCTGGGTCGCCACGCGCCTCGGCCTGCAAGTCTGCGACCAGGCCGGCCGGGTGAACTGCATCATCCCCACGCCGAATGGCAAGGTGAGCAACCTGACCTTCGGCGGCCCGGGCGGCGACGTGCTCCATGTGACCGCCGGTGACAAGGTTTTCAAACGCCAGCTCAAGGTGAAGGGCGCTAACCATGCGGCGAAGCCGATCAAGCCCGGCGCGCCGAGGCTGTGACGATGCGCTGCGCCGGCGGCTTGCTGCCGCCGTTTGGCGCGTGGCGAGGCTGAGTGTGCGGTGCCAGGAGGGAACCGTCCGCGCAACCGGCCAACTTTTCCGTAAGCTGTCGGGTTTCTTCTGCTATAATCCGCTCAGATCGCCGCGCCGCCGAAGGCGCTGCGGCCAGCGAACACAAACTTGAACTGCCTCCTGCCATGCCCACCTCCTCCGACTCCTCCGCCCCCGCGAAGCGCGCCACCCTGCTGCTGGCGGGGTTGCTCGCGCTCGTCCTGCTCATCACGCCGAGCCGCCCGGCCGCCGCCGCCGCCGCCGGGCCGGTGAACAAGGCCTGGTCCGGCACCTGGAACAACCGCAAATACAACACCACCGGCGCGCTCACCTGCACGATCATCGGCGAGCAGAACGGCCAGTGGATCGCCCGGTTCACCGGCACGGCGCTGGGCAAACCCATCAGCTACACCGCGCTGATGACGCCCAAGGCGAGCGGGGCAAACACCGCGCTGTCAGGCACGACCAAGGTGGACGGCTTCAATTACCAATGGTCGGGAACAGTCGCCGGCAAGTCGCTCAACGGCAGTTACCGCGCCTCCAACGGGAACAACGGCGAGTTCCGGTTGCAGTCGAAGTGAGGCGGCGCTCAGTCACTTCCGCCACTCGTCAATCACCGACGCGATGAGGGCGGTCCAGCCGGTCTGGTGTGATGCGCCGAGGCCCGCGCCGGTGTCGCCGTGGAAGTATTCGTAGAAGAGGACGTGGTCGCGCCAGTGGGGATCGGTCTGGAACTTCTCGTTCGCGCCGAAGACGGCGCGGCGGCCCTCGGCGTCGCGCGCGAAGATGCGGATGAGCCGCTCGGCGAAGCCGCCGGCGAGTTCGTCGAGATTGATGGGCGTCTCGTCCTCGCCGCAGCCGGGAATGGTGAACTTGCCGCCGTAGGCCTTCCGCAGCTTGCGCAGGGTCTCGATCATCATGAAGGTCGTCGGAAACCAGATCGGGCCGCGCCAGTTTGAGTTGCCGCCCTTGAGCTTCGCGATGGATTCGCCCGGCTCGTAGCCGATGTTGCGGTGGTCGAGGACGTAGGGGTGGCGCTCGTGATGCTTCGAGAGGCTGCGCAGGCCGTAGGGCGAACGGAACTCGGCGGGATTCCAGATGACGCGCAGAAGCTTGTGGATTTGCTCGGGGTTCATCACGGCGAGGACGTGGACCTTCTCGCCGTTCTCCTCCAGCGTGGTGACGCAGCGCTGGACGAGGTCGGCGCGGTGTTCGAGGAACCAGTTCATGTTCGCGCGGAACTCCTTGAACGGCTCCAGCCACTTCTCCTCCAGCCGCTCGATGGCGAA
>Ga0172373_10005769_pt1 | contig 16823 bp, 36 predicted proteins | sample Lak10m_2_FD_114546 | JGI IMG/M metagenome (GOLD analysis project Ga0172373, IMG submission 114546) | Freshwater microbial communities from Kabuno Bay, South-Kivu, Congo - kab_092012_10m | ecosystem: Environmental > Aquatic > Freshwater > Lake | place: Democratic Republic of the Congo...
AGTTTCACTCATAAGGAGAGCAACATGAAACGACTTAATCGGAAAGCGATTCACCAAGACGACTCATCCACAACATACCGCTACTTGCTGAAGCTGCCGCGTGGCCTTACATACCACGAGGCGCGCTGCCTTGTGAGTGAGGCGCTGACATCACCATCGTGCAATCACTCACACGACTGTTGCGGGTGTTGGTTCTCGCGGCCTTGGACTCACACGCTATTCAACACGAAGCGGCGCGAGTGGTCAGTTGAAGTTCAATTTTTTTGCAACGTATAAGGGAGAAAATCATGGGACGTTCAGTTAGCTATCCAAGAGACGCAATCGTGGCCTACACAACGCTGGAGCCGATTGTGGACGATGAAACAGGCGAGGCGCGCGAGTACGACTCGGACGACTTCAGTTTTGCGATTGAGGACTTACAGCAATACCTGCCATCCGTGTTCAAGTCACTATCCACCTGCAACAAGTGGTTAGGAGGTGGGCGCAGTGAAGACCACGCGCTTCTCGAAAATAAGTTCTGCTATGTAGGTGTATCTGAGTATTGCGGACTTGTTGCGGCATGGGTAGTGGCCAAGGAGTTCGAGTGCTACTACCCAGAAGACGTTGCGCTTGCCAACTTCGCACCAGCATGGGTTGAGAAAAACGGCGCACGCATTGCGCAGTTGGCCGCCGGTTGTTTCGGTGGAACGGCGCTCATCTCGCAAGGCCATTTCTCTAACGGCGAGCAGATATTCCGCCCTGCCGATGGAGTTACGCAGAAGGGTGCGCTTGGGCTTGGATTCACCAGTAAAGAAGGTTGGCTGTAATTAACCACTAAAGGAGAGACACCATGACTGACTACAACGCACGGGCCGAGCAGTTCCTGAAAGACTGCGGCGCGACGCTCGACATCGAGTATTTGTACACCGGCCCATACTTCAGCGGCGAGGGGGAAATCCGCGATGTGTACAGATTCACACTCAAGACGCCGCGCGGGGTCTATCAAGCCAACTTTGGCGACTCAATCCACAACACCGAGCGCAGGAAGATTGCCAATAGTATGGATGGCACTTATATCAGCGAGGGTGCGCAACCTCTCATAAGGACGCTTCGCAAGGCCGGGTTCACCATTAAAGAGTATGGATTCGGATATGCCGCCAGCGGGAAAGAAATTATGGATGCCCGCAAACACAAACCGAGCGCATACGACATCCTTGCATGCCTCACCAAGAGCGACCCCGGCACGTTCGATGAGTTCTGCGCGGAGTTTGGCTATGACACGGATTCGCGCAGCGCAGAGCGCACCTACTTCGCAGTGCAGAATGAATGGAGTGGTGTTCGTCGCGTCTTCTCCGAAGAACAGCTCGAAGCCCTCGCAGAAATCAACTAAAGGAGAATGCCATGAAATTCAAATCCGTTGACACAAGCACGCTCGTCGGACTCGTTGAGGCCGAGCGCCTGAAAGAGAGTGGCTGGACGATTTATCGCTCAGGCCTTTTCTTCATCCAATTCTACAAACGCTAAGGAGAAAGTCATGCAAACAAATATCCAATGGGAAGTCACGGACACATTCGGCGGTGAGGCGAATTACTCATGGGTAAAGCGCGGCACGATTGAATGCCGCAAGGGCGAGGACTATTCAGACCTTGCCGCAGTGCGCCGCGTTAAAAAGGCAATCGGGTGGAATGGATTGCGGTGCGACGTTGAAAGTTCCTGCGACGACATCATCTTGCGCCCTTGCGGTATGGCGCAAGTTTGCTTCATCACATTCCACACATTCGGCAATGCGAGTGAAGGGAGGTAATCATTGCACTATGCCGATGGCGACATCTACGCACCGCTTTGACCGATGACAAACTAACCAACACAAGGAGAAAAACCATGAGCACTACAATCGAACTTCCGAAATCTATCCTCACAAAAAGCCAATTCAAAACATTCCGCGCCGATGCGTTTGACGATGATGGCAACCCCATCGTGATTGTCGCCAAGGTGCGTTATGACGATGAGTGCGGTAACGGGCACAACACATTCGCCATCACCGGCGAGCTGTACGATAGAACCCGGCGCGTTCCGCATATGCCATCAGTAACGCACGGCGAGGCCAACAAATTGTTATGGTTCGGCGCGAGCGGTTGCATTCACGATGAGATTGCAAAGTACATCCCGGAGCTTGCGCCATTCATCAAGTGGCATCTTGTGAGCAGCGACGGGCCGATGCACTACATCGCTAATGCAATGTATTACGCCAGTGACAGGGATTGCCACGGGCTGCGCAAGGGCGAGAAGCGCCAGATTCTATGTGGAGGCAACCCAGACAAACCGGCATGGCACATGGAGGCACGAGACGCGCAAGGCAACTTCGTCGAACTGCATACGCTTCTGCATAAGTCGTATGACGGCAAAGAACCGCCGACCGATACCTATACGGTGTCTTGGCATCCTTGGTGTCGCGTTGGCGAAGGTAAAGAACCAGACTTGCAGGCAGCAAGGAGTTGCGCTGTATGGCCTGACGCGCAACTCGAAGACTTCACCAAGGAGAAGTTGGAAGCGCGCCTTCCTGCGTTGATGGAAGAGTTCAAGCGCGATGTCGAGTCGCTTGGTTTTGTTTATTGAAAGGAGGTGTGAGATGAAACAAGCATTCGAGACTTACGACCTACCATCTCACTGGGCATCCTACCTAATCAATGGCGATTGCTCCGGTATGGATGATGCGGAGATAAAGCAGGTTGACGATTGGTGCGCCTCGCATAAGGTTGGCTTGTGCGTTGGATGTGACGACGCCGAGGAGTTCAAAACCTACCACGACGCATATCCTGAAGTGCTGGCGTGTTCGTGTTTGGGATTTACTTTTGAAACAAATGGAGGTGTGAAATGACTTGCATTATCACTGGCTGCAAAGTGTACGACCCACTGCATTATCGCTACGCGCATGGAGACTTGCATCGCATTGGTGAAACGTATGTCTTCCATGCGTGCATCAACACAAACCAACAAACCAACTGGCACGATGGCCTGCCGGAAGAAAGCGAGAAGATTTTGATATACCAAGACTTCAGTGGAGACTCGGTTGATGTGCGCGGCGTTCTAGTTATCCCGCCAAATATCGCGCAACTCAATCAAGTGGCAATTGACTACATCAAAAACTACGGAGGCAAACCATGACAACGAAAAAATATATCGCTCACACGGATGGCGGACATGGCTGGCTGGCTGTGAAGCGCGCCGAGCTGGTAGAGCTTGGCATTCTGGACAAGGTAAGCCGCTATTCATACCAACGAGGCGACACCGTGTATCTGGAAGAGGATTGCGACGCGTCCCTATTCCATCATGCCAAAGGGTTCGCTGATTGCAGCTATCAGGAAACACGATACCGCGATGTTTCGCCGGTGCGTAGTTATGCGCCGTTCAACCCAAGATGGCGCAAGCCGGTAGCTGGAATGGTGGCCGATTACGGTGGCCATGATTACCTATTCATCGAGCCGGTAACTGCTGGCGCGTGGCGCGTAAAGCGGCTAGACACTGGCGACACCTACCGCATGAGGGTGCGCCAGATTGATGAAGCAATAGCAAAGGAGGTGTGAGATGTTTTGTTTGCTGATTGACCCGTTTCAAAAATCCATCGAGTACATCGAAGGTGACATCAACAATCTTGACTGGCTGTACGAGAAGTTGGATTGCGAGACGATAGACGTTCTCACGCTTCCGCATTACGGCGGCAACAGCTTGGTGGTTGATGACAATGGCCTGCTCAAACCGACAGGCGAGCAGGCTTACTTCAAGCTGGGCGGTGGCGTGCTTGCTGGGCGAGCGCTGCTTGTCAGCACCAACATCGAGGGCGACTTCTGCGAGCCATCTTGGAATCAGGCGGACGCTTGGAGAGAGGTAAAGTGGTTGCCGCACGATGTTGGTGCGGCGTTTGCGGCACAATTTCAATAACGAAGGAGAAAATCATGGCACTTACGCAGCACCATAGACTTGCTTGCATTGTGTACCTTTGCGCGATACAATGCGCGCCGCTGCAACTGTTCAACAACCGCCAAAGGAGAAGACCATGAAAAAAGTATTCAGTAGCGCATCTGAAGTTTGCCATGTGTGGGCATCTCGCCGTCAGAGCGAAGGAAGAGCTGGAAATGTGTTTTTCGATGGCGATACGATTTACTCATACGGAAAACATTTCCCGATTGCTCGTCACGTTGCTGACGACACCATCTTGTTCGCAACGCAAGGATATTCCAAGTCAACATCAAAACACATTGGGCGCGTTCGCTTTGCGGCATCACACAAGCTGAAGGTGTATTGCGAAGACCCCGAATCATCCATTGCTCGCAATGTGAGTTTGGAGCGAGACAACGTGGAAGATAAGTTGGCTTTGATTGCAGCAACAAAGCACAAAGTACGCATCAGGAATCTGAGCGCAGAGCTGCTGCATATCACCGAGCGAGTCCGCGCGCTCTGCGTACTTAGTTCGCAGATTGACGCAGAGCCGGTGGCATTCCCAGAATGGGCGAACCTGCCAAACGACCTCAAGATTGCCGCCGACAAGTTTGCCGCAGAAGTTGCTGCAATCAAGGAGGCGGCTCGAATCGCAAAAGAGGCGGCCATCGCAAAAGACCTTGAGGACGAAAAAGACAAGCTCAAGTATTGGAAGCGAGGCGACCCGCTGCGCCTATCAACCTTAGCTGGCAGACTGCCAGTTGCGTTGCGCATCAAAGATGGGAACATCCAGACATCTCACGGCGCATCTGTGCCGATTGAAGATGTAAAGCCTGAGCTGTGGGATGTTATTCAGGCGGTGCGCAAGCGTGGCGTGTTGCTGCCGCTACTCCCAGCAATTCGGCTTGGGCACTACAGCGCAAGCAGGGTTGAGGCTGATGGCACTCTAATCGTCGGATGTCACACCATCCCATTCTCAGAGCTGCGCAAGATGGCGAAGGTATTGTGGCCGACGAGGCAAGCTGAAGAGGTGGTCGCATGATGACGACAACATACGAGGTTGACGGTGCAAGCGTGGAGCTTGAGTGCCTAACCAAGAGCCAACTTGAGATTCTGTTCCGCCACTGCATGTTGAGAGGCGATACGGCGCGCATCTCAAAGCAAGGACTTGTTGACCGCATCTCATCATGCGATGAGCAGATAGTGCTGGACGGACTTGGCGAGATGGTTGACGGCCTAGATTTGGCGCTCGGCGATGAGAAACAGCAAAGTAACAAAGGGCGCACGCCGCCGCAACGACACCCACTCACTGCGATGGTGAAGGCGCAAGGCGTGCAGGTTGTTGATGTTCCATTCGACGGCGCAATCCTGCGCATCTCGATTCAAAAGATAGGAGGGTGGCATGAGTAGGCAGAAAATCATCAAAGCAACGCGCGCGGAAAAAGTTGAGTACGCAAACAGCAAGCCAAAGCCGAAGCACCCGCTCAAGGCGTGGCTGATTGAAGGCAACTCCCGCAAGCCAATCGAAGACACATCGAAGGAGGTGTATCGTGAGTAACTACAGCCTGTATGAAAGCGGCGGTGTTGAGCCGCCACGATTCGCCCCAAAAGAGGCGCAACAAAAGTGCGGCGTATGCGGCAATGTTTGGTTTGGCGTGGCGCGCATTATGTGCCCCAAGTGCATCGCACTAGACAAGCAAGACAGAAGCGGAGAGGAGGTGAGCCATGAAGGTGATGAGACGCATGATGAGTAACCAAGCAAGGGTTGAGAGGGCGCAAGTGGTTCGATGGATTGTTCTTGCCATCATCCTGTACGCAACCATCTCAGCATTAATGTGAAGGGGTGGCCATGAGTAAAGATGCTTTTTTCAAAGAGCTACACCAGACGTATGCGCGCAACCCGTTCATGCCGCTCGAACACATCATCGGAAAGGCTATCGTGCAACTCCAATCGAGCCGAGTGCGCAATCAAGTGGAGCTTGCATTCATCAAGTCGCTCGAAAGTGGTGGTGGCCACGCCTCGCGCGCACTCGATGCCGTTGGGGTGTTGGCTGACAAGCACAACATCACCGTCGAACTGTTTGTCATCCCGCTCAAGTGGCACGCAACGGATAGAAAGAGCGCGCTCAATAAAAAGGAGCTGAAGGCGTGGTATGGCAGGCACGGCTTTGAGCTTGTTGAGGGTACTGGGTATATGCAACGCAAACCACAAGGAGAAAACCATGGACGCAGTTAGGGCGGCAACACTAGACCTTGCGCAAGTTGAATCACTATTGCGCGAAGCAGTCGCAAAGAAAGCTCTCGTCGAGAGCGACATTGTAATCCTATCCAGACGGCGCTCTGAGCTTGCCGCCACATTCAAGATTGGCGACATCGTGGAGAATATCAACAATGGAAAGGTGATTGGCACTCACAAAATCCTACACATCCGTCCGAGCGAAAAAGGTGAGCCTTCGTACTTTGCGCGCAACATCAACAAGGATGGCTCTGAAAGCAAAGTCCTCCCAAGCAACATCTGGGTGCGAATGGGTGGGCATTTACGCCTTGCCAGTGACCACTCACTCACAACCAAGCCGAAAGGCTATTAACCACAAGATTTACTCAACTATTAAAGGAGTTTAGACCATGAAGACCCTGATTAAAGTCGCACTGAAAAATCGCCACCAGCCTGCAATGCGCGGCATCTTGTTTTATGGGCGTGAGGCGCGCGCCTACTCTTCCGACTTGGAGATTCACGCATCCACCGCCGGAAAGTGGGATTTCAAGCAACCCACATTCGTCGATGCGCGCATCGTTCGTGCGGCGCTTGCAATGGGTGGCAAGATTCCAGAATGGGATGGGCGTTCACTCAATGGTGTGACGCTTCCAAAATTCGGAGAGCCTTCTAACATTCCAGACCAACCGGATATTGCAGATGGATTCTCAATTCATGGCGACAGCTTGGCCGATGATATTGATGGCGTGCTGTCCGCGTGCGCCACGAGCGGCATCCGCTTCTACCTACAAGGCATCCTGTTCGACATTGACGCTGGCGTGCTATGTGCGACTGATGGCCACAGGCTGCACGCGATTTACAGCGCGTTGCACAAAGACAAGGGGCGCGGCCAAGTCATCATCCGCCGAGAAGTGTTCGGTTTGGTGAAGACCAAATTGGTGGCAGTTTCCGATAAGTACGCAACCATCTATCACGAACATGGCGCGCTCATCACCAAGCTGATTGATGCAAAATTCCCAGACTACACGCGCGTCATACCAAAGCTAGAGACGCGACCGCTGGCGGCGCCAATCACTGATGAGATGCGAACCATCCTGCGCAAGACGCAGATGCTTAACAAAGCAACGGGGCGCAAGTTCAACTACTTCATGCTAGACGAGGATGGTGTGTCGCGCGTATCAGATAACGATGGAAACAATCTGGCCGAATGGAAGTTTTGGCCTAGCGAGTGCCCTCAAGGAAAGCGTGGATTTCAACCTAACTACCTGCTGGATGCGCTCAAGTTCGTTGGCGATGGGGATTTGCGCCTTGGCGGAAGCGATGACTCTGCTATCGTGAGCGGCGAGCGCCGCGTGGCGGTCGTGATGCCGATGCGCGTATGACAGTTGATGGCTGTGAATCTTGCGGCTACTATTGGGATTCACTAAGAGGAGGCAACATGGACATGTATTCATTCTGGATGAAGGCAGGGACAGCGCGAACAGAGAAGGTCGCAAAGATGGCTGGGACGACAATGGCGTATGCGCGACACATCATCAAGTGCCGCAAGTGCCCACGACCAGAGTTGGCTCAAAGACTTGTTGATGCAAGCATCAAGGAGTCCCTAGACCACCAAAAGAAAGACCGACTGCACATGACGCGCGCTGCGTTACTGAAGACACCATCCGAGCTTGCTGCTCGGCGTATTGAGTTGCTTGGAAGGCAGGTTCCAAATGCCTAAACCAGCGATTGAGAAGGTGATTAAAACCGAAAACAAGTGGCGCGCTTTATTCACACCAATCGGCAGCATCATCCAAGGCGTCAAATTTAAGCTCGCCTGCAAATGGGCAACACAAGCTGGGTATTTCACAGTTCGTATCAAAACAATCGCTGGCACCGACTACCTTGAGTTGCGGGATGGCTCTCTGCGCAAGCTGGTGTCAGCAAAACAACCAAAGGAGAATTCCAATGAAGACAATTCTGACATCGGACGAAGAGTTAAGGCTGCTCGGCACCAAAGATGAGGCGCTAACGCAGGACGCGCGCATCCTAAAACACCTATTGATGTTTCCAAATCGCGGACTCACTCCACTTGAGGCATGGACTTCTATGGGGGTGTACCGCCTGAGTGCGGCGATATTCAAGTTGCGCGCAATCGGCTATTTCATCGAAAACAACACAGAGACTGTGTGGAATCGCTATCAAGAGAGGTGTGCCGTTGCTAGTTACAGGCTGGTACGGCAATGACTACGCAAGCGTCACTCAAGAAGCCGAAGCCGGAAGTATTCGTCATGCGCATCATCAAGGGCGGCATGGAGCCGAACGATGGCTACACTCATGCAAGACTTCGCGCGCGCAACTATGCAATGGGCGACTTAGTGTTCTGCACATTCAAGAAGCCGAACAATCCGAAGTTCCACCGCCTGATTCATCGCATTGGGCAGCTTTGCGCCGCCAACATCGAGGCATTCTCCGGCATGGAGGCTCACGATATTCTGAAGCGCATTCAGGTTGAAGCTGACATTGCGTGCGAGCCTGTGGCTGTTACAATGCGGCAAGCGTGGGCGCAATTCTCAAAGGCGATTCTCGGTGTTGATGGAATGTTTGTTATCGAGCCTGCGCTTGATGTTGTCGGGGCGATGTTGCCGGAAGACGCGATGATTCAAATGCGCGTGCCGCAATCTCTGTCATTCTCAAGTATGGATGACGGCCAGAGGCATGAAGTTGCAAGAGCAATATGCCGCTACATCTCGATGCGCTACTGGAAGGATTTATCACCAGAGCAGATAGAAGAGATGGCGGAGAGTTGGGTTGGGGAGAATTAGAATGGCAAAAAGACTGAGAAGCGATTACGTGGAGTTGCGCGCCGAGATAATTACATTTGTCCGAGAGAACTTTCAGTGCGCAGACTTCACAATACACGACCTGAATCCGATTGCTGAAAAGTACAAGGCGTCCTTCAAGGAGATGTCGTCTTGCATCGGAGTTCTATCTAGGTCAAAGTTTCTAACTCGCGTTGCAAAGGTTAGGACGGAGAAGCGATGGCCACAAACCAATCAGGTGTCGCTCATGCGACTGGTGTCGGATGGAGCGCCAAAGCCAAACAAGAATATCAAGGATTACGAAAGGCTGAAGGCGGAGAAAGAGCAAAGGGCGGCATCGGCAGCATCAATGCTGATGATGGGAATGAACGGAAAACTTCAACAGGGGAAAATGAAATGAGCAAAGAGGTGTACATTAAAAACGCAGGCGAGGCAGCAAGCCTGCTCCAAGAAACCTGTCACGGACTCGCTTGCGCATCCGGCTGGTGGAAAGACTTAAAAACTGGAGAGGACATGCGCGGCAAGCGCAACGTTGGCGAGTTGCTATGCCTCATTCATAGCGAGATAAGTGAGGCGATGGAGGGTCATCGCAAAGGACTGATGGATGACAAACTACCGCACCGTACAATGCTTGAAGTCGAGTTGGCAGATGCAGTCATTCGCATCATGGATATGGCAGGCGGGTACGACTTAGACATCGGCGGCGCAATCGCCGAGAAGTTGCTGTTCAATCAATCTCGCGCAGACCACAAGCCGGAAAATCGCAAGGCAGAAGGTGGGAAGGCGTACTGATGGGCAACTCAAAAACATGCGGAACATGCAAGTCATGGAACTCCGACAAGACCAATAGGCAGGATGCGCAACACGAGGCTCAGGGGCGCAAGCTGTGTGACTGGAGTAGGGGGCACATCGGGCGCGCAACCTACCTGCATCGAGACACTGTTGCATGTAGCAGGCACGCCGAAGAGGGCGCTGGGAAATATCATCGTGGCTAGGCCGGTCGCCCAACGTAGGGTATTCACCAACCCGCCAATGACGGAGCGCGAGCGCAAGGAAAGATTCAACTCACTATCGCGCGTTGGCTGCATCGTGTGCAGAATCCATCGCGGCGTTTATACACCACCAATTATTCACCACCTGTGCGGACTTAACAGCACACGCGAAGGGCTTGGAGGTAAGGCCGATGATAGAGAGACGATTCCATTGTGCCCAAGGCATCACCAATATGGCGGCAAAGGCATCTCATACCATGACGCTCCAGAGCAATGGGAAAAGGTCTATGGAACGCAAATGGAGCTGCTTGCAATCGTGAATGGGATTATCGAAAGGACTGTATCGTGAGAAGGGCGGCAAGACTTGACGACAACCACCCAGAGATTGTTTCAGCCTTCAAAAAGCTAGGGTGCTCCGTTTTGGATATTCACAGCCTGAAAAATTGCGGAGATTTGCTCATATCGCGCAACTTAAAGTCGGCAATTGTAGAAGTGAAAGATGGAAGCAAGCCTCCATCTGCACGTAAGCTCACATCCGGCGAGGAGAAGTTTAGAAAGGGGTGGCAAGGATTGTATTTTGTCGTCGAAGATGTGTCAGACGTTATCGCTCTCGTAAGAGCGCTGGAGAAGTAGCATGTGTGAATCAGCAAAGAATATACCCATGCGTCAATGCCAATCGGTTGGATGCAGGAACACAGCAATCAAGAGAGTTACACTATCAAGCGGCAGAAAGCAGTATCGCTGCGCATCGTGCGCATCCAAAAAGGGCGGCTCCAGAATCACATTCAAACAGTCATAACAGTCACGCCAAACAGTTGCTTGGTGTGTACCTGCTCGATACAATCATCACACTAAATCAAGGAGAGTAATCGTGTCGCCATTCGATGCAAACGAAGCGAGCCAATCGTCCTCGAAATTCACCATCCTCGATATTCACGAGCACGTCATAGTTGCCGATAGGATGGCGCTGGCTGCTCAGGTTGATATTGCCAAGATGACATTGCGCGCACTTCTCGATATGGGGCTTGACGTGCATCGCTACAACAGAAAGAAGGCGCAGAGATTGCGTCGAAATCGTGAAAGACTTTTAGCAACACAACAAGGAGAAGACCATGAATGATGATTTTGACGGTAAAGAAGTTGCGCTGGTTGCCGAGAGCGGCTTGGCATCAACGCTATCTCGCTCGGAGATTGATACGCAAATCTCAACGGCCAAGAAGTACCCGCGCTCCATCACCCACTTCCGCAAGGAGGCTTTGGCGATGGTCACACTGAACGAGCGCATTGCCGAAGGTTGCATCTATGCAATCCCTCGTGGCGGGAAAGTGATTGAGGGTGCGTCTGCACGCTTTGCTGAGGTAATTGCATCTGCATGGGGCAACAACCGAGCTGGCGCGCGAGTCATCAGCGATGTTGGTGAATTCATCACGGCGCAAGGTGTATTCCACGACCTAGAGCGCAACGTCTGCATCACCTATGAAGTCCAGCGCCGCATCACCGACTCCAAGGGTAAGCGATACAACGCAGACATGATTGGCGTGACAGGGAATGCTGCCTGCTCTATCGCGCTGCGTAACGCTATCTTGAAGGGCGTGCCAAAGGCTTTCTGGGATGACCTGTACGAGCAAGCCAAGGCAGTAGTGCGGGGAGACTTTGCGACACTAGCCAATCGTCGCGCGAACATCTTCGAGCGTTGCCAAGGATTCGGAATCACCAAAGAGCAGATTTTTGCATCAATGGGCATCACCGGAGAGGCCGACCTTACGCTAGACCATATCGTTCATCTGCGCGGCATCTTGAATGCCATCAAGGATGGAGACACAACCGTTGAGCTTGCGTTCTCAGCGCAAGAGGCTGGCGCGCAAACTCAAATCAAGCAGCCGCAACGCAAGGTCGAGCCAGCAAAGGCGGACGCGCAACAAGGCGAGCAGGCGGTGTCCGAGAAAACAAAGGCGGCGGATGTAGCCTCTCAGGCACCTGCTGGTAATGAAGGTGGGGGCGCGCCCACGACAGACGAAAAGCCACTCACGGCGTCTCAAATAAAGATGCTGAATGCCAAGATGGAGGCGGCCACACTATCCAGCCAAGACCTGATTAAGAAGTTCGGGAAGACGTTGGAAGAGATGACTCAGGCGAACTTCGGCGAAGTTCAGAGCTGGATTCAGAATCCATTTTAAGGGGGTGTCATGCTTGTCACATACAACGACGAAAGGCATGAGTACAGATATGGCGGAGTTGTCATCCCATCGGTGACGCAGTGCATCGCTCCGCTATACTCTGGGGCTTTCGACAAAATCCCACAGGCGGTATTGGAGCGCAAGACCGAGATAGGCAAGGCAGTGCATTTGGCGACCGAGCTTTACGACGAAGGCGTGCTTGAAGAGTCATCTCTGGATGATGTTGTTCGTGGGTATTTCGAGGGTTGGAAGAAATTTACCGCCGAGCATAAGTGCGAATGGCTCGGTATCGAGGAGAGGGTATTTCACCCGTCTCACAAGTACGCAGGAAAGCTCGACAGAAAAGGCTTTGTCGATGGAAGGCTGTTCTACATCGACATTAAGACCGTCAGTGTCGTATGTAAGGCAACTGGCGTGCAGTTAGCCGGATACCTTGAGGCCGACTCTCACATGCTGCCATTCAATCTAAAGATGATGAAGCCGCGCCGTGCTGCAATTCAACTCAAGCCTGACGGTCGCTATGAGTGGCACGAGTTCGAGGACGCTAACGACTGGCCAACTTTCATCTCGTGCTTGACAATCAAGCGCTTCACCTCTTAACAGTTGCAACAGTCACAACCTTAAAGATACACTTCGGCAATCAATAAACACAAGGAGAATCCAGATGTCCAGCATAACAATCGACAGCGCAACGGGTAAGTTCGTTGGTGACGCCCCCGTAAATCAAATCGAAATCATGCGCGATGCCACGAGCGCGGTGTCAATCGCGGAGTCGTATGTGATTGACTCACCAGAGATGCGCGCGGCTGCGTATTCAGACATCTCGGCGTGGAAGAAAAAGAAGACGGCACTGGATGAGGAGCGCATGAAGGTGTCTCGCCCATTGCTCGAAGCGCAGCGAGCGCTCAATGCCATGTTTAAGGCGCCAATGGACAGACTGGATGAGGCCATTCGCATCGCGTCTGTCCCGCTTTTGGTGTACGACAACAAGGTGCGAGAAGAGGCCGCTGCGGAGCGCCGCAAGCAGGAAGCTATCGCAGAGGCGGAACGTAAGCGATTGGCAGACATTGAGGCGGCGGAGCGACGCAAGGCCGCAGAAGAGGCTGCTGCCGCACAGCGCGCCATTGACGAGGAGAAGCGCAAGGCAGAAGAGGCTATCGCGGCGGCGGCCAAGGAGGATGAGCGCCTTCGCCAACAAGCTGAGGCGGCAGCTCGGTCTGGCGACATCGAGGCGCAGCGCGAGGCCGAGGAGCTTGCCGCCGAGAATGCACGAAAAGCTCAGGAGGCGGCATTTGCCGCGCAGATTGAAGTCGAGAACAAACAAAAGGCCGCAGCATTGGCTGCGCACGAAGCTCAGGAGCGCGCAAATGCCGCAGCACTAGCCGCCGCCACAACATCAGCCCAAAGCGTCGAGGAGGCCGACACCAAAGGCTCGCGCGCAACTTGGAAAGGGAAATGCACTGACAAGATGGCACTGCTGAAGTTTGTTGTCGCCAATCCGGCGTTCATCCACCTTGTTGTCGTGGATGAGAAAGCGCTTAACGCGCAAGCCAAGGCTATGAAGAGTGCCATGCAGATTGACGGCTGCATGGCGTACCAAGAGCGCACGCTGGTCGCCAGCAGAGGCTAAGTATCCACCACACCAAAAACAGCGGCGATGCGGCTTTTGCCACACGCCGCACTTTTTGCACTGAATCACACATGAAGCCATAGTGATTGACATGGTTTTTGCTTTGTGTATCATTCGCGCCACAACCCAGCCGTTCGCTCAACAAGACGCGCATCTTGAAGAGACAGTGAGCAACCCTCACAAGGCTACATTGTCGAGGTCATCGCGTGATGATAAGCCCCCGACCGAACGGCTGGATTATTTTGCTAGGCACGCCTCTCGGCATTTTCTGTACTGCTTCCCTTGCTCCATTACCTTCTGAGTAGTCCATCCAAAGTCATCTCCGCCAAGCGGAGTTGGTTCTGGACAGCTCGCCATAGACAGTGGACTCACCTCGTGATGCACAATCACACTTTTCTGCCCAAACTTGTACCCAGCAAATATGAGCGCTGCAATCGCGGCTAAAATCGCACATGCAGCAATCAGCTTGTCAATCATTTTTTCACCCCTGTTATCGCCTCATTGATGAGTAGCAGAGTCTTCGGGTCGTGCCTGCACTCCTTGTATTTCACCTCGGAGCGGATTGTTTCCAAGACCGGCTGATACACCGTCTGATGCCGAATCTCGATTTTGGCAATCGCAGCAGCAGCGCTCTCGTCAGCGGCTTGATGAACTTGAGCAACAATTTTCTCAGTCTCAAGCTGCCCCATTTTTTCGTACTGACTCCCAGACCAGAATCCGCCAAGGTAAATCAGCGCGGCAAGCAATGCTGTTTCCATCAATCACCCCGTCTCATCTCAACCACAACGTCAAGCACGATAAAAACCACCACCACAGCGATTATCGCGATGGTCTGCGCATCCATCATGCCAAGCGGGGCAATCACTCGTTGCCACCCTTGTTTAGCTGACTGTCAAACTGCCACCCAGACTGAAACGCAAGATAGCTCACTGCCACGCTTGGAATATGGAATTTGCCCTGCATGATGAGCGACCAGACAAGCTCTGGGTTTATCTGGTCTGCGACGCCAGATGTCGCAGCCAACCAAGATGAGCCGAGGAGAGCAATACCAACCGACATCGAGCGAGTTGGGTGGTCTGCAACCAAGTAATCCCAGAGAGAGCCGAAATGCCTGCCGGTTTTGCAGACCTTCCGATAGTGCATGTAAGCGCCAATTACAGACAGCGCCAAGAATGCGAGGAACGACAGGATGCTTATTGAACTATCCGCCGATGTTGCTACCTCAACTGCTGCTTGTTCCATGATTTCCTCCTGTTATTGCACGGTGAGCCAAACTTCTTTTCCCGCATCCAGTGCGGCCTGAATCTTACCCTGCACGCGCGCCGCCGCAATCTTGCTTGCCCCAATGTATGTCACAAAGCGGACATCTCCCAGCAATGGGCACCCCTCCGTGTCAGCCTCGGTATTTCCGGCGTGCAGACGGACTCCCGCAAATCCTGCAACGCCATGCACCTCCGGCAGTAGCTTCTTGAAGCGGTTTGAGAATGTGATGGTGACTCGATAGCGACCGCAAGGAATTGCCGTCTCTGCTGGAATTTTCCAAGATTCAACCGGCGCGCCAACCACCTCGCGCACCACGTCCTCACACGAATAGCACTCAAACCTTCCATCAATGCTGAACTTTCCAAGCGTTTGCTTGGAATTGAAGCGGTCGCGCTCGATAAGCAACTCCATCGCGCTCATGGCTTACCTATCGCTGGAAGTCCAATCTTCGCCGCCAAACCAAGAATCAGAAGGCCGGTGATTATTAGAAGCAATCCCCATGCACCCTTTTTGGCGATGTCCAACTTCAGCTCTTTCCAAAACTCCTCTTCGGCAACCGCAGCTCGAATCTTTGCATCGTGGTAGGCACAATGTCCACGCACATCACTATTTGGAAATGCCTCATACAGATGGCCAACTCTACTCAGAACAACGGAGAGTTTTTCACTATCCGACATGCCCTCGATTTGCTCATCCGTCAGATGCCCATACGGCTTATGGTTCGACATTTACACCCCTTATTTGAAATTGCCTTTACCGAACAATCTTACCGCGAAATACATTATTTTTCTGCGCCACCATGCCACACCCAAGACGGTCATTGCTTCCATGAACACATCATCGGCGTACTTCTTACTGCACAGCCCGATTGTGTATAGGTAGTCGTGAATGATTGCCGCCTTCGCATATTCACCGTGAGGTGGCAGGATTGACCAGAATGCGCGAGGCACACTTGCAAGGTCTGTGATAAAGCCTTTTGGTACGCGAATCACATCGCTGCTTGGATAGCTTCCAACGTGGTACTCAAACTTGGCGAGTAGCTCCCACCTCTCTCCATCAAGAAGTCTCAAGTCGGCAGGTGTGGTGAACTGGCTCATTACCAGACTACCGCCTCGACTTCGGCAACGGTTGTCGCCGCACGAATCTCCGCCTTGAGCGTTTGCTTCTTCGCAAACAGTGGCTGACCACGCATCAGTATTGCGCCTCGAAGTTCTGCAAACTCAACATCGGTGAGCAGGACTCCAACATTCGCGGCGTCGTACCAAGTAATAGGTGCGCCACTCGGCAATGCGGATGCGACTTGAGCCATCAACGATACCGAATCTGCATCAGCTTGGAAGGTCGTCCCTGCGAAACTGATAGGCGCTTGATTCTCGGCTTGATACGCGGCTTCGATAATTGCTGCCTGTTCTGATTGCGCGAGGGTGAGCGGTTTGACATACACCTCAATAGCGCCAAACTCGCCAGCCATTGCTCGTGCATACAACTCTCTGCCATGCGCTTCTGAATCATTAGATGATGCGGCGAAAGGAATCCATCCGTAAGTAGGATGGTCAATCTCCATATCAATCATTCCAGATGCGGTATGTTTTGGATTGCGTGCGTTCATGTTGTTTATCCTTTATGCGATGCGCTGGAAAATTCCATAACCCGAATACGGTCCAGAATAATTTCCAGTAATTAGCACTCCAGTTATATTTCTCCACGTCCCACTTGCATGATAATAGCCGACTGGCAAACCACCTGTTAAGTAGGGCGTTGCAAGACCCGACCCTGCCGTTGTTGCTAGCGATGCACAAGAAAACGAACTGCTTACGTTATACATTAAAC
>Ga0172373_10005770_pt1 | contig 16822 bp, 11 predicted proteins | sample Lak10m_2_FD_114546 | JGI IMG/M metagenome (GOLD analysis project Ga0172373, IMG submission 114546) | Freshwater microbial communities from Kabuno Bay, South-Kivu, Congo - kab_092012_10m | ecosystem: Environmental > Aquatic > Freshwater > Lake | place: Democratic Republic of the Congo...
GGTACGCCTGTACAGCGAGCCCGACATGGGCGAGACCGACAAGCTGTCGTGGCTGGTGCTCGGCCGCGGCGCCGAGGGCTTGGGCCGCACCGACACCACGGTGCTGCAGCGCGCGGCGCTGGCCCTGCTGGCCGGCGACGTCGAGGTGCCCACCGACGCGCTGATGCGCACCATCGGCCTGGCCGAGCTGACCTTCAGCCAGTCCAGCGGCGAGGTGCGCGACACGGTGGTCACCCTGGGCAAGCAGCTCAGCCGCAACTGGTACGCCGGCTACGAGCGCAGCGTCAACGCCACTGCTGGCACCTGGCAGCTGGTCTACCGCATCGCGCAGCGCTTCACGCTGCGCGCGCAGAGCGGGCAGGAGCGTTCGGTGGACCTGATCTGGACCTGGCAGTTCGATCGGACGCGGCCGGGCGCTGTGGCGGCTGAAGCGGACGGCACCGTCACGCCGGCGACGCGCAACGCGGGCAAACCGTCCGGCGTCCGGCCCGACGCACAGCCCTGAGCCGCGCATCCGCGCAGCGCCGGTCGGCATCCGGGCCAGTCGACCCCGGTCCCAGTCCCGGGCCGCACCTCGCGCGCCCATCCAACGGGCATTCCGGCTCGTCCTGCGAACACCGCGATAAGCCTGCAGGCTGCGGGCCGAAGGCTGGGCGCGTGGATTTCCCGCGCATACATTTGCCGAAACGGAGCTGACCACACGCGCGGCGCTCATCCGGCGAGGATGCCGCGCCGAGGAGAGGAACCTTGGCAGACCCCCACCCGACGGATCGACACGGCCCATCCCCTGCCGCGGGTGCTGCCACGGCGGCAGCCGGGGCACCCGCGACAGATCCCGGGCTGCACCGCATCCGGGCCGAGATGGACGCAGCCTTCGCCAGCATGAGCGACGCCATCTGGATCGCTGACGCGAGTGGACAGACGCTGCGTGTAAATGACGCCTTCCTCAGGACGCATGGATTCCCGGATGAGGGCAGCGGACGTCTGCCACTGAACAAGTACTTCGAGCTGTTGCAGGTACGTCGCCCAGAGGGCGAGGTGCTGGACTTCGAACAGTGGCCGGGCGCCCGCGCCTTGCGTGGCGAATCGGCGTCGTCGCAAGTCTTCGAGGTGCAGCGCCGTGACACGGGCCGGAGGTGGATCATCTCCTGCAGCTACGCGCCCATCCTGTCCGACATCGACGGCCACATCTGCGGCGCCGTCGTCACGAGCCGGGACGTCACCGAACATTTCCGGATGCAGCGCGACCTCGAGGCCTCGCGCACCCGCCTGCGCCGGCTGCTGGCGGTGCAGCACCGCGCCACCGAGAAGGAGCGACGCCGCATCGCGCAGGATCTGCACGACGACCTGCAGCAACATCTGGCGGCGATCCGGATCGAGCTCGCGATGGCCCTGAACGGCTGGACCACCGACGCCACCGACCTGGCCACGTTGATGCGCCGTGCGCACGACATGACCGGCGACGCTCTGGAATCGGTGCGTCGCATCCTGCAGGACCTGCGCCCGCGCGTCCTGGATGGTCAGGGCCTGGCCACGGCGCTGCGCGGCCTGCTCGAGGGATTCGGCGAGCGTACGGGCATCGATTGCCGCTTCGCAGGCGAGGGCGATACAAGAGACGATACGGGGGGCCGCCCGGCTGACCACGGCAGCGACAGCGCGCTGGACGGCGACCTGGCGACGTCGCTGTACCGCGTGGCGCAGGAGGCCTTGACCAACATCCACAAGCACGCCAACGCACGCGCCGTGGAGATGCGGTTCGACCGCGACGACGCGGGGCAGGTGCGACTGACCATCCACGACGACGGCGTCGGCGTGTCGCCCCGAGACCTCTGCAAGAACAACAGCCTGGGCATCCTGGGCATGCAGGAGCGCTTGGCGGCGCAAGGCGGCCGGCTGGACGTGCGCGCCGCGCCGCAGGGCGGCACGGTTGTCGAAGCGATTGCGCCCGTGACGCCGCCGCCGAGCGACGGCGAGCCAAGCGCAGAGAGAGAGAGAGAGAGAGAGAGAGAGATCTGGTGGCAAAATCCTCGGCCCGGATCCCGCCGTAGTTCAATGGATAGAACGAGCGCCTCCTAAGCGCTAGATACAGGTTCGATTCCTGTCGGGGGGGCCACTGCGTCGCGCGGCCATCTCGGCCTGCGGCACGCGCCACAATCTGCGCTTCGCGTCTACCGGCGTCCTGAGCAGCGCCCCATTGTGATGACCGACCCCACCGCCCCGGGGCTTCTCGAGCCCGACCGCCTGGGCTTCCTGAGCGATCACGTCGACGCCGTCCTGCGCTTCTACGCCCCGAACGCGCTCGACCCCGCAGGCGGCTTCTTCCATTGCTTCCTCGACGACGGCACGGTCTACGACCGGCGCACGCGCCATCTGGTCAGCGCGACGCGCTTCGTCTTCAACTGGGCCATGGCGCACCGGCACACCGGCCGCGCGCCCTACCTGGCATGGGCGCAGCACGCGCTCGCCCACCTCGAGGCCTTCCGCCGGCCCGACGGGCTGTACGGCTGGACGCTGGACGGCGGGCGCCTAGACGACGCGAGCGCGATGGCCTACGGCCAGGCCTTCGTGCTGCTGGCGCGCAGCCACGCGGCGCGCGTGGGGCTGGTGGACGCCGCGGGGGTGGCCGACGCCTTTGACCGCATGGACGCCGCCTTCTGGCGCGCGGCAGATCGGGCCTACGCCGACGAGATCACGCCCGCGGGCGAGCTCATCACCTACCGCGGCCAGAACGCCAACATGCACCAGTGCGAGGCCTGCCTGGCCGCCTACGAGGCCACGGGCCAGGTGCGCTACCTCGACCGCGCCGAGGCGCTGATCGAGCGCTTCGCCTTCGAACTGGCCGACGCCGCGGGCGGGCTGGTGTGGGAGCACTACACCGAGGGCTGGTCGGTCGACTGGGACTACAACCGCGACAACCCGGGCAACATCTTCAAGCCCTGGGGCTTCCAGACCGGGCACCAGACCGAGTGGGCCAAGCTGCTGCTGATCGCCCACGGCCACAGGCCGCAGCGGCGTTGGGTGGACCGCGCCGCCGCGCTGCACCAGGCCGCCTGGGCCCACGGCTGGGACGCTGCGCACGGCGGGCTGATCTACGGCTTCGCCCCCGACCGCAGCCCCTGCGACCGCGACAAGTACTTCTGGGTCCAGGCCGAGTCCTTCGCCAGCGCGTGGCGGCTGTGGCGCGCCACCGGGGAGCCGGAGTTCCTGCGCCAGTACCGCGAGATCTGGCGCTTCAGCTGGCAGCACATGATCGACCACCGCCACGGCGGCTGGTTTCGCATCGTCGGCGCCGACGGCCGCAAGCTCGAGGACACCAAGTCGCCCCCGGGCAAGGTGGACTATCACACGATGGGCGCGTGCTGGGACGTGATGGCCGCCGGAGGCCTCGAACCCTGAGACGCTCGTCCCGGCGGCTGCATCACCCGGCCGCCGCCGACGGCGCTGCGGCGGAGACGGCCGAGCAGCTCGGCTTGGAGGGCCAGCGGCGCGGCCGGGCTCATGCGCGCCGGGGCCCTTGCCCTCAGCAATGCGCCGGCGTGTCCCCGATCTCGAGCATCTTCTGCTCCAGCAGCCCGGTCATGCGGCGCACCACGTCCCGGTAGGCCGGTTCGGCCCAGCAGTTGAACAGCTCCAGCGGGTCCTTCTCGCAGTCGAAAAGCTCCCACTCCGGCGGCTGGCCCCCGGGCTGCGAACCTCGTGCGCCCAGCCCTTGGTTGTACCAGTAGATGAGCTTGTAGCGGTGGTCGCGGATGCCGTAGTGGGCGTAGGCGTTGTGGTACTCGTCCTGGTGCATCCAGTAGCGGTGGTAGGCCACCTGCGGCCAGTCGGCGGGCAGCTCGCCGCGCAGCAGGCCGCGCAGGCTGCGCCCCTGCATGTAGCTCGGCACGGCAGTGCCCGCCAGGTCGAGGAAAGTGGGCGCGAAGTCGACATTGGAGGCGATCGCGGTGCGCGCGCCGCCGGGCGAGATCTCGCGCGGCCAGCGCGCCACGAAGGGCATCTGGAAGGACTGCTCGTACATGAAGCGCTTGTCGTACCAGCCGTGCTCGCCGAGGAAGAAGCCCTGGTCCGAGGTGTAGATGACCAGCGTGTCCTCGGCCAGGCCCTGCGCGTCCAGCCAGTCCAGCAGCCGGCCCACGCTCTCGTCGATGGAAGCGATGGTGCGCAGGTAGCGCTTGAGGTAGCGCTGGTACTTGAAGTGCGTGTAGTCGCGCTCGCTGTCGAAGCGGAAGACCTCGCCGGTGCGGCGGTCGACCAGGCGCAGGCGGCGCAGCGCGGCCTCGTCGGCCGGCCGGGGCAGCTTGCGCACCGACATCCCGGGCAGCAGCGGCTCGCCGACCTCGCGGCCGCCCTCGGGCTGCACCAGGCCGAGGTCGAGGTAGGTCAGGTCGTCGGCGATGCGCATCTTGGCCGCGGCGGCGGCCGCGGCGCGGTGCCGGTAGTCGTCGTCGAAGCTCGCCGGTACCTGCACGTCCTCGGTGTAGTGGCTGTCGTACTTCGGGTGGTTCTCCCAGGAGCGGTGCGGCGCCTTGTGGTGGCACATCAGGAAGAAGGGGCGCGACGCATCGCGCGCGTCCAGCCACTGCAGGCACTGGTCGGTGATGACGTCGGTGACGTAGCCCGGGCGCTGCACCACGCCAGCGGCCTCGTGGAAGACGGGGTCGAAGTAGTCCCCCTGCCCGGGCACGACCGACCAGTGGTCGAAGCCCGTCGGGCAGTGCGCCGGCCCCTCGCCCAGGTGCCACTTGCCGACGATGGCGGTCTGGTAGCCGGCCGAGCGCAGGTGCTTGGCCACGTGGGGCAGGCGGTTGTCGATGCCGTCGTCCAGCGTCATGACGCCGTTGACGTGGTTGTAGGTGCCGGTCAGGATGGCCGCGCGGCTGGGCGTGCAGATCGAGTTGCTGACGTAGCAGTGGTCCAGGCGCACGCCCTCGGCGGCGATGCGGTCGATGTGCGGCGTGCGGTTGATGCCATGGCCGTAGCAGCCGATCGCACGCGCGGCGTGGTCGTCGGCCATGATGAACAGGATGTTCGGGCGCTTGGCGGCGGTCATGGGGACGTCGGCAGGGGCATTCATGCGCAGGCTCCGAAGCAGCCGTGGCCGACGCGATGTCGCGGGCCACGGGTTGACATCGCGCAAGTTTACCGATTTAATCCCCAGAAGGGAAAAATTAACCCGCCCGAAGCGCCTCTCGCCGTTCCCCAACCGAAGCGATGCCGTCGCCGCAGATCGCCACCGCCGCCACCACCGCCACAACCGTTTCGCCCCGCCCGGGCCGACGGTCGACGCGCGCGCCGTACACGCTGCCCGCTGCGCGCCGGGCCTCGCCGGTGGCGCACCTGCGCATCCGCCACCTTGGCGAGGTGCTGCGCAGCCTGCGCGACCACGGCGCACAGTCCCGCACCGAGCTGTGCGAGACCCTGGGGCTGTCCGCCACCACGCTGAGCAAGCTGGTCGCCGAGCTGCTCGGCGGCGGCTGGCTGACCGAGGGCGAGGTGCGCCGCCAGCGCGATGTCGGCCGTCCGCACACGGCCCTGGCCCTGGTGCCGCAGGCCTGCCGGCTGGCCAGCGTGGTGGTCGAGCCCGATGCGCTCCACGTCGGCGTGGCCGGGCTGGACGCGCGGCTCGACCCGATCCACAGCGCCCCGGTGGCGTTCTCGCAGGCCCACACCGAGCCGTCGCAGCCCGTCCCGGCCATGGCCCACGGCCAGCTGGACGCCGCCCCGCCCGCGGGCCGCGTGCAGCCCGCGGTCAGCGCCTCGCTGGACCGCATCGCCCGGGCCATCCACGACGCCCAGCGGGCCGAGCGCGCCGCCGGGCGTGCGCCCCTGCGCGCCGTGTCCCTGGCGCTTCCCGGGCTGACCGACACGCGGCTGCGCACCTTGCTGCGCTCCGACCAGATCGGCTGGTACGACCTGGCGCTGGCGGACGCGCTCGAGTCGCGCACCGGGCTGCCGGTGCTCGTGCACAACAACACCCGCGCGATGGCCTTCGCCGAGTTCCGCCACCTCGGCCTGGACGAGGAGCAGCCGATGCTGTTCGTGCAGGCGCGTTTCGGCTTGGGCGCGGCCATGGTCAACAGCGCACGCGCCAGCCGCCACGGGCACTTCGGCGCCAGCGACCTCGGCCACATCCCGCTGGGGCTGAACGCCTTCGCGTCGCAGGTGCCCACCGACCGCCGGCTGGTGAGCGTGACGAACGAAGCCTATCTGTGCGCGGTGCTCGGCATCCCCGCCGCGGGCGAGCCCGTGCTGCCCCTGCTGGAGGCGCGGCGCGCCGCCGGCGACCCGGCCGCCTGCGCCCTGTACACGCAGACCCTGGACAACCTGGCCACCGGCCTGGGCATCGCCGTGGACATCCTGTGCCCGCGCACCATCGTGCTTGGCGGCATCTACGCGCTGGCCTCGGACGGCTTCGCCGACGATTTGAAGGCCCGCCTGGCCGGACGCGCCCAGGCCGAACTGCTGCGCGGCCTGTCGGTGCGGCGCAGCGCGCTGGGGCTGCAGGGCGCGCTGCAGGGCGCCGCCCTGGTGGGCCTGGACCATCTGCTGGCCGATCCGGCCACCTTCCGCGGCGATTGAGCGCACGCGGTGACGCCCCACGCCCCCATGACCGACACCCACCCAACGCAGGCCCACGCAGCCGGCACGGCCACCGATACCGCCGATGCCGCCACCGCGCGCCAGGCCGCGCGCAGCCAGGCGCAGCGCGAGCAGCAGCGCCAGCGCCGCACGCGCCGACGGCTGCTGGGCCTGAACCTGGTCTCGGCCGTGCTCGGTCTGGGCCTGTGGGGCTTCTTCGCCTGGCTGGACCTGGCCGGCCTGCCCGGCCCGCGCGACGTCGGCGCCCGCGCGATCGAACTGGTCGCCAACGGTCAGTTGTTCAAGGACGCCGCCGCCTCGCTGCAGCGCGTGTTGCTGGGCTTTGCCCTCGGCACGCTGCTGGCCATCCCGGTGGGCTTCCTGATGGGCTGGTACACGGTCGCGCGCGGGCTGCTCGAGCCCTATGTGCAGTTCTTCCGCACCATCCCGCCGCTGGCGATGATCCCGCTGGCCATCGTGTTCCTCGGTATCGGCGAGGTGCCCAAGGTCTTCGTCATCACGCTGGCGGCCTTCCTCGTGTCGGTGATCTCCACCTACCAGGGCGTGGTCAACGTCGACCGCGTGCTGATCAACGCCGCGCGCGTGCTCGGCGCGGGCGACGCCGCGGTCTTCCGCCGCGTGGTGATCCCGGCGTCGACGCCCTTCATCCTCGTGGGCATGCGCACCGGGCTGGGCGCGGCCTGGTCGACGCTGGTGGCGGCCGAGCTGATCGCCGCACAGGAGGGGCTGGGCCACCGCATGCAGCAGGCTCAGATCTACTACGACCTGTCGACCATCTTCGTCGCGCTGATCACCATCGGCGTCATGGGCCTGCTGATGGACCGCCTGCTGCTGTGGCTGGACAGCCGACTCACCCGCTGGCAGGAGCGCCGATGAGCCCTGACACCTCTTCCCCCCCGAAGATCGCGTTCGAGCGCGTGTCCTGCGTCTTCGACCTGCAGGGCGAGCCCTTCCACGCCGTGCGCGAGGTCGACCTGTCGATCGCCGACGGTGAGATCGTCACCCTCGTCGGGCCCTCGGGCTGCGGCAAGTCCACGCTGATGAACATGGTCGCCGGCCTGCTCGACCCGAGCGCCGGGCGCGTGCTCGTCGACGGCCAGCCGGTCCACGGCCCCGGCCCCGAGCGCGGGGTGATCTTCCAGCAGTACGCCCTGTTCCCCTGGCTGACGGTGCGCGAGAACGTCGCCTTCGGCCTGGAGATCGCCGGCGTGCCCCGGGCCGAGCGCGAGCGCACGGTGGCGCGCTGCCTGGACCTCGTGGGCTTGAGCGCCTTTGCCGACGCCCTGCCGAAGACGCTGTCGGGCGGGATGAAGCAGCGCTGCGCGATCGCGCGTGCCTATGCCGTCAACCCGAAGGTGCTGCTGATGGACGAGCCCTTCGGCGCGCTGGACGCCCTGACACGCGTGCACATGCAGGACCAGTTGCTGCAGACCTGGTCGCGCGACCGGCGCACCATCCTGTTCATCACCCACGACGTGGACGAGGCCGTCTACCTCGCGCACCGCGTGGTGGTGATGGCCGCGCGGCCCGGACGCGTCCACCACGTCGCGCCGGTCGGCCTGCCCTACCCGCGCACCGAGGCCATGCGCCTGTCGCCGGCCTTCCAGCAACTGCGCAACGAGGTCTGGACCGCGGTCTATCACCAGGACCGCCCGCCGGCCGTTGCCACTGCCGCCCCCGATTCCCCCCACCCCTGAAGAAAGAGGAGACACCCGTGAACGACACCCCCCGCGCTCCCCGCACGGCCCACCAGCCCCACAGCGCCGGCGCCACACGCCGCCAGGTCACGCTCGGCCTGGCCGCCGGCGTCGCCGGCCTGGCCGCCCTGCCCGCGCGCGCCCAGGCGCAGCGCGTGCGCGTGGGCTACATCGCCGACTTCCACGGCGCCTCCATGGTGGCCGTGGCCAACAAGCTCGAGCTGTGGAAGAAGCACGGCCTCGCCCCCGAGATCAAGTCCTTCACCAACGGCCCGATCCAGATCCAGGCGCTCGGTGCCGGGGACCTGGACTTCGGCTACATCGGCCCGGGCGCGCTGTGGCTGCCGATCACCGGGCGCGCCAAGCTGATCGCGATGAACGTCGTCGGCTACTCCGACCGCGTCGTCGCCCAGCCCGGGATCCCGTCCATCCAGGCGCTCAAGGGCCGCACCGTGGCCGTGCCCGAGGGCACCTCGGGCGACATGCTGCTGCGCCTGGCGCTGCAGGCCAACGGCATGAAGCTCGACGACGTCAAGCGCGTGACGATGGACCCCTCCACCATCGTCACCGCCTTCGCCTCCGGGCAGGTGGACGCCGCCGGCATCTGGTACCCGCACGTGGCCACGCTGAAGACGCGCAAGCCCGCGCTGGTGGAGCTCTACAGCAACAAGGACGCGATGCCGAAGAACAGCTTCCCGAGCTCCTTCATCATGCGCAACGAGCTGGAGGGCGCAGCCCATGCCGGCATGGTCGACGCGATGATCCGCGTCATCAAGGAAGCTAGCGACTGGCGCATGAAGAACCTGCCGCAGGCCATCGACCTGACCGCCGCGATGATCGGCGCGCCCCGCGCCAACCTCGAGACCGAGGCCGGCTACGCCCAGTACTTCAGCAGCGCGGAGCTGGCGAAGTTCACCGAGGACGGCACGGTCGACAACTGGCTGCGCGGCATGAACGAGCTGTTCAAGACCTTCGGCCGCGTGCCCGAGGTGGTGGACCCGAAGCGCTACTACCTGGGCGCGCGCTACGTCGCCGCCAAGGTGTGAGCGCCTGAGCATCCGGCCTGAGAGCACCCCCAAGGGCCGGGCGTTGCCCGTCCCGGCCCCCGAGGGGGCGCAAGAAGACTTGGGGCGGCCCGGCGTCTTCTTGTGAGCCTGAGCCCTGACGATCTGCGCCCCATCCCCGGCCAACGGGCTTGGGGCGCGTGTGTCCGGGCATGAGACCGACTTCCGAGCCGCGCCGGGGTGACCCCATGGACATCGACACCGCCTTCACCATCGCCGACCTGCGCGGCGTCACCGTCCGCGCCCCGGGGCCCGACTACTGGCGCGGCTACGGCAGCGACAGCGCGGGCGCGGCCTCGGCGCGTTTTCAGTTCACGCCGCCGTGGCGCACGGTCTATGCGCGCGCTGTGGAGTCGGCGCTGGTGCGCGTGCGCCTGGCCGACGGCAGCGTCGGCTGGGGCGAGGCGACCTGTCCGATCGCCCCGGAGGTGGTGACGCTGCTGCTCAACGGCTTCGTCGCAGAGATCGTGCGCGACCGTGCCTTCGACAGCGTCGACGCCCTCGTCGACCTGCTGTACGACGCACAGCGCTGCCGCGGCTACCAGGCCGGGCACCTGCAGGACGCGGCGGCCGCGCTCGACATCGCGCTGCACGATGCACTGGCGCGGCGCGCGCGCCTACCGCTGCGCCAGGTGCTGTCCGCCCAGGCGCGGCACACGCTGCCCTGCTACCTGTCGGGCGCGCGCGCCGCCACGCGCGCGGAGCGCATCGCGCTGCTGCATCAGTGGGCCGAGGGCGGCTCGACGGCGGTCAAGCTCTTCCTGCGCGGCCGGCTCGACGAGGATCTGGAGGAACTCGCGGCGCTGAGCGACGCGGTGCCGCAGATCGGCTGGTGGGCGGTGGACGCGTTGTGGAGCTACGACGATGCGGCCACCGCGGCGCGGGCGCGCGAAGGCTTCGCCGCGCTCGGCGCGCGCTGGCTCGAATGCCCGATGCTGCCCGAGGACCTGCCCGGCCACCGCGGCCTGCAGCAGGCGCCGGGCTGCCCGATCGCGCTGGGCGAACACTTCCGCACCGAGCTTCAGGTGCGCGACTGGGTGGCGTCGGGCGCGCTGCAGGTGCTGCAGCCCGACATCGGCCGCACCGGCTTCGTCATGGGTCGGCGCATGCGGCAAGCCGCGCAGGCCCGCGGCATCGCGGTCACGCCGCACATGGGCAGCTCGCTGGACGTGATGCACGCCGCCACGCTGAACTTTGCCGCGGCCTGGGCCGACGCCGAACTGCCGTGCGAGTTCCAGGCCGGCCTGGCCCACCGTCTCGGCACGGCGCTGCGCACCGGCTGGCAACTGGGCCCGCACGGCTTCGAGGCCCCGGACGAGCCCGGGCTCGGGGTCCGGGTCGACGAGCAGGCGCTGCAGGCGCACGTGGTGGGTTCCTAGGGCCAAACCCTTCGAGCTTGCGGACCCGCAAGCGCAGGTCTCGCTTGTCGGGAGACCATCGTCCCGTTGCGGCCAAACCCATCGGCCGCCGATGAACGGGAGCGCTTTCGATGAGATCCACCCTTGCCAGCGCATCGATCCTGGCAACTGCCATCCTGATCACCCCCTGGGCCGCCGCCCAGGGCATGGCCACCGGCCAGGCCTACGCCGGCGCCTCGATCGGCGCCTCGAAGTACGACCTGAACTGCACCGGCACGACCGCCTGCGACCGCAGCGGCATCGGCTGGAAGCTGTTCGGCGGCTACATGGTGCATCCCAATTTCGGCGTCGAGATCGACGTGCGCCACCACGGCGAGGCCGACCTGACGGGCACGGTGGGCGGCGTCGCGGTGTCCAACACCTTCAAGGCCTATGGTGCCGGGCTGTACGGGCTCGGGCAGGTGCGCAGTGGCGCCTTCTCGGCCTTCGGCAAGGCCGGGTTGGCATGGATGCGCGGCAGCGGCGTCGCCGCGGCGGCCGATCTGGGTGCGCCCGACCGCGAGAGCCATGCCCGCCCGGCCTGGGGCCTGGGCATCGCCTGGGATTTCACGAAGACGCTCAGCGCCCGGCTGGAGTTCGAACGTGTGGACGTGAAGTTCGGTGGCGACAAGTACGACGCCGACCTGGTCAGCGCCAGCATCGTCACGCGCTTCTGAGCGACCGCCCGTGAACGACACGAACGTCGCCGCCCCGGCACGGCCCCTGGTCGGCGGGACCACCGCAGCGGGGTCCGCAGAAGGGCCCACGCCAGGGCCGACACCAGGGTCCGCGCCAAGGTCCGCGCCAGGCCCCGAAACAGGGCCCACGCCCCAGACGACACGCACGGACGGCCGCCCCGCACCCCACCTCGAGACGGGCGACGGCGCGGCCGCGCTGCCCTGGCGGCGCCTGCTCGTGCACCTGGACGGCTCGCCGCGCAGCGCCGAGCGGCTGGCGCTGGCGCGGAGGCTGGCCGGGCAGGCCGGCGCGACGCTGCTGGCCATGCACGCGGTCACGCCGGTGTGGGCCGAGATGCCGATGAGCGCCCTGGGCGACGCCGGCGCCGGTGTGCTGCTGCAGGAAGCCGAGGCCGAGCGTCGGCGCGGCGCGCGCGCGCTCTACGATCGCGAGGCGATGCGTCCCGGCGCGCCGATGCGCTGGCACGACGCCACCGATTTGCCCGCCGACGGCTGGGGCGCGGCCACCACCGCCTTCAGCGCCCGGGCGCTGTGCAGCGATCTGGTCGTGCTCGGCCAGCGCGACCCCGAGGACGCCCTGGCCTGGGGCGTGCCCGCCGACTTCGTGCCCGCGGTGGTGGCGGACTCGGGCTGCCCGGTGCTGGTGGTGCCGCGTGTCGGGCATTACCCGGCGATCGGCCAGCGCGTGCTGGTGGCCTGGAAGCCGGCACGCGAAGCGGCACGCGCGCTGGCCGCCGCGCTGCCCTTGCTGAAGCGCGCGCGCCACGTCGAGGTGGCCCACTGGCGCGAGAGCGGCGAGGCCCGTCAGACCCCCGCGCCGGCCGATGCGCCGCACGCCAGCCCTCCCGCGCTGGAGGACTGGCTGCAGGCCCACGGCATCCAGGCCCGCCACACCGTGCAGGGCGATGCCCACGCCGACATCGGCGAAGAGCTGTTGTCCCTGGCCGCCCACGTCGACGCCGACCTGCTGGTCATGGGCTGCTACGGCCGCAGCCGCACCCGCGAGTGGCTGCTGGGCGGCGCCACGCGCACCGTGCTGCAGCGCATGACGGTGCCGGTGTGGATGGCGCACTGAGCGCCTGACCCGAGCCCGTTCGACCTTCCCGGAGAACCTCGCCTTGACGGCCCGAGACCCCACTGCCCATCCCCCCATGGAAGCCCTGCCGGATGGCGTCGTGCCGCTGGTGCCGATGCGCAACCTGGTGCTGTTCCCGCTGCTGCTGGCACCGATCACGGTGGGGCGTCCGCGCTCGGTGGCGGCGATCGCGCAGGCCATGGCCAGCGGCTCGCCCTTCGCGGTCGTGCTGCAGAAGGACGCGCAGGTGGACGACCCGGCGCAGGCCGACCTGTTCGAGGTCGGCACGCTGGCACGGGTGGTGCAGCACAGCCGCGCCGACGAGGGACAGATCCATGTCGTGTGCCAGGGCGTGCAGCGCGTGCGCCTGCTCGCACTCGAGCCCGGCCTGCCCTTCATGGCCGCGCGCGTCGAGGCCGTGCCCGACACCGGCCTCGGCGAGCGCCCCTCGCCCGAGGCCGAGGCCCTGGCCCTGCAACTGCGCGAGCGCGGCGCCGAGATCCTGTCGCTGCTGCCCAGCGTTCCGGCCGAACTCTCGCAGGTGATGCAGGCCACGGCCTCGCCCGCGCAGTTGGCAGACCTGGCGGCCAGCCTGGTCGATGTCGACCCCGCCGTCAAGCAGGACCTGCTCGAGACCGTCTCGGTGGAGCAGCGGCTCGAGCGCGTGCTCGGCCTGGTCACGCACCGGCTGCAGGTGCTGCGCCTGTCGCAGGAGATCGGCGCGCGCACCAAGGAGCAGTTCGACGACCGCCAGCGCCGCGTCCTGCTGCAGGAACAGTTGCGCGCCATCCGCAAGGAACTGGGCGAGAACGGCGACCACATCCAGGACTTCCAGCGCCTGGAGGATCCCATCACCCAGGCCGGGATGCCCGCGGAGGCCGACACCCAGGCGCGCAAGGAGTTGCAGCGCCTCAAGCGCATGGGCGAGGCGGGTGGCGAGGCCTCGATGCTGCGCACCTGGCTGGAGTGGATGACCGAGCTGCCCTGGGCCGAGCCGGCCCCGCTGGCCATCGACCTGGGCGAGGCGCGCGCCACGCTGGAGGCCGACCACCACGGCCTGCCCAAGGTCAAGCGCCGCATCCTCGAATACCTGGCCGTGAAGAAGCTCAATCCGACCGGGCGGGCGCCCATCCTGTGCTTCGCCGGCCCGCCGGGGGTGGGCAAGACCTCGCTCGGCCAGAGCATCGCGCGGGCGATCGGGCGGCCCTTCGTCCGGGTGTCGCTGGGTGGGGTGCACGACGAGGCCGAGATCCGCGGCCACCGCCGCACCTACATCGGCGCCCTGCCCGGGCTGATCGTGCAGGGCCTCAAGCGCGCCGGCGCACGCGACTGCGTGATGATGCTCGACGAGGTCGACAAGCTCGGCACCAGCCTGCGCGGCGACCCGGCCTCGGCCCTGCTGGAGGTGCTGGACCCGGAGCAGAACGGGACCTTCCGCGACCACTACCTGGGCCTGTCCTTCGACCTGAGCCGCGTGGTCTTCATCGCCACGGCCAACGTCATCGACGCCATCCCCTCGCCGCTGCGCGACCGCATGGAGGTGATCGACCTGCCCGGCTACACGCTGGAGGAGAAGCTGCAGATCGCGCAGCGCTACCTGCTGCAGCGCCAGCGCGAGGCCTGCGGGCTGTCGGCGCAGCAGGTGCAGCTCGACGACGACGCGCTGCGCGCCATCGCCGCAGACCACACGCGCGAGGCCGGCGTGCGCCAGCTCGAGCGCGAGATCGGCCGGGTGATGCGCCACGCGGCCACGCAGGTGGCGCAGGGCGCGACGCCCGACACTGGGCCGATCCGGATCGGTGCCGGTGACCTGGAGGCCATCCTCGGCCCGGCGCCCTACGAGCATGAGACCGCGCTGCGCACGGGGCTGCCCGGCGTGGCCACCGGTCTGGCCTGGACGCCGGCCGGCGGCGACATCCTCTTCGTCGAGGCCACGCGCGTGGCGGGCAGCGACCGGCTGATCCTCACCGGGCAGCTCGGCGACGTGATGAAGGAGAGCGCGCAGGCCGCGCTGACGCTGATCAAGTCGCAGGCCCACGCCATCGGCATCCCCGCCGGCATTCTGGACCATGTGGACGTGCACCTGCACGTGCCCGCCGGCGCCATCCCCAAGGACGGGCCGAGCGCCGGGGTGGCGATGTGCGTGGCGCTGGCCTCGCTGTTCGCCAACCGGCCGGTGCGCCCCGACGTGGCGATGACGGGCGAGATCAGCCTGCGCGGCCTGGTGCTGCCGGTGGGCGGCATCAAGGAGAAGGTGCTCGCCGCGCAGCGCGCCGGCGTGCGCACCGTGCTGCTGCCGGCACGCAACCGCAAGGACCTGGTCGACATCCCCGACGAGGCGCGGCGGGCGCTGCAGTTCGTGTGGCTCGACACCGTCGATCAGGCCCTGGGCGCCGCGCTGTGCGACCGGCGTGCGCGCGAACCCGACACCCTGGCGCTGGCATGAAGACGACGCGGCGCCCAGGCACCTTCGGCCCGCCCCCGAACGGCACACGGCCGTCGCGCGGCGGCCGGTGGACCGTCACGCGATCGGCAGTCGACCGCCGGCCCACCGTCGCCTCGATCGAAGGAGCCCGCCCGTGAACGACACCGCCTCCCTCCCGATGCGCGCCGCGATCGCGACGCTCCGCAAGGACCTGCGCGCCCTGCCCGTGCCGCCCAACATGCCGGATCTGGCCGCCGCGCGGGCCGACTTCTCCTGGGACGACGCACGCGCCGCCCTCGAAGGCCTGCCCGGCGGCGGGCTGAACATCGCGCACGAGGCGGTGGCGCGCCACGCGCGCGGCCCGCGCGCGGCCCACACCGCCATCCGCTGGCTGGGCGCCGAGGGCGAGGTGCGCGACCTGAGTTACCGCGACCTGGATGCCGCGGCCAGCCGCTTCGCCCATGTGCTGCGCGACGCCGGGCTGGTACGCGGCGACCGCCTGTTCGTGCTGGCCCCGCGCGTGCCGGCGCTGCACGTGGCGGTGCTGGGAGCGCTCAAGGCCGGGCTGGTGGTGTGTCCGCTGTACCCCGCCTTCGGGCCCGAGCCCATCGCCACGCGCATGACGCTGGGCGAGGCGCGCGCCTTGCTGACCACGGCCAGCCTGTACCGGCGCAAGGTGCATCCGCTGCGCGAGCGCCTGCCGGGGCTGGCGCAGGTCTTCATCGCCGACGCGGCATCGACCGAGGACACGCCGCCGGGCACGACGGCATTGCCGCCGCTGATGGCCAGTGCCGCCGACACCTTCGACTGCGTCGCCACCGCGCCCGACGAGCCGGCGCTGCTGCACTTCACCAGCGGCACCACCGGCCGGCCCAAGGGCGCGATCCATGTGCACGAGGCCGTGCTGACGCACTGGGCCACGGGCTTGCATGCGCTGGACCTGCACCCCGACGACGTGTTCTGGTGCACCGCCGACCCGGGCTGGGTCACCGGCATGTCCTACGGCGTGATCGCCCCGCTGGTGCACGGCGTGACGCTGCTGGTCGACGAGGCCGAGTTCGACCCGGTGCGCTGGTACACCATCCTGCAGGACCAGCGCGTGACCGTCTGGTACACCGCGCCCACCGCCATCCGCATGCTGATGCGCGCAGGGGCCGAACTCGCCGCGGGCTTCCGCCGTCCGGCGCTGCGCTTCGTCGCCAGCGTCGGCGAGCCGCTGGGCGCGGCCGCGGTGCTGTGGGGCGAGCAGGTGCTGGGCCTGCCGATCCACGACAACTGGTGGCAGACCGAGACCGGCGGCATCATGATCGCCAACACCATCGCGCAGGACCTCGAGCCCGGCTCGATGGGGCGGCCGCTGCCGGGCGTGGAGGCCGCCATCGTCGCGCGCCGCGAGGACGGCACTGTGCAGGTGATCGACACCCCCGACACCCCGGGCGAGCTGGCCTTGCGCCCGGGCTGGCCGTCGATGTTCCGCGGCTACCTGGGCGAGCCGGCGCGCTACGCCAAGTGCTTCGCGTCGGATGCCGGCGGCGACTGGTACCTCAGCGGCGACCTGGCGCGGCGTGACGCCCAGGGCTGCTACTGGTTCGTCGGCCGCGCCGACGACCTGATCAAGTCGGCCGGCCACCTGATCGGGCCCTTCGAGGTGGAGAGTTGCCTGATGGCGCACCCGGCCGTGGTCGAGGCCGCCGTCGTCGGCCTGCCCGACGCGCTGCTGGGCGAGAGCGTGCGCGCCTACGTCACGCTGCACCCGGGCTTCGAGCCCGACGAGGCCACGCGCCGCGCGCTGCTGGCGCACGCGCGCACCCGACTCGGCGCCGCGGTGGCGCCGAAGTCGATCGAGTTCGCCTCGGTGCTGCCACA
>Ga0172373_10005771_pt1 | contig 16821 bp, 15 predicted proteins | sample Lak10m_2_FD_114546 | JGI IMG/M metagenome (GOLD analysis project Ga0172373, IMG submission 114546) | Freshwater microbial communities from Kabuno Bay, South-Kivu, Congo - kab_092012_10m | ecosystem: Environmental > Aquatic > Freshwater > Lake | place: Democratic Republic of the Congo...
CGCTCGACGGACCCTGCGCAAGCGCCGCGGATCCTATTCAATTACTTGAGTGAACCTGACGATAGGGTCGAAATGCGCGCCTGCGTTCGCCTGACGCGCGAAATCTTTGCCCAACACGCCTTCACGCGCTATCGCGGGCGTGAGATCCAGCCGGGCGATGGCGTGCAGACCGATGCCGACATCGACGCTTTCGTGAGGCGGCACGTGGAGAGCGCGTATCACCCCTGCGGTACCTGCCGTATGGGCGATGAGAACGATGCGATGGCGGTCGTCGATCCGCAGACCCGCGTGCGCGGGCTCGAAGGCTTGCGAGTTGTTGACTCGTCGATCATGCCGTCAGTTACAACAGGTAATCTGAACGCACCGACGATCATGCTGGCCGAGAAAGCGGCCGATCACATCTTGGGTGGCGGCATGCTGCCACCGGCTAAGGTGGGCTACCACCTCGCCGAGGGTTGGGAAACCTCACAGCGTTGAGACGGGCAGATCCTGTGCAGCTTCGATCAGCCAGCGTTCAAAGTAGTCTGCATAGGAACGCCAGATCTCGACGTGGAATTCGTTCGCGCCGCGACGCCAGAGCACGATCTCGGCCTTGTTGAACAGCGTTCGGCTGCAGCGATCGATAGCGAACTGACCGAGATCGAGATCTTGCGGGCATCCGCAATTGAGCAGTTCGATGATGCCGTGAGCGTGCAGTCGGCGCGAAACCTGCCGATGGGTCACTTCGACGAGCGAGTGCGGCTGATCAGCGAGAGCGCTTGCCACTCGTGGGGCGGTCCGCTGTGCATCGTCCTGCCACGCGAGTATCAATCGCTCGTCAGGCCCGAGCCACAGCAGAGAGAACTGACCGTTGTCGTAGGCTGCGCTCGTGCTGACATCCGAATCAAAACCGAGCGATTGCGCGGCCGCTATGAGAGCTGCCGCGTCGGCTTGCAGCACGAAGCGCGCCGAGGGACTCATCACTGACAACCAACCCGGTGTGTGGACTGCAGGTGTCGTCCCACGCGGTGAGGTCGCTTCGCGCGATACGGTCGACTCAGACATTGAGGCGTGCTCCCTGGGGATCGTAGAACACCGGGTTGCACACTTCGACGGGGATTTCCCCGCCCGGCATGGGGACGTACAGCGTCTGCCCCATACGTGCCCGGCCTCCAGCAACCACCGCCATCGCGATCGATCGGCCGAGCGTAGCGCTGGCGTAGGAGGAGGTCACGTGTCCGATCAGTGTCATCGGCGGACGCTGCCCGGGGGCGTCGACAATCTGCGCGCCTTCCTCGAGCACGATCTGCGGATCGCGCGTTCGCAAGCCGACGAGTTGCTTGCGATCACTGCGCTGCATCGAGGGGCGCGCTAGTGCACGCTTGCCGACGAAATCGCGTTTGCTCTTGCCGATGGCCCACGCGAGTCCGACATCGTCCGGGGTGAGGGTGCCGTCGGTATCCTGACCGATGATGATGAAGCCTTTTTCGGCGCGCAGCACGTGCATGGTTTCCGTGCCGTACGGCGTGAGTCCAAAACGTTCACCGGCTGCGTGAAGCGCGGCGATCACTTTGGCGCCCTCGCTCGCCGGGACGTTCACTTCGAAACCGAGTTCACCCGTGAAACTGACGCGGAAGAGCAGCATCGGCGTGCCTTGCAGCGTTCCTTCCACGACCCCCATGTGCGGCAGGGCTGCCGCCGAGATGTCGAGCCCATCGACGAGGGGCGCGAGCAGGTCGCGAGCACGCGGTCCTTGCAGCGCGATCACCGCCCACTCCTCCGTGGTCGAGGTCAACCAAACCTTGAGGTCGGACCATTCGGTTTGCCGGTAGTCCTCCATCATCGCGAGTACGCGCGCAGCGCCGCCCGTGGTTGTGGTCACGTGGAAGCGATCCGTCGCCACGCGTGCGACGACACCGTCGTCGTAGACGAAGCCGTCGTCTCGCAGCAGCACGCCGTATTTGCTTCGGCCAACGGCGAGTTTGCTCCACTCGTTGACGTACATCCGGTTCATGAATTCGACCGCGTCCGGGCCGACCACTGCGATTTTTCCTAGCGTCGAGGCATCGAAGATGCCGCAGTGCTCGCGCACGGCGCGGCATTCGCGTGCGACGGCGGCATGCATGTCTTCATTGCCGCGTGGGAAGTAGCGTGCGCGCTTCCACAGACTCACATCCTCGAACACCGCTCCCTGCTGCACGGCCCAGGCGTGCATGGGTGTCCGACGGACGGGATCGAACAATTCGCCGCGGGCCTGACCGGCGAAACTCGCGAACGTGACGGGCGTGTAAGGCATGCGGAAGGTGGTCAGACCTACCGCGGGCACCGCTTGGCCGAGCTCGCGCGCAGCGTGGTGCAGCGCATTGAGGTTTGACGTCTTGCCTTGATCGGTCGCCATGCCGGTCGTGGTGTAACGCTTGATGTGTTCGATCGAGCGGAAGCCTTCGCGTACCGCCAGATCGAGATCGCGTAGCGTGACATCGTGTTGGAAATCGACGAACGCTTTCGGGCCGTGCGTGGCTATCTCGGCGCGCGGCAGCTCGAGGGGCGAGGCGGAGTTGGCCGCTCGCTCGACCGTGAAACGGGGCTCGGCAGTCGCCGAATCGTTCGCGCCGAGTGCCGCAGCGGCCGCGGCGACGCCCGCACGCGCGCCATCAAGCAAGACCTCGGCCAGGCCAGATAGGCCGCGACACGCGCCCGCCGAGCGTTCCTGTTCAGCGGACTCGCCGGGCACGAACACCTGTAGCGTCTCGTCGTAGCGCAGCCGGCCGCGAGACTGCGAGAACAGGTGCACGCTCGGTACGTAACCGCCCGCCATGAGCACGAGGTCGCAGTCGATCGAGCGACGTTCGCTGAGCGCGCCGCTCGAATCGATGCGCGCGATGTCGACGCCGGTGACCCGATTTCCGCCGCGAGTTGCGACGATACGAAAACCGCCGTCGCCGGGTACGCCCGACTCGCGCAAGGCCAGCAGCGCCGGTCGATCGGCCTGCGGCCGAAGATCAATGAATTGCACGATCTTCGCGCCAGCGGCTTGCAGCGAACGCGCCACGCGGTAGCCGCTGTCACAGGCACTTGCCATGACGATCCGGCGACCCGGCAGTACGGCGTGATGTTTGAGGTAGTGCAATGCCGCGCTGGCGAGCATGATGCCCGGGCGGTCATTGCCCGGAAACACCAACGGCTGCTCGATCGCGCCCGTCGCGAGAACGACCTCGCGAGCCCGCACTTGCCACAGGCGCTCGCGCGCGAGGCCCGAAGGCGGTGCCGCCAGATGATCGGTCAGTCGCTCGCTGAGTCCGATGAGATTGTGCGGAAAGTAGCCGAAGGCGGTGGTGCGCGGCAGCAGGCGAACACGCGGTTCGGCTTGCAGCTGCGCGATCGTCGCCTCGACCCATTCCGCCGTCGATCGACCGTCGATACGCGCGGCATCGTCGGCCAGTAGCGAGCCGCCCCAGTGCGGGCGCTCGTCGCAGAGGATCACGCGGGCGCCGCGAGAGGCTGCGGCCTGTGCGGCGGCGAGACCCGCTGCGCCCGCGCCGATGACCAGTACATCGCAGTGCGCGTACTGCTGCGCATAGCGGTCGGGATCGGCGAGACGTGGCGCCTTGCCGAGGCCCGCCGTGCGACGAATCAGCGGCTCGTAGAGTTTGTGCCAGGCACTACGCGGCCACATGAAGGTCTTGTAGTAAAAGCCGGCGGGCAGCAGCGCGGAAAACCATTCGGCGATCTGGCCGACGTCGAAGGCGAGGCTCGGCCAGCGGTTCTGGCTGTAGGCGCAAAGGCCTTCGTAGAGCTCTACTTGCGTGGCGCGCAGGTTCGGCGTGGAGCGTGCCTCGTCGCGTCGCACCGTCACGAGGGCGCAGGGTTCTTCCGGGCCCGCCGTCATGATGCCGCGCGGGCGGTGATATTTGAACGAGCGACCGAGCAGGTGAATGCCGTTGGCGAGCAGCGCGGAGGCCAACGTGTCGCCGTCGAATCCACTGTAGGCCTTGCCGTCGAAAGTGAAGCGCAGCGGCCGGCTTCGATCGATGCGGCCGCCCGTAGGCAGACGGGCGTTGCTCATCGCAACTCTCCCGGCGGCTTCTCGCCCGCTTTATAGGTGACCAGGATCCGATCGTTGGTCGTGTCGCGCAATGCATTGAAAAAGCGACCACAACCTCGAACGTGTCGCCAACGTTCAGCGTGGACACCCTTGGTGTTGCTGCGCAAATACAGATAACTCGCCCAGTCCTCGTCGCTGACCAACGATGGATCGGCGGGCCGCGCAATGTGAGCTTCACCGCCGTAACTGAATTCCAGCTCGGGTCGCGTTCCGCAGTGAGGACAGTGGATGAGCAGCATGGTGTCGTTCAGTGCGCGACGGCCGCGGCTGCGGCCTCGTCGATGAGATGACCCTCGCGGAATCGATCCAGCGTGAAGGGTGCGTTGATCGGGTGCGGCTCGTCATTGGCCAGGGTCCAGGCGAACACGTGAGCTGAGCCCGGGGTCGCTTTGAATCCGCCGGTGCCCCAGCCGCAATTCACGTAAAGACCCGGGACGGGTGTCTTGCCAATGATGGGTGAGCGATCCGGGGTCACATCGACGATACCACCCCAGTTGCGCAACATGCGCATGCGACGAAACATCGGGAACAGTTCGCAGATCGCCTCGAGCGTGTGCATGTTCACGTGTAGCGCGCCGCGCTGCGTGTAGGAGGTGTACACGTCGGTGCCCGCACCAATGACCAGTTCACCCTTGTCGGACTGACTGATGTACGCGTGGATGCCGTTCGACATCACGACGCAGGGGAACACGGGTTTGATGGGTTCGGAGACCAAGGCCTGCAGCGGAAAACTCTCGAGCGGTACCCGCACGCCCGCCAGCCCGAGAACCACACTGGTATTGCCCGCCGCGACCACGCCGACTTTGCGTGTGCGGATCAGGCCGCGAGAAGTCTCGAGCGCCTCGACGGCACCGTGGGCATCTCGGCGAATGCCGGTGACTTCACAGTTCTCGACGATGTCGACGCCGAGTGCATCGGCGGCGCGCGCATAACCCCAGGCGACGGCGTCGTGGCGAGCTGTGCCGCCGCGGCGCTGCAGTGCCGCCCCGAGTACCGGGTAACGCAGGCCGGGCTCGATGTTGAGCGGGGGGCAGAACTCCTTGGCCTCTTCCGGAGAGAGCCATTCGTTGTCGACGCCGTTGCACCGGTTGGCGTGGATATGCCGCTTGGCAACCTGCACATCGTGCACCGTGTGCGCCAGCATCATGACGCCGCGCGGCGAGAACATGACGTTGTAGTTCAGCACCTGCGACAGATCGCCCCACATCTTGACGGCGTGGTCGTAGAGCTTGGCGCTCTCATCGAACAGATAGTTCGAGCGAATGATCGTGGTGTTGCGGCCGGTGTTGCCGCCGCCGATCCAGCCTTTCTCGAGTACCGCGACACGGGTGTAGCCGTGCTCCGCAGCGAGGTAGTAGGCCGTGCCGAGACCGTGGCCGCCGCCACCGATGATCACCGCGTCGTACTCGGCCTGCGGTGCGGCACGACGCCACTGCGATGGCCAGTTGCGGTGACCGCCGAGGCTGTTCCACAGCAAAGAAAGCCCCGAGAAGCGCTGACGAGTCATGCGGGTGGCGGTCTCAGGCGCGCAGGTCGTTGTTGGTCGGATCGTATGGCGATTCGACCACTACGGTCGCCTGCTTGCGCTCGCCTAGGATTTCGATCTCGAGAGTGCTGCCGATCGCGGCGTACTCGGGTTTGACGTAACCGATCGCGAGGCTCTTGCCGAGCACGTGACCGTAACAGCCCGCCGTGGCACGGCCGACCATCTTGCCTTGCGTATCGAACAAGGGCTCGTTGCCGAGCGGGTCGGCATCCGTGACGCCATGCACCTCGAGGGTGACGAAGCGGTGCGGAACACCGGCTGCCAATTGCGCCTCGAGTGCAGCCTTGCCGGTGAAATCGCCTTTGTTGAGGCGCACGAATCGATCGAGACCGGCTTCGTAGGGCGTGTAGTCGCGGGTGAGATCACTGCCCCACATGCGGTAGGACTTTTCCATCCGCAGCGACTCCATTGCGCGCATCCCTGCCATGCCGATGCCGTACTCCGCACCGGCCGCAAACAAGGCTTCAAAAACATGATGCGCATACTCGATGGGGAAGTGCAGTTCCCAGCCCAGCGATCCGACGAAGTTCACGCGCAGCAGGTAGACATCGGTCGCCATGCCCACTTCGACGACTTGGCCGGTGAGCCACGGGAAGGCGGCGTTGTCGAGCGGCGTGTCGGTGAGTTTCGCGAGCACGTCGCGCGACCGCGGTCCGGCGACGACGAAGCAGCCACGCTGCATCGTCACGTTGCTCATCTGCACGGAGCCATCGCTCGGCAGGTGCTTTTGCAAATAATCGCTGTCGTAACGCTCCGCAGCGCCGGCACTGACGACGTAGAACTCTTCAGCGGCGAGTTTGGTGATGGTGAACTCGCTGCGGATCCCACCGCGGCGGGTCAAGGCGTGGCACAGGGCCATGCGCCCGACCTTGGTCGGCACTTTGTTGGCTACGAGGCGATCGAGCCAAGCTTCGGCCCCCGGTCCGCGCACGATGTGCTTGGTGAAGGGCGTGAGGTCAATTACCCCCACGGCGTTGCGCAGGCGTCGGCACTCGGTGCCGACATGCTCAAAGTAATTGGTGCGACGGAAACTCCACTCATCGCGCGCCTCGACACCCGCCGGGGCAAACCAATTGGCCCGCTCCCAGCCGTAGCGCTGGCCGAATACCGCGCCCATGGTCTTGAGGCGATCGTAGATCGGGCTCGTCTTCAGAGGCCGCCCGTCGGGCCGCTCTTCGTCCGGATAGTGAACCGTGAATACGTTGCGATACGTCTCTTCGTTCTTGGTGACGACGAAGCGCTTGCTGGTGTACGGCCCATATCGACGCGGATCGACGGCGAGCATGTCGATGCCCGGTTCACCTTCGACGATCCACTCGGCCAGTTGCCAGCCCGAGCCGCCTGCCGCGGTGATGCCGAAGCTGTGGCCCTCGTTGAGCCAGAGATTGCGCACGCCCCAGGCCGGTCCGATCAGCGGGCTGCCATCGGGCGTGTAGGAGATCGGGCCGTTGACGATATCTTTGATGCCGCAGTGCTCAAGCGCAGGAACGCGCCGCTGCGCAGCTTCGATATGTGGCAGCAGCCGATCGAGATCGCCCTCGAACAGGTCTTTGCCAAACCACTCGGGCACGCCGTCGGCAAAGCGCGCCGGGGCACCCGCTTCATAGGGCCCGAGGATCCAGCCCATGCGCTCTTCGCGCAGGTAATACGATTTGTCTGATTCGCGCAGCACTGCGAGTTCGCGCCCGCCTGCTGCGCGATACGCGCGCAGTTCCGCGGACTCTTCGTACACGATGTACTGGTGCTCGACCGGAATCGCCGGCACATTAAGGCCGAACATCCGCCCGGTCTGACGAGCGTAGTTGCCGGTGGCGCAGACCACATGCTCGGCGATGATTTCGCCCTTGTTGGTGGTCAGTCGCCACTCACCCGAGGGTGTACGGCTCGCGGCGGTGACTTCCGTTTGCTCGTAGATTTCCGCGCCGCGAGCCCGGGCGCCTTTGCGCAGCGCCATGGTGAGATCGGCGGGCGCGATGTGCCCATCGTCCGGGTGATAGAGCGCACCGACGATGGCAGGAGTGTCGCCCGTGCCGCCCAATTCGATCAGCGGCCACAGTTTTTTGACATCACTCGGGGTGATCACTTCGAAGGGCACACCGATCGTGTTGGCCGTGCCGCAGTACTTGTAGTACTCGTCCATGCGGTCGCGGCAGGTGGCCAGACGCAAGTTGCCGGTCACGTGAAAGCTCACGTCTTGACCTGTCTCTGCCGGAAGTCGCTTGTACAAATCGACCGAGTACTTGTGCAGCTGGCCGACCGTGTAGCTCATGTTGAACAGCGGCAGCAGACCTGCCGCGTGCCACGTGGAGCCCGCAGTCAGTTCGGATCGCTCCAGCAGCACCACGTCCGACCAGCCTTTCTGACACAGGTGGTACAGCGTGCTTACACCGACTGCGCCACCACCAATAACTACGACCCGGGCGTGTGTTTTCATCCGCCCAGAGTGTAGCTTCGAACGCCTTGGCAGCGGATCCAAATGCGACGACCGGATGCCGGAATTGGACATCTTGGGCGGGGCTGCCGCATACTCGATCGCACGTGGATACCACAGTGTTTCAAGGCAAGCGAACCTACGCGTTCCTGACCTTGCCCAACTACTCGTTGATCGCGCTGGCGAATGCTCTCGAGCCGCTGCGCATGGCTAATCGCGTGGCCAATCGCACCCTGTACGAGTGGCAAATCGCATCGTTGCGCGGCGAACCCGTTATCGCGAGCAGTGGTCTGCAGATGACACCCACGATCGCGCTGGCCGATGTGGGCAAGGTCGATATTCTCTTCGTGTGCGGTGGCGTCAACGTGCGCGAGGCCGTCTCGGCGCCGCTGACCAAGGCACTGCGGCGTCGGGCGGAGACGGGGGGCGCGCTTGGCGCCTTGTGCACGGGTGGCTACGTGCTCGCGCGCGCGGGTTTGCTCAATCGCTACAAGGCATCGATCCATTGGGAAAACGTGCACTCGTTGCGCGAGGAGTTCCCGCTCGTGGAGATCCGCAACCAAGTGTTCACCATCGATCGGGACCGCTACACCTGCTCGGGCGGTACGGCGCCGCTCGATCTGATGCTGAACCTGATCGAGCGCCAGCACGGCAGGCAGGTGTCGCACCAAGTCTCCGAGCAGTTCGTGCTCGAGCGAGTGCGCGATGATCACGACAGTCAGTATGTGCCGCTTCGCGCCCAGCTCGGCTTCACCCATCGCGCACTGACCAAGGTCGCGCAGTTGATGGAAGAGAACATCGAAAAGCCGCTGTCGCTCGATGTCATCGCGCGGCAGACGGGGCTGTCGCGTCGGCAGATCGAGCGCTTGTTCCAGCGGTACCTGAACTGCGTGCCGAAGCGTTACTACATGGAAATTCGTCTGCGCCGGGCGCGCGAACTGCTGCTGCAAACATCCATGCCGATCATGGAAGTCACGGCTTCCTGCGGGTTCCAATCACCGCCGCATTTTTCCAAGTGCTATCGGCGCCAATTCGGCCGCCCGCCGAGTGCCGAGCGACGCGGGCAGGGCAGCAGCGACGTGTCCGCCCCAGCCGCTCGATAAGCGACAGTCGATGTCGTTCGCAGATAATTTATTGTCGCTAAACGGCTAGTTTCGCTGCGGTATGACGCTTACCATCGCGCAGCACAACTGGTGCCAAGAGGCCTGAAATGACTGAAGCCGCGGAAGGCGATTTCGACCTGCGTTCACTCGCCGACGATGAGTTGGTCGAGCAGGTACACGACGATCTCTACAATGGCATGAAGCCTGAGGTGGAAGAAGCCACGCGCATCTTCCTCGAGCGCGGCTGGGGCCCGGACAAGGTGCTCAATGACGCGCTCGTCGAGGGCATGCGTATCGTCGGCATCGACTTTCGCGATGGCATCTTGTTCGTCCCGGAAGTGCTGCTCGCGGCCAACGCCATGAAGGGCGGCATGGAGATCCTGCGGCCGCTGCTCGCCGAGACCGGTGCAGAGCCGATCGGCAAGGTGGTGATCGGCACGGTCAAGGGCGACATTCACGACATCGGCAAGAACTTGGTGTCGATGATGCTCGAGGGCGCGGGTTTCGAGGTCATCGACCTCGGCATCAACAACCCGGTGGAGAAGTACCTCGAGGCACTCGAGAAACACAAACCGGACATTTTGGGTATGTCGGCCCTGCTGACGACCACCATGCCGTACATGAAAGTCGTTATCGACACCCTCAAACAGAAGAACCTTCGCGAAAAGTACATCGTGCTCGTAGGCGGTGCGCCGCTCAACGAAGAGTTCGGTAAGGCCATTGGGGCCGACGCCTACTGCAGAGACGCCGCCATCGCGGTGGAGACCGCCAAGTCGATGATCGCTGCGAAGCGTGCCGCGGCGCGCGCGCACTGACGGATTGACGTGGCCAGCTCCGGCCGCCAACTGGTCATTGCCTGCGGTGCCCTGGCGCACGAGATCGCAGCCTTGCGCAAGGTGCATGGCTGGCTCGCGCTTGATGTGCACTGTTTGCCCCCCGAGCTGCATAACCGGCCTGAGCGCATTGCACCGGCGGTGCGCGAGGCGATCGAGTCTCAGCGCAATCAGTATCAGGAAATTTTTGTGGCCTATGCCGATTGCGGTACGGGCGGAGCGCTCGATGCGGTGCTGCGCGAGACGGGCATCGAACGTATCGAAGGCGTGCACTGTTACGAGTTCTACGCCACGGCCGAACGCTTTGCGCAACTCGCCGAAAGCGAGCCGGGGACTTTTTTCCTCACCGACTTTTTGGTGCGGCACTTCGAGCGTTTGGTGTTTCGGGGTCTCGGCCTCGATCGGCATCCCGAGTTGCACGCGCAGTACTTCGGCAACTACCGCCGGCTGACCTATCTGGGGCAGCGAGACGACGCGGACAATGCCGACGCCGCGCGTGCGATCGCGGCGCGTCTCGGTCTCGAGTATCACTTCGAGCACACCGGCTATGGTGGTCTCGAACGCAGTTTGCAACGTTTCACCGCCCGGGAGGCGCGTCACTGATGGCGAGTCTGATCATTATTTCTTGGCGCGATATTCCCTCGCAGGTCGTGGTCAAGCGCGGTCGCGAAACCTCCAAGATCATGCTCTCGGCCCGATTCCAGGAAGCCGTCGATCGCGCAGCGATGCGCGCCGGCAAGGGTGGGTCAGACGCCTACATCGCCGAGTGGCAGCGCGGCGCGCCCGTGCCTTGCGGTGAAGATCTGCAGGCCGAGGCAGCGGCCGCGGCGCAGGCTATCGAGGCGCGTTACAGCGACGAGGATCTCGACAAGCTCATTCGCGCCAAGGGCCTTGCCACGCCTGACGGGGGGGGCTGATCGTGTATCGCGTGCGGCTGTGGTCGGTGCGTCATGCGCACGGCCTTAATGCGCTGTATCGCGCACTGGAGAACCTGCTCGTGGTCTTGCGCCCGCTCGCCAAACTGGTGGGCGGCGGCGCGAGACTCGAGCGTCCGATGGCGGCCGTCGAACGGGGCGTGAAGGGCTTCATGTTCGATTGCAAGATGTGCGGGCAGTGCGTGCTGAGCGCCACCGGCATGTCGTGTCCGATGAACTGCCCCAAGCAATTGCGTAACGGCCCTTGCGGCGGTGTACGTGCCAACGGTCACTGCGAAGTGCTGCCTGAGATGAAGTGCGTTTGGGTCCTCGCCTGGGAAGGCAGCCAGCGCATTCAAGGCGGCACCGAGTCCCTGCAACGCGTGCAGTTTGCGGTTGATCGTCGGCTGCAGGGCAAATCCTCTTGGCTGCGGGCGGTACGTGAGCGGGTTGCCGGAGTCACACGATGAGATTCGGTGACGAACCGGCGCCTGGCGCGCCGTTGCCGATGCTGCCGGGGCATGTGTCGCCCGGGCGCTTCGAGCGCGTGTTGCGGGCCGGGGCGTTTGCAGTTACCGCAGAGCTTGCTCCGCCGGATTCGGCTGATCCAAACGAGGTCTATACCCGGGCGCGAATTTTTGACGGCTACGTCGATGCCATCAATGCGACCGACGGCAGCGGCGCGAACTGCCATATGTCGAGCATGGGCGTCTGTGCGCTGCTGACGCGAGTCGGTTATGCGCCGATCATGCAGATCTCCTGCCGGGATCGAAACCGCATCGGCATCCAAGGCGACATCCTCGGTGCGGCAGCGATGGGTGTGTGCAATGTTCTTTGCCTCACGGGCGATGGCGTGCAGGCGGGTGATCATCCGCAGGCCAAGCCGGTGTTCGATCTCGACAGCGTGTCGCTGCTGGGCCTCGCGCGCACGTTGCGTGATGAACAAATATTTCAAAGTGGTCGCAAGCTGACCCAGGCCCCGCGGGTGTTGCTTGGTGCGGCGGAAAACCCCTGTGCGCCGCCCTTCGACTGGCGGGCGCGTCGACTCCTCAAGAAAATCGAGGCGGGTGCACAGTTCATCCAGACGCAGTACGTCTACGATGTGCCGCTGCTGCGCCGATTTCTGCAACAGCTCGAGGATCTCGGTGGGCTCGATCGCGCCTTCCTGTTGATCGGCGTGGGTCCGCTGCGCTCGGCCAAGGCGGCCGAGTGGATGCGCACTAATGTGCCCGGCATCCATGTGCCCGACGCATTAATCGCTCGCTTGCGTGGCGCCGAGGATCAGGCGCGTGAGGGTCGCAACATCTGCGTCGAGCTTATTCAAGAAATCCACGGCTTGCGCGGCGTACATGGCGTGCACGTCATGGCGTATCGCCAGGAAGAGACAGTCGCCGAAGTAATCGATCGCTCTGGTGTGCTGGCGGGTCGCGTGCCGTGGTACCCGACGAGAGACGTTTCCCCACAGAGCTCCGAGCTCACAGCCGATAAGGTGGCATCATGACCGATACCGTCATCAGTTCCGCAACCAAGGAAGTCGTCATCGGCTTCGACCGACCGTTCGTCATCATCGGCGAACGCATCAATCCGACGGGTCGCAAGATCCTCGCGGCAGAGATGGCCGCGGGCGATTTCAGTCGTGTGGAGTCCGACGCGCGGGCGCAGGTTGAGGCAGGCGCTCACATGCTCGATGTCAACGCCGGCATCCCGCTCGCTGATGAGCCGGCGATCCTCGCGCGCGCTGTGCAGATCGTGCAGTCGATCACCGACGTGCCGTTGTCCATCGATTCGTCGATCGTGGCAGCGCTCGAGGCGGGCCTCGCGGTGTACAAAGGCAAGGCACTCGTGAACTCTGTAACCGGAGAAGAGGAGCGGCTTGAGCAGGTGCTGCCGCTCGTCAAAAAGTATGGCGCCGCGGTGGTTGCGATCTCGAATGACGAGACCGGCATCTCCGAGGATCCGGACGTACGCTTTGCGGTAGCCAAGAAGATCGTTGAGCGCGCTGCCGATTACGGCATCCCGCGCAGTGACATCGTTGTCGATCCGCTCGTGATGCCGATCGGCGCCATCAACCAAGCCGGTGTGCAGGTGATGCGTTTGGTGCGTCGCTTGCGTGATGAGTTGCGGGTTAATACGACCTGCGGTGCGTCCAACGTCAGCTTCGGCCTGCCGAATCGCGATGGCATCAATGCCGCCTTCCTCACCATGGCGATTGCCTCGGGGATGACCTCGGCCATTACCAACCCGCTGCATGGCGACACCGTGCGCGCCTGTATGGGGGCCGACGTCATGATGGGTCACGATCCTGACTGCTCACGTTGGATCCGCAAGTTTCGCGAACCCCCACCGCCGGGGGCGGCGGGTGATAACCCGGCGGCCCGCGGCCGGCGCGAGGGCGGTTTACGACGTCGCTCGACGGGTGGCGGCGCGACCGGTTAAGGGCGCGAGAGGTTCAGGAGGGGTTCCGCAGTGAGCGATTCCGACGCACTGGTCGTTTTTTTACCGTCTGGCAAGCGTGGGCGATTTGCCATGGGCACGCCGCTGTTGCAGGCGGCGCGCGAATTGGGTGTCGATATCGACTCCGTGTGCGGCGGGCGAGGGCTGTGCGGCCGCTGCCAAGTGGTCGTGGCTGAGGGCGAGTTCGCCAAGCATGGCGTGCGCTCTGGCGCCGACAGCGTCTCCGCTCCCGGTGAGGTCGAAGCCCGCAGTGCACGGCGCAAAGTGCTCAAGAGCGGACAGCGACTGTCTTGCCAGGCCCAGGTGTGCGGCGATGTCGTCGTCGATGTGCCGCCGGCAAGCCAAGTGCATCGGCAAGTCGTGCGCAAGGCGGCTGAGGTTCGCGAGATCGAACTCAATCCGGTCCTGCGCCTGCATTACGTCGAGGTGCGCGAACCCGACATGCACGACCCCTCGGGCGATCTGCGACGTCTGCGCGATGCGCTGGCGCGCGAGTGGCAGTTGACCGATCTCGGCATTGATCTGGCTACGCTGCGCAATCTGCAGACGACGTTGCGGGCGGGTCAGTGGAAAGTGACCGTGGCGGTGCATGGCGGGCGGCAGATCGTCGGCATTTGGCCGGGCTTCCACGAGCGGGCGCTCGGTATGGCGGTAGACATCGGTTCGACGACGATCGCTGCGCATCTCTGCGATCTCGGTACGGGCGAGGTGTTGGCCTCGGCGGGCATGATGAATCCGCAAATCCGCTTTGGCGAAGATCTGATGAGTCGCGTGTCGTACGCGATGATGAATCCGGGTGGCGCCGAACAGATGACGACGGCGGTCCGCGAAGCGCTCTCGTCGCTCGCGGCAGAAGTCGCGCGTGAGGCCGACACAACGGCGGACAGCATTCTCGAACTCACTCTCGTCGGCAACCCGATCATGCATCACTTGGTCCTTGGGCTCGATCCGACGGAACTCGGTGGTGGGCCGTTCGCACTCGACAACGACTCGGCCGTCGAGCAGACCGCTGGATTGCTCGGTATCGAGGTGCATCCGGGGGCTCGCGTGTACGTGTTGCCCTGCATCGCCGGACACGTCGGCGCTGACACCGCAGGCATGATCCTGGCGGAGCGGCCCGATCTGGGCGAGGCCGTCACCTTGCTCGTCGACGTCGGCACCAACGCCGAAATTGTCCTGGGCAATCGGCAGCGCCTGCTCGCCTGTTCGAGTCCGACGGGCCCTGCATTCGAGGGCGCGCAGATCAGTTGCGGTCAGCGCGCCGCGCCCGGTGCGATCGAGCGGGTGCGCATTGACCCCGCGACGCTGGAGCCACGCTTCAAGGTCATCGGCTGTGATCTGTGGTCGGATGAGCCTGGATTCGACGAGGCGACTCGCACGACGGGCGTCACCGGCGTCTGCGGTTCCGGGATCATCGAAGTCATCGCTGAAATGTACCTCTCGGGCGTCATCAACCAGGATGGGGTGGTCGACGGTGCGCTCGCCGCGCGCAGCGATCGCATCGTGCCGAGTGATCGCACGTTCTCTTATGTGCTGCATCGCGGGGCAGTTACGCTCGCTGTATCGCAGACCGACGTACGCGCAATTCAGCTCGCGAAGGCGGCTCTTTACGCCGGTGTGCGGCTGCTCATGGAGGAACTCGGTGTCGAGCGTGTCGATCGCATTCGACTGGCCGGCGCTTTCGGCGCGCATATCGATCCGAAGTACGCGATGGTGCTCGGCATGATCCCGGACTGCGATCTCGCCGCGGTAGCCGCGGCGGGCAATGCCGCGGGCACCGGCGCTCGCATCGCACTGCTCGATGAGCGCTCGCGACCGGTGATTGAAGATGTTGTGCGCCGCGTCGAGAAAATCGAGACCGCGATCGAGCCGCGTTTTCAGGCGCATTTCGTCGAGGCGATGGCCATCCCGCACAAGCGCTTCGCAAATCCTGAACTCGCCAAGGTGGTCAACTTGCCGCCGCCCAAGGAATCGGCGGCGCAGGCGAGCGCCTCACGTGGCCGACGCAGTCGTCGCCCGGGCTAAAGGAGTATGACGTTGCGCGCCCGCGGTGATGCTGATCATTGTTTCGTCTGCGGGCCACATAACCCGCGTGGGTTGCAGATCGCCTTTCGTCTCGAGTCCGAGACGTGCATCGGGCGTTTTACGCCTGGTGAGCACCACATGGGATTCGATCGTGTGACGCACGGAGGCATCGTCTTCAGCGTGCTCGATGATGCGATGGGCAATTGGTTGTTCTTGCAGGGTGCGCGCGGTGTCACGGCGAAGTGCGAGATCCGCTATCGGCAACCGCTGCCGATCGGCACGCAAGTGCAGGCCGAGTGTCGTTTGAAGCAGCGACGCGGAAGACTGGTGATGCTCGAGGCCACCCTCGCTCGGGTCGACGACGATAGCGTCGTGGCTCAAGCCGAGGCGAGTTTCATGATCGAAGATTTCGGTAACCTACCGGCCGCCTGATCAGACCTTGGGGTCGGGGTTCTCCGTGTGCCCGTCGAGGGTGATCACCTGTCCCGAAATCCGCTCGCCGGCCGGCGAGGCAAGATAGACCGCCATCGCTGCCACATCACCTGCCGTGACGAAGGTGCGCAGCGACGTACCGGCCTCGTAGGCTGCGCGCACCTGTGCGGGTGTGGTGCCTTTGGCCGCGGCTTCCCGTTCGATGACGCGCTCGATGCGCGGTCCCTCGACGCAACCCGGCGCGATGACGTTGGCGCGGATGCCGAACGGACCGGCCTCCATGGCCACGGTTTTCATCAGCCCGTTCACGGCCCATTTGGCTGCGACATAGGGCGCACGTAACGGCGTGCCGAATTGCCCCGAGGTCGAGCCGGTGAAGACGATGCAGCCGCGTCGCGCTCGTTTCATCATCGGCAGCGCACCCTGTGCGGCGAGCACTGCGCCACCGAGCGTCACGGCGAGGCACTGCTGAAAGGCGGTGTAGTCCTGATCCTCGAGTAAGGCTGTGGCGCCCGAGATGCCGGCGTTCGCACACAAGGTATCGAGCCCGCCCCAGTCGTAGTCGACACGGGTGAACAACGCCTTCATGGCCACGGGATCGGCGACATCCACGCGTTCGCGGTGCCAAGCGCTTGGACACTCGGCTAGGGCCTGCTCGTCGACATCGGTGACCCAGATTTTTGACCCTTGTGCGGCGAAAGCATGTGCGATCACCCGGCCAATGCCGGAGGCACCCGCGGTGATGAGCACTCGTGGTGATTCGATGGCTGTCATCGTGAGGGTCTCCGCATCCAATGGCGTTAATCAATCAATGGCGTTAATCAATGATGAAGGGCAGGTCGGTCAGCGTCCCGGGCTGCCACGTGTTGCCGATCTTGGCTTCAAGGCGATCACCCACGTTGCAGTCGCGCGAGACGAGGGCAAAGCCGATATTCTTCTGCAGACGGTACGAGAAAATGCAGTTGGTCAAATCACCGACCTTGCGACCTTCGCGCTGCA
>Ga0172373_10005772_pt1 | contig 16819 bp, 11 predicted proteins | sample Lak10m_2_FD_114546 | JGI IMG/M metagenome (GOLD analysis project Ga0172373, IMG submission 114546) | Freshwater microbial communities from Kabuno Bay, South-Kivu, Congo - kab_092012_10m | ecosystem: Environmental > Aquatic > Freshwater > Lake | place: Democratic Republic of the Congo...
AATGAATACAAATTAGATAGTTGTTTATTAGATAATTATAATGATTATGAAATTAATAAAGGACACACAATAGTTGGTTTAACATGTAATAATAAAAGATACGTATATAATGATTTAAATCATGAAGGTAATACTGATGTTACACCATGTTCATTAATACCTTATAATTGGGATTTAAAAAACAATGAAGAATTTTGTTTAAATCAAACAAAATGTAAATTAAATTTTGAAAAAGAAGATGATTTATGTTTTTCTTTTAATAAAGGAAATAGAATACTTATTTATACAAAAATAATAAAAATAAAAAAAGATTTATTGAATATTAGTGAATCATCAAAATCACATAACTTATCTCATATGGAATCAATAATTAATGATATGTATAATTTAGATAATTATACAGAAAATGAATTAAGACAATATTTATTAAATCATTATAGTAATAGATATACAGATGAAAAAATAAAAAGTTTTAATAAAAATCAATTAAAATCAAGAATAAGAAGACATTCAAGAAAAAGAATATAATATTAATAATAGTTAAATGTTTAGTTTTTTAAAAACTAAAAAACCAACTATAATATACACGGATAGTTATAGTAAACAACAAATTATAGATGCTTATAACAAAATTATATATATATATGCTTTAATAATAAAAAACAGCTTTGAATATAATATTGAAGATTTAAAAGAAATTATGAGAAATAACATTCAAAAATTAAAAACATTAAGTAAAATATATAATTCTAAAATTTATATACCGTTTTCAGAATTATATTTGATTGAATCATTAAATGAAATAGGATATAAAACTATTGATATATTTGAATTAAACGATAATGAATTTTATCCAAATTTACATAAATATTATAGTAATAATAAAGTTTTTAATACTGATGATATTTATAATTTTTTAAATGATGATTATTATGAATCATATAAAGATGATATTAATAATTGTTTTTCAGGTGATAATGAACCTAAATTAGTATTATTTTATAATCATAATAATAATAAACATTTAGGAGATTATTTTAATAAATTAATAGATTTTTTACATTCTACTGTATATGAATGTAAATATTTAGATGAAAAAGAATATGATTATAAAACTAAATTTAAATATTATTTAATAAAAGCTTGTTTATTAAAAGATAATAAAAATGAATATAGATCTATATTAGGTTTTAAAACTAATGATAATAAACAATATATAATAGATAATTCAAAAGATGATATATTTGTAGAATTTGAATGGTTTTCTTCAATAAGAAGTCAATATACCGATGAAAACTACGAGATTAAAGATGAAAAAGGTAATACATATACTTATAATTTTGCGAAAGGAGATAAAATATTAATATTAAATAATAATTATTTACAAGTAAGAGAAGCAGAACGAGCAAGAAGAGAAGCAGAAAAACGAGCAAAAATAAAAGAAATATTAAATAAAACAAAAAGTTATATTAAAAAAAAAGAAGCAGAAGAAGAAAGAGCAAGAAAAGAAGCAAAACGAGCAAGAAAGGAAGCAGAAGAAAAAGCAAGAAGAGAAGCAGAAGAAGAAGAAAGAGCAAGAAGAGAAGCAGAACGAGCAAGAAAGGAAGCAGAAGAAAGAGCAAGAAAAGAAGCAGAAGAAGAAAGAGCAAGAAGAGAAGCAGAAGCAGAAAAACGAGCAAGAAGAGAAGCAGAAGAAATAAGCAATAAATTTGAAAGTGTAAGAAGAGAAGCAGAAGATGTTGCTGAAAAAGCAAGAAATATAGCAGCAGAATTAAGATCAAAAAGAGAAATAGAAGAATTAAAAAAAAAAGAAGCCCAAGAAGCAAAATTAAGATCAAAAAGAGAAATAGAAGAAATAAATACACAATGTACTAATTTAGATGTTATACCAGATTTTTCAAGCACTTGTTGGTTTAATGCTATTTTAATGGCTTCTTTATATAGTCAAGGATCAAGAAATATATTATTAAATGAAATTAATGATAATAAATGGGGTAATAAAGATAGTTTACAGAAAGTATTAAAATCTATATTAATACAAAGTTATAAACCAGATAAAACAAAAATAAGGGATTTATATAAGAAGATTAAACCAGAAAAAATATTATTAAAAATGATATCAAAATATGATAATGATTTTAAAGAAATTTTAAAAATACAATTACAGAAAAAAAATCATTTTTATTGGATAAATGATTATATAGTAAAATATTTAAAACATATAGGAATGAAATGTTTAGATATTTATTATCATCAAGTAAATAAAGAATATTTTGTAAATTATCATAATTATTCTGTGAAATATTATGATGATAAATCAGATATTATTATAACTAACAAAAATGAGAATTTTAATAATGAATTAAATAAACAAGAATTAGAAGATTTATTGAAAGATGGAGGACCAGATTATTTAATTTTATTTCATAGTGGATTATATGATAAATTTAATTATTATTATTATAACGATTGGCAATATAAAACACAAAATAAAGAAGATTTTAAAATTGATGGTTTTATTAATAAAAGTAATTTAGAACAAATAGAAAATTACAAAGATATAATTGATTTTAATGGCAATAAATATAAATTAGATAGTTGTTTATTGTTTAATTATAATGTTGATGAAATTAATAATGGACACTCAATAGTTGGTTTAACTTGTAATAATAAAAGATATGTTTATAATGGTTGGAATATGAATTATACATCAATTTCTCCTTGTTCTTTATTTGCCTATGAATGGGATTTAAAGAAAGATAAAAATAAAGATTTTTGTTTAAATCAAAAAGAATGTAAATTAGATGATATAAACAAAGAAGATTTATGTTTTTCTTTTAATAAAGGAAGAAGAATACTTATATATACAAAAATAATAGATGAAAAAGATATAGATTTAAATATAAGCGAATCATCAAAATCGAATAGTTTATCTCGTATGAGTTCAATAATAAGAGATGTGTATGATTTAAAAGATTATTTAAATGATGATATAATAAATTATTTAATAAAAAGACATGGATATAAACAAAAAGATTTAGAAGATAAAGATTTGGATGAATTAAAATTAAAATTAGAAGATGAATTAAAGAGACATTACAAATAAATATGAAAAATACCATTTATCTTTTCGGTTAATATAATAAGAAGATATGGATGAATATATATATTGGTTTAAATTAGTAATACTATTGCTAATAAATTGTGATGGATTAAAAGAAATATTTAAGAAAAATATTTTAAAAGTAGAAAAAAATAAAATAATAAAATCATTTTTATTTTTGCTTAAAAAATGCGATGATTATGATAATGTAAATAAATATTTAAATAATAACTTATTATTTGAATATATAAAAATATTTCATAAAGATTTTCTTTATAAAATAACAAAAAAGGCAATTAATTTTAAGTATATTATAGAATATATAAATATTTTATTTTTAATTGATATACTCAAAACATTTAAAATAAGTTTTAAAGATTTATATTATTATGACAATAGTTTATATAAATTAATTTTAAGTAATAGAGAAGATATATATACTGATTTGCGTCTTGAAACTGATATAGATCCTTATCCATATACAACTGAACATCCAGAAATTTTAATATTATTTAATGAAGAATTATTTAAAATTTTTAATGAAATACCTATATATTATTCTAACGAACAAGAAGAATATATAACATTAAAAGAAAGTGTTTTACAAGAAAAAATAACTATTTCATCTACAACAGGTATACCTACATATGAAAAAATAATCAATTATAATGGTGTTAATTATAAATTGGAAGCATGTTTTTTAGATAATTTAATAATGGGATTAACAATAAATAATGATAATTATATATATGATGGATGTAATAAATATATATATGATTGGAAAACAGCATTATATACAAGTCAAGAATCTTTTAATATGAGAAAAAAAGATTGTAAATTACATAAAATATTCAAATATGAAAATTTAAATATTAATTTTGGTTATGATATAAATACAGGAACGCGAAATTCATACATAATTTTAATTTATGTTAAAATTAATGAGAAAGAAGAACAAGAAGAACAAGAAGAAATTGATAGTAAATCATTAAAAAATTCTTCAAAAACAATGAAAGAATATGTAAAAGATTATTATCAATTAAAATATAAATCATTTGATGAATTAAAACAATTATTATTAGAGATTGGATATAATTTTTTGGATATATCACAATTTACAAGAGAAAATATATTAACAAAATTAGAAGATAAATATAAAAAATTATTTAAAATTTCACATTTAACTGATGAAATAACATTTGTAAAAAGATTAATAAAAGATTATTTAAAAAATAAAAAAATTTATAGTTTTATTGATTTATTTAAATTAGATGATATAATTATTAAAGAAATAGATTCTGTAGCTTTATTAAAATTTAATAAAGAAGACTTAATTAAATTATATTCTTATATATATTCAACAACAACAATTGATAAAACAAAAAATAATAAATTTTTTATTGATAAAATAAAGGAAAAGTTATTTAAATTATCATCATGTTCTAATTTAGAAGTTATACCGCAAGTATCTGGAACTTGTTGGTTTAATGCTATGTTAATGGCTTTATTATATTCACAAGAAACAAGAAAAATAACATATGAATTAAGTCTTGAATGGACAAAAGAAGAAATTAAAAAAGATAAAATGAAAAAGTTTTTTAAATATATGTTAAAATATAATTATACTGAACCAGAAAAGATAACAAAATTATTTGAAAGTAAAACTAAACCAGAATTATTATTAATGGAATTTTTAATTCAAAATAAACAACAAATAGTTATTGATTATATTAAAGAACAACTTAATAAAGATATTGATAATTATGGATATTTAATTAATTATTTTTCAATATTATTAAGTTTATATAATTATAAATTTTTGAGTTTATATTATATATATGGAAATGTATATAAAAATATTTTAAATGAAAAATTAAGAATAAATGAAACAAATGAAATACCTGAAATATTATTACTATATCATGAAGATTTAAATAGTTTAATACCAGAAAAAAATTTAATAAGTTTAAATGAAAATGAATTTAAATATGATAAAGAAACTTTTGGAATAGAAAATTATGAAGAAATAATTGAAGTTAATAAAATTAATTATAAATTAGATAGTTGTATTTTAATAAATTATAATATATTACAAATAAGCAATCATGCTATATTAGGATTAACATGTGGAAATGAAAATTATGTGTATAATGGTTGGAATAATACAAAAAATAAAATTAATTATGGATATGAATATTTAAAAACAATTAATAAAGCTTGTAAATTATTTAAATATGATTGGAAACGAAATTTATATACGGAAAATGATGGTTTTTGTTTAAATAAAAAAACTTGTAATTTAGATGAAATTGATGACGATGATTTATGTTTTAATTTTTCAAAAGGAGATAGAGTTCTTATTTATGTTAGAATAAAAGGAGATGAATCATTAGAAAAAAAAGATGAATCAAGTTTATCTAATATATTATATAATTCAAAATCAATATCACCATTAATAAAAGAATTTTATAATTTAGAAGAAAAAGAAATAGAAGAATTAAAAGAAATATTGAAACAAATAGGATATGATATTGATATAATAGAAGAATTAACTAATGAAACTATACATTTAAAATATAAATTATTTTATATTTATTTATTTAATAAATTATTCAAAAAAGAAGATGATATATTAAAAAAACTTTTAATAAAATTAATAAAAGATTATATAAAATATAATAAAATATATAATTTATATGAATTTAAAAATAATAAACAATATTTAGAACTTTTTTTATCTAAAATAGAAGAAAATAAATTATTAAATATTTATAAATTAGTAATAAAGGATGATAAAATACCTGATAATTTAAAAAATAAAAAGGAAATTATAATTCATAATATTATAAAAAATAGTGAAGGTATTATAACAGGATGAGCTAATATAAACAAAAGAAAAATAATGAAAAAATATAATTAATTATTTTTATTTATTTGTATTCATATATAAAATACAATGTTAAAAACTTTATTTAAAAGAAAAAAATATGAAAATTTTTATTTAAAAGAAGAAAATATTACGAATTATATTTGTTGGTATAAAGTTCTTGAAATATTTATATTTTTTTTTAAAAAAACTTATTTTGATATTAACAAATTAAAAGAAGGTATTTTTGTTATTAAAACGAATTTAAATACAAACGATAATCTCGAATATTTAATGAAAAAAGATAATCTAAATCAAATTATTTTTAAAAAACTTCAAGAAAATAATAATTGTAATTATGATTTACCATTTTTTGAATTATATATAATTGAATTATTGAAATCACTTAAATCTTTAAATTTATCTGTAATGGATTTAGTTTATTTAGATGATAATAAATATTATCCAAATTTATATAAATATTATACATTTGATAAAAATTTTAATCATGAAAATATTAAACATCTTTTATATGATTCATATTATAAATCATATATAAATGATATTGAAAATATTGAAAATATTGATATTTTAATAGTAACTGATTATAATTATAATGAACAATTGGGAAACTATTATAATAATTTAAGAGATTATTTATTGACAACTAAATATAAATTACATGTAAAACATTATTTTGAAAAAAATAAAAATATATCTATATTTAATTATACTAATTCTAAAAATAATATAAATTATAATTTAAGCTATAAACTTATTGCTTGTTTATTGAGAAATAATAAACAAGATAAATATCAAAAAACTATATTAGGTTTTATAACAGAAGACAAACAATATATTATAAATGATTCATTGATTAATAATATATATGAACATTTTGATTGGATTAATAATAATAATTTTAATGATAAAGATTTTAGCATTAAAGATGATATAGGAAATGAATATAATTATAATTTTGCCACAGGAGCTAAAATAATGATATATGTAATAGATAAAAAAATTACTAAAAAAAAATTTTGCGATAATATAAATGTTATACCACAATTTACAGGCACTTGTTGGTTTAATGCTATTTTAATGGCTTCTTTATATAGCGAAGGTTCGAGAAATATATTATTACAAAAAATAAGAGAAAACGAATGGGGAGACAATAATAGTTTAGAACGAATATTAAAATCAATTATAATAGAAAGTAATAATGGAAATAATAAAAAACTTAAAGAAATATTTGAAAAAATAAAACCAGAACAAATATTATTGAAACTAATATATAATAAAGATAAAGAATTTAAAGTTGTTTATAAAAAACAATTACAAGAAGAATATACTTTTGGTTGGTATATTAATTATATAGTAAAATATTTAAAACATATAGGAATGAAATGTTTAGATATTTATTATTATAATGATGAAAATGAATATTTTGTAAATTTTAATGATTATTTAGAAATAAATATAAATAAACAAATAATTATAAATGAATATGAAATAAAAACAGAATTAAAAGAATTGTTAGAAGATGAAGGACCAGATTATTTAATTTTATTTCATAGTAGTTTATATAAATTAAATAAACCTTATTATCTTTGGAAATATAAAACTACAAATAATAATGTTTTTAAAATGGATGATTATTTTGATGACAATAATTTAGAAGAAATTAAAAATTATAAAGATATAATTCATTTTAATGGAAATGAATATAAATTAGATAGTTGTTTATTACATAATTATAATAATAAAAAAGGTTCTCATGCTATTGCTGGTTTAACATGTAATAATAAAAAATATGTATATAATGGTTGGAATAGTAAAGTTACATCTATATCTCCTTGTTCTTTAATGCCATTTGATTGGGATTTAAATAAAGATAAAAATTTTTGTTTAAATACTAAAAAATGTAAATTAGACAAAATAAAAAAAGATGATTTCTGTTTTTCTTTTAATAAAGGTGATAGATTACTTATATATACAAAAATAATTAAAGAAAATAACAGTAAAATTGATGACAAGTTATCTAATATAAGTAATATTTCAAATATGAGTTCAGTTATAAATGAAATATATGATTCAAATCAATATACAAAAGAAGATATAATTAATTATTTAGCTAAAAATCATGGATATTCAAAATTATTATTAAGATTTAAAAATACTGATGAACTTAAAAAAATATTCAAAAAAGAATTAAGAAAACATTATAATATTAAATCTTTATTATAATTAAAAATGTTAAAAAGATTATTTGAAAGAAAATCTAAACAAGAAATTAATAATTATACTTGTTGGTATAAAATGCTTGAAATATTTTTAATGCTCTTTGTATATTATATTAAAGAACATGTTTATAATTTTGATAAATTAAAAGAAAGTATTAATACATTAAATACTTTATTAAATAATAATAATCTTGAAAAATTATTAAAAAAATATAATCCAGATAAAAATCATATTATTTTTAAAAAACTTCATGAATATAATCATTGTAATAATTTACCTTTTTTTGAATTATTTTTAATTAATTTATTAAAAAATAATAATTTATCTGTTATTGATTTATTTTGTTTAGATGGTAATAATTATTATCCCAATTTACATAATTATTATACTTATGATAATAATCTTAATTTTAATAATAATATAAGATTATTAAATAATAAATTTTATAAATTATATTTAAATGATATTAATAAATATTTTTCTACATCCAATGAAAAACTTGATGTATTAATAGTTTCTCATTATAATTATAATGAACAATTAACAACTTATTTTAATAGTTTAAAAAGTAATTTATTACAAAAATACAATCAATATAAATTAATATCAAAAAATAATTTTGATTTTAAAAATAATAAAATTACTGAAATTCGTTTTATTCTACCATCTCAATTTATTAATAAAAATTTTAAATTTAAAATGATAGCTTGTATATTAAGAAACAGTAATAATGATAGACAACAAAAAAATATATTAGGTATTATATATAATTTTAAGCAATTTATTATTGACGATACAAAAGATAATATATTTGTAGAGTTTAATTGGATTATAAATAATAAATTTAATAATGAAACTTATACAATTAATGATGATAATAGCAATGAATATAATTATAATTTTGCTACTGGTGATAAGTTATTTATATATATAAATAATAATAATAAATGTACTAATTTAGATGTTATACCACAATTTTTAGGTACTTGTTGGTTTAATGCTATCTTAATGGCTTCTTTATATAGTCAAGGTTCGAGAAATATATTATTTCAAAAAATTAAAAATAATAATTGGGGTAATAAAGATAGTTTTCAAAAAGTATTAAAATCTATATTAATACAAAGTCATAATCCAGATAAAACAAAAATACAAAAATTATATAAGAAGATTAAACCAGAAAATATATTACTAAAAATGATATCAAAATATGATAATGATTTAAAAGAAGAATTAAAAGAAAAAATACAAAAAAAAAATAGTATTGGTTGGACTTTTGTTTATATAGTAAAATATTTAAAACATATAGGAATGAAATGTTTAGATATTTATTATTATAAAGGAGCATTTTTTGGAAACTTTTATAATTATACAAAAATTATATTTGATGATAATGATATATATTATATTAAAAATACAAATTTTGATAGTAAAAAAAATAATGAAGAATTGACTGAATTATTAAAAGATAAAGGACCAGATTATTTAATTTTATTTCATAATGACTTAAATAAATTTGTGGAAGAAATATATTTTGAACAATGGTATGATTATATGAAAGAAAATATACATACAATTAATTTTAATATTGATGATTATATTAAAGATGATGAAAAAGATGATATTATAAATTATAAAGATATAATTTATTTTAATGGTAATAAATATAAATTAGATAGTTGTTTATTATCTAATTATAATAAAAAAGAAGTAGGACACGCGATAGTTGGTTTAACTTGTAATAATAAAAGATATGTATATAATGGTTGGAATCAAAATAATACAACAATATCTCCGTGTTCTTTAATGCCTTATGATTGGGATTTAAATAAACAAGAAGGATTTTGTTTAAACAAAAAAAAATGTAAATTAGATTTTCATAATTTGGAAGATAAAAAAGAAGATTTATGTTATTCTTTTAATAAAGGTGATAGAATATTAATTTATACAAAAATAGTAGAAGAAAATAATGAAAAAATAGATTTTAGTGAATCATCAAAAACAAATAGTTTATCTCATATGAGTTCAATAATAGGAGATATATATGATTTAAAAGATTATTCAAAAGAAGAAATAATAAATTATTTAATTAAAAATCATAAATATAAAGAAGACGATTTAAAAGAAGATAATATAAATGATTTGAAAAAAATATTAAGATACGAATTAAAAAAACATTATAATGTTAAAAATATTTCATCTTCTCCAAAAGGTATAGAAATATCATTAAATCCTATTAGTATTCAAATAGAACAATAATAATTTAAAAAGAAAACTTATTATAATAATAATGTTTAAAAAAAATAAAAAATATGTATTAGATATATCACAATTAAACATTAATAAATGGTATAATAATATAGAAATCCTATTTAAGGAAATTGAAATTGATAATAAATATCATAATTTTAGTATAATTGATCTTTATAATAAATATAACAAAGATAAATCATTAAAATTATTAATTAAACAATTATATATTTATAAGGATTATAATAATAATTTACCATTTTTTGAATTGTATTTAATTAAAATGATACAATTAAACTCGAATAAAACAATTATAGATTTAATTTGTCTTAATAATAATGAATATTATCCAAATTATCATAATTTTTATACATATGAAAAAACGCCAACAAAAAAATTATTTAATAAAATTGTAAATAATAATACATATAATCAGTATATATATACTCTACGTAAATATTTTAGTTATAATAATTCAGAAAAATTAGATTTTATTATAGTTTCTCATTATAATCATAATAATCAATTAACAAATTATTTTAATGATATAAATAAATTATTATTAAAAAAATATCCAAAATATACATTAAATAATTATTCTTATATAAATAAGAATAATAATATAAACGAAATAAATAATTTTGTTTCTAATAATACCAATACTTATTTTAAATTATTTGCTTGTATATTAAGAAATATTAATGAAGATAAAAAACAAAAAACTATTATTGGTATAATAGAAGACAATAGACAATATATATTAAATAATACAATAAAAAAAGAATTTAATTGGGTCGATGATAATAAACTTATAAATCAAGAATATTTAATTGTAGATGATACTGGATTTGTATATAAATATAATTTTGCGTTAGGTAATTCATTGTTATTGTATTACAATAATACTATTGAAAAATTAAAAGAAATTAATAAGTCTAAAATAAAAGTAATACAAAAAACAGAACGTAAATTATGTTGGGTTGAATATAAAAGTTATATAGAACCAATATCTACAACAGTCAAACCATTTGCTTATTTAATGGATTATATAAATAAATAACAATAATTATAATTATAAAAATGAAAGAAACATTAGTATTATATGTATTTCATATATATAATGAAAGAGTAAAGTATTTTATTAACAATTCAATATTTAAAGATGATAATATTGATTTTATTATAATTTGTAATAATAAAAATCTTAAAATAGATATACCTGATTATGTTAAAATTATTTATAGAGATAATATTGGATATGATTTTGGAGCTTGGAGTAATGGATTATTAGAAAACGATTTATATAAAAATTATAATAATTTTATATTTTGTAATTCTTCAATTATTTGTCCATTTTTAAGAGATAAATCAATAAAATGGACTGATATTTATATAAATGGATTACAAGATAATATAAAATTATTTGGAAGTACAATTAATACTTGCTGTAATGGGTCAATAATAAGACCTCATGTTCAATCATATATTTTTTCAATGAATAAAGAAACATTAGAATATTTAATTAATTGTAAAATTTTTAGTATTACCGAATATACTAAAACATTTGATGAAACAATAGATAATAAAGAAATTATTAAAAATAATTGGAATATTGGCTCATTATTAAATGTATATAAAGATGTAGATTTTACAAAATCTTTATCAAATATTAAATTGTATGATGATATAATGTATTATCAATATAGAGGTGTTATGTGGAATGAATATGATTTAGTATTTATAAAAGGTAATAGAATACCATTTAATATTAGTTAATAGATTATTTTTATGTGTATATATATATAGATAAATATGACAGATATTTATAAAAAATATACAAAGATTTTTGAAAAAACTGATTTTGATGAACAAAATCTATTAAATTATTCTGATAGACTTAAAAATAATCTTCCTGAAAATATTTCTATGGATAAAACCGTATTTTATAATTATATATTATATCAAATTAAAAATAATAAAGAAAAACTTAAAACTGATAATATATCGTTTATTATTAATAAAATTAAAAATAAAAAAATATTCAAAATTAAAGATATATTACCTTACGAATATTTAAATGATAAAGCTATACAATTCGTATATCAAATTGATAATGATGGTAGTTCATATGTATTTAAAATATATACTGCTAATCCAAATGATTCTTATTTTACAATAATAATAATGGAAGAACAAAATTATTTATATAATCTTTTTAAAAATCGTAATTTTAATGTAATCGAATTATTTAATAATAATGATTTATATCCAGAAAATTATGAATATAGTGATCGTATTTTCTATTTCTATATAAAATATAAAATAGATAATAATAATTTATCAACTTTTAAAATTGATAATAGTTCAAAACTTGAATTAGATAGTGAAATATTACCAGAACCTGAAAATTATTTTGAAATTATATATTATTTAGATGGTTATGATAATGAAGATAGCGAAGAAGATATAAAACAAGAATATTTATTTTTATATCAAAACGAATATATTATTAATATAATAAGTTTAAATGAATTATTAACAGTATCAATAATGACAAAAAAAGAATATTTAAATATTGATTTTAAAAATATAATGAAAATAATTAATAAAAAAGAACGTTCATTAACACAAACAAAAAATATAATAACAATACAATTTGATTCAAGTTCAAAATTAACAACATTAGATGAAATTAAAAAACAATTTTTACAAATTGAAAAACCTAAATATCAAATTAAAAATTTTAATAAAAATGAATTAATAATAAGCAAAACTGAAAAAAAAGATAATAAAAAGTATGAATATAAATATAAATTTGAAAATATACCAAATCAAGATTATAATAAAATATATAAAATAACTTTACAATTATTTATAACTGATTATGATAATAAAGATTTTAAAAACTTATTAAAAAAGATTAATGAAGTAATTACTACTATGAAAGATTCAAATAAACACGAAATAGAAGATAATTATGAATCTAATAGTAGTATTATTGAAGATATAATAGATTATTATAATGAAAATAATGGTACTATTCAAAATTATGAAAGTAATGAATTAATTATAATAAATAATAAACAAAAATGTAGAATAATAATAAAAGAAAATACAGTAAATAAAAAATTTAATTATAATATAAAAATATTTAATTTAGAAACATTAGCTCATGAATTAAAAGAAAAAAATAAAAAACCATTAAATGAATTAAAACAATTACCATTCAAAATAAAAAGATTACCATATTTAAAACCTTTACCCCCCTTACAAGTAAAAAATGGTGGCTCAAATAGTAATAAAAGATTATTTAAGAAATATTAATATTATTTTTTTGTTTTATATATAGCAAAATTAACTGCTATTTTAATATTCTTACTATTAAACAGAAATAGATTATTATATGTCATCGAGTGTTTATAGCGATCCATATTTATTTACGTTAGGAACATTTAAATATAAAGATTTATTTATATACGAAAATGAAGATGAAGTAGAACTTGAAATTTATAAAAAATATAAAGTTTATAATATTTTAATTGATTATTTAATATTTATATTAAATAAAAATATAGAAAATATAAAAATAGCTAATATTAAAAATTTAACATTAAGTAATATTTTTGATAAATATTTTAAATATTTAATAACACGAAAGTTATTAGATGAATCATTATCATTATCATATTTATTTGATCATGAGAATGATATTTGTCATATTAAATTAAAATATAATGATAATATATATATTTTAATACTAAAATTAGAAAATATAACTATAGCAGAATTTGATAATGATAGATTAAATGGTTGTGAATATACCGAAGATGAACCATATGAACCTACTACTTTTTTAACAATAAATATAAAAACTTCTAAAAATCATTATAAATATGAATTTAGATATTTAAGAAATTTAATTGATGAAAATTTGTCAAAATCAAATTTTAATGAATTTGATTTTGTTTCATATTTTAACTTTATAGATGTTGATAAATTTAAAAATTATTTATTAGAATTAGGTTATACATTTGAAAAAGAAGAGAGAAATAAATTATTATTTAGTAAAATAAAAGAACAGGATAAATATCTATATTCAATTAAATATAGATATATTAGACAATATAATAAATATGTAATAAAAATATCAACAGAAGAAATAGAATTAAATAGATTAGTTAATATAATAAATGAAAATTCGATTGTATTAGAAACTAAAAAAATTATTAATTTTCGATCAATATTCATAAATATTGATAAAATTAAAAATTATTTTTCAAGATTAGGTTATACAATTGATCAACAAGAAAGAAATAAATTAGTAATTAGTAAAATAATAGAAAAATTAAATACATACAAATATTTATATACGTTTGAATATACTGGAAATAGTAATTTTATAATTACTATTGATTCAGAATCTTTACCATACAATCAACCAGAACAGTCAAGAATAAGAAATGTTTCAATGCCATTTGGTTCAAGAACAATAGAAGCTGCTAAATTGCGTATTTCACAAAATTTGAAAGAAAAAGAAAAATTAGAAAAATTATTTAGTAAAGCTAATAGAAATAGATTATTAGAACCATTACATCAATCAACATTAACAAGTAGTGATAATCCATTAGATAAAAAACGATTAGGTCAATATGGCGGTAGAAGTATTAAAAGACAATTAAAAAGATATAAATAGTATATATAGATACAAATAAATGAGTTCAGGAGATGATGAAGATTATAGTATATTTACAAAGGGATTTTTTAATGATAAACATTTATTTATATATGAAGATAATGAAGATTATGATGATTATTTTGAATATAATATTTTAATTGATTATTTAAAATTCATAATAGAATATAAAGATTATGGTGAAGTTAAAAAAATACCTAATATTAATGATTTATCAATAGAAGAAATAAAAGATAAATATTTTAATACATTTGTTAAAAGAAATGATTTTGATTTAGTTTATTATAACAATAGTGATGATTATTTATACGTTAAATTTATAGTAAATAAAAAAAATTATTTGGGAATATTACAATTAATTAATAAAGAAGAGGAAGATGATGAAGAGGAAGATGATGACGAATTAGAAGATTATAAATATGATGAATATTTAAAAATAACAATAAAACCTGAAAATAAATTACAAAATTATTATAAAGAATTACAAATAAAAGAATTAGAGAGTTATAAAGAAGATATTATAAATGAAATTAATTCAAATATAAATGAAATTAAAACATTTGAATTCAAATGTTTTAATATAATAACTTTTAATCAAATCAAAAAAATATTTAAAAAATTAGATTATAATATTGATAAAGATAATAATGATGAATTATTTTTAACTAAAATAGAACAAAAATCAATAAATTCTTATAATAAAACATTATTATTAAATTATGTAAAATCTAATTATTATACTATTTATAAAATCACTATTACTTCACAGCCATTAGCAGCCAAACACATACAACCAATGCGTAGATTAGCACCATTAGAAAAACCAACAATAGCACCATCAAGATTAACACCATCAAGATTAACACCATTAGAAAAACCAACAATAGCACCATCAAGATTAGCACCATTAAATCGATCAACATTAACAAGTGGTAATAATAAATTAGATAAAAAACCATTAGATAGTAAAAAAGGCGGTAGAAATATTAAAAGACAATTAAAAAGATATTAAAAAATATAATATTATATATAGAAACATATATAATATTAATGACTACTTTTAGTATTTCATCAATAGATGAATTTAATAGTTTAATAAATGCTAAATGTAATAAATTAAATATTAACGATAAAATAGAATTTAATATTAAATATAATAATATAAATAGACAAGACATATTAAATTATTGTGATAGAAACTTCGGGTATATTGATTAACATGATTCGTTAACTGAATTAAAAATTAAGTATATAATTGTTTTAACAAATAATAAACAATTTTTAATAAATATTGATTATTTGAAAGAAATATATAATACATTATTAATAAATATTGAGCGCGAAGAAGATTTTAAATATAATACAGCACCACAACGCGGACTACCTAATAGAAGTGATACATCAATAAAAAGAGCTCCACCGCGTTTTGACAATAGAAAACAACCACAAACATCAATAAATACAGAACTACCACGTTTTAGAGGAGGTAGAAATATTAAAAGACAATTAAAAAGATATTAATTATTTTTGTATTAATTTTTTGTATTAATAGTAAAAATTGATTCTTCTATTACTATTAATAATCGCCCATCAAGGTAACAATGACTGCTCAAGTTGTGTCCAAGACGTGTAACTTTAACTGTACCTGTATTCGTGGCGATTGCTC
>Ga0172373_10005773_pt1 | contig 16817 bp, 12 predicted proteins | sample Lak10m_2_FD_114546 | JGI IMG/M metagenome (GOLD analysis project Ga0172373, IMG submission 114546) | Freshwater microbial communities from Kabuno Bay, South-Kivu, Congo - kab_092012_10m | ecosystem: Environmental > Aquatic > Freshwater > Lake | place: Democratic Republic of the Congo...
CCCCTACATGCTGCACCAGGGGATCCTGCCGAACCACGCCAAGTGGTCCGAGCTCTTCGCCGCGCTGCGCTACGTCGTGATCGACGAGGTGCACACGCTTGACGGCGTGTTCGGCGCGAGCGTCGCCAACGTGCTGCGGCGCCTGGTGCGCATCGCGCGCCACTACGGGGCCGAGCCGCGCTTCCTGCTCTCCTCGGCCACGCTGCAGAACCCGGCCGAGCACGCGCGCGCGCTGCTCGGGCGCGAGGTCGCGGTGGTGGGCGAGGACGCCTCGCCCTCCGGCAAGCGTGTCTTCGCGGTCTACGATCCGCCGCTGGTCGACGCCGTGGCCGGCCTGCGCGCGAACGCGCTCGAGGAGGTGCGGCGCCTGGCGCCCTACGTGTGCGGACCGACGCACCAGACGATCTTCTTCTGCAACCGGCGCACCTCGGTCGAGGTCCTGACGCGCTACCTGAAGGAGATGGCGCCGAAGCTCGGCCTCAGCGAGGACGAGGTGCGCGGCTACCGCGGTGGGTACCTGCCCGACCTGCGGCGCGCGATCGAGAGCGGCCTGAAGGACGGTTCGGTCAAGGCGGTCGTCTCGACCAACGCGCTCGAGCTCGGGATCGACATCGGCAGCCTCGATGTGGCCGTGCTGGTCGGCTATCCCGGCTCGCAGGCCTCCTTCTGGCAGCGCGCCGGACGCGTGGGACGGCGCGGGCGTACCTCGCTGACCGTGCTCGTGGCGCGCTCGGAGCCGGTCGACCAGTACCTGGCGCACCATCCCGAGCACCTCTTCGGCGCGGCGCGCGAGCGTCTGGCGCTCGACGCGGACAACCTCGTGGTGCTCTCCGACCAGCTCAAGTGCGCGGCCTTCGAGCTGCCTTTCGCCAGCGAGCCCGACGGGCGCGTGGCGGGCTTCGGCGCTTCGCCGCACGTCGGCGGCGTGCTCGACTACCTGGCCGAGGAGTCGAAGCTGCTCGTCAAGCGCCGCGAGGGTCCGCGCGCGCAGTGGTACTGGATCGCCGACGCCTATCCGGCCCAGGACGTGTCGCTGGCCGGCAACGAGCCCGACAACGTGCTCGTGTTCGACGAGGAAGAGCAGGCCATCGGCGAGGTCGACCGGTCGAGCTCGATCACGGCCGTGCACGAGGGCGCGATCTACCAGGTCGAGGGCGAGACCTACAAGATCGAGCGCTTCGACTACGCCAACCGCCGCGCCTACGCGAAGAAGCTCGCCAGCGACTACTTCACCGAGGCCGAGACCGACACCGAGGTGCGCGTCCTGCGCCTCGAGGAGCGGATGAGCCATCGCGTGGCCGACGGCACGAGCGACTTCGAGATCTGGCGCGGCGAGGTGCACGTCACGACCGTGGCCACGCTGTACAAGAAGATCCGCTTCTACTCGCGCGAGAACGTGGGCGCGGGCGACATCCACCTGCCGCCCGAGGAGATGGAGACCGAGACCTTCGTGCTGACGCTCGCGCCCGAGGTGGCCGCGCGCCTCCAGCTCGTCAGCGGCAACCACGCGGCGGCCTGGGGCGGCGTCGGACGTCTCCTGCGGCGCACGGCGCCGCTCTTCGTGCGCTGTGGCGTCTCGGACCTCGGCCTCTCGTGCGAGATCCGCTCCAAGCATTTCGGGCGGCCGGCGCTGTTCCTCTACGACCGGATCCCCGGCGGGGTCGGTCTGCCGGTGGCGCTGTTCCAGTCCACGCGCGAGCTCGTGCGCGCGGCGCGCGAGGTGCTCGTCGCCTGTGGCTGCGAGCTCGGCTGTCCGGCCTGCATCGGGCCGCTGGAAGAGGTCGGGCCGCTCGGCAAGGAGACCGCGCTCGCCGTGCTGGCCGCGCTCGATGCGGGGGGCGAGCTCGTTCCGAGCGCGCTGCCCGAGGGCGGGGCGGAGACGTGAGCCGCGAGCTGTTCGGCAAGCTCGCGCGCCTGCGCCGCGAGGCGCTGCGCCCGGCGGACGAGGCCCCGCCCACCGCGGAAGCGGGCGCGAGTCCGGCCCCCGCGGCCGAGCTGCCGGCCTGGTTCCGTCGGCGCGCGGCGAGCGGCGCGGCTCCGGCTCCCGTGGCGTCTTCCGCCTGCACCCTGGGCGCGCCGGCGGAGCTGTGCGAGCTCGCCGGTCCGCGCGGGACCTTCAGCGCGCGCCTGCGCCGCCATCCGGGCGCGTTCCGCCACGGGAACTTCGCGCTGGCCGAGGCGTGCGGGGCGCGCGCCGACGAGCTCGCCTGGCTGACGCGCGAGCCGGCCGTGGCCGCGCTCGATCCGCGCACGGCGGTGTACCTCGACATCGAGACGACCGGCCTCGCGGGCGGCGCGGGCACGATTCCCTTCCTCGTCGCGCTCGGCCGCTTCGAAGGTGACGAGTTCCACCTGTGGCAGGCCTTCCTGCGTCATCCGGGCGAGGAAGCCGCGGCGCTCGAGGAGGTGGCCGCGCGCGTGCGCGCCGCGAGCGGGGTCGTGAGCTTCTTCGGCAAGTCCTTCGACCGCCACCGGCTCGAGGACAAGATGCGCCTGCACCGCATCGCGCCGCCCTTCGACGCGCGTCCGCACCTCGACCTCTACCATCCGCTGCGGCGCTTCTACGGCTCCGCCTGGCCCGACACGCGCCTCGCCACGGTCGAGCGCGAGCTCGCCGGCGTGGTGCGCGCGGACGATCTGCCCGGCTCGCTCGCGCCCGCCGCCTGGTACGACTTCCTGGCCGGCCGACCGCATCGCCTCGAGGCCGTCTTCCGTCACAACGAGCTCGACGTGCTCTCGCTGGTGGTGCTGGCCGCGCACCTCGGCGCGACTCGCGGCGGACGGCCGGGTGGCCTCGCGGGGCCCGGGCGTCCGCGCGCGCGCGCGCTGGCCGAGCTCTTCGTCGAGCGGCGCGAGTTCGGCGCGGCCCTAGACGCGCTCGAGCTCGCGCTGTCGTTGCCGGGCGGCGAGGACGCCGAGCTCTCCTTCCGCCGTGCCGAGGTCTTGCGGCGCCTGGGACGCGAGGAGGAGGCCCTCGGCGCGCACCTCGCGCTTGCCCGCGGTCGGCGCGACGCGCTCGCGCCGCGCGCCTGGCTCGCCGCCGCGCGCCTCGCGCTACGCCGAGGCGAGCTCTCGATCCTGGACGAAGCCCTGGCCGCCGGCACGCGCACGCTCGAGTTCTCCGCCACCGTGCGCCAGCGCAGCGAGGCCGCGGCCGAGCTCGAGCGCCTGCACCGCCGCGCGCGCCGTGGCGGATGAGCCTTCAATCTCGTCATCTTTGTGCACGAGCGGTCCTCGCGGGAAAAAATGGAGCATGCTTACCCCCCTGGCTCTGCTGCTCTTTCAGGACTTCGTGCGCGTCCACGACGACGTCGTGCGCCCCGCGCTCGGCGTGAACACGCACGTGGCTCCCGCGCCCACTCAGGTGCTGCACGTGTACCCGCCGACCTGCAGCGCCGGCGCGGCCGGGCGGCGCGGCGAGGTGGTGCCCGGCGGCGGCACCCTCGATCCGGTCGCCTTCGTGAACCCCGCGACGGTCTTCGGCGGAAGTGCCGGAGCGAGCACGGCCTTCTTCGCGCAGGTCGTCGGCGCGACGCGCAACCAGGGCATCTTCACGCACGACGGCGCGACCCTGCGCGCGATCGCGCTCGGCAGCGGAGCCCTGGGCGGCGGCGGTAGCACCGGCACGGCCGGCGACCCGAGCCCACTCGGCGGGAACTTCTCGGGCTTCTTCGGCGGCACCGTGTTCGCCCCGGCGGTCAACGCGCACGGCGACGTGCTCTTCCTGGCGGACGTCTTCGGCGGCAGCGCTCCGCGTGGACTGTTCCTGCATCGCGCCGCGAGCGGGACCATCGTGAGTGTTGCCGCGGTCGGCGATCCTTCGCCCCTCGGCGGCACCTTCGCGCGCATCGGACCGGGCTCGCTCTCGGATTCGGGCGAGGTCGTCTTCCTGGCCAGCGAGCAGGGCGGCACGGCCGGAGCCGACGTGTTCGCCTGGGACGGTAGCAGCGTGCGCACGATCGCGGCCAGCGGGGACAGCGCGCCGCACGGCAGTCCGTACCAGTACCTCGGCTCGGAGACCTTCGGCTTCAGCGACGGCAGCTTCATCCCGGCCGGTCCGGTGCCCGACCTCGACGCCCAGGGCAACATCGTCTTCCGCGCCATCACCCTCGACGGGCGACGCGGGATCGTGCACCACGACACGGCGGGCAACGAGAGCTGGCTGGTGCATGACCTGCAGCCGGCGCCGGGTGGCGGGACCTTCTTCGACCTGCAGGCCGCGAGTCTGTCGGAGACGGGCGAGATCGCCTTCCTGGCCGACGTGCGCTTCGGACCGTCGAGCTTCGGCGTGGCCTGGTTCGCCGGGCAGCCCGGCCAGCTGCGCCGCGGAGTCGGCGGCGGTGACGCGCTCGATGGCGGCACCGTCAACGGAGTGGCCTATTCGCGCAACCCGATGACCCCGCTCGACGACGCGGGCAACCTCGTGCAGTGGGTGAGCGTGCGGCTACCGTCCGGCAGCTCGCGCGAGACGATCGTGGCGACCTCGCCCGACGGAGCCCACACGATCCTGGCGCGACAGAGCGGGCCGACGCCGCTGGGGGGCACGCACGGCCTGTTCGACGCCTGGCCCTCGCTCGCGCCCCTCGACACGCCCGGGCGTGCGGCCTTCGGCTCGAGCGTCGCGGGTGTGTCCGGTGTGACGAGCGCGCACTTCGTCACCACCGCCTGCGCCGCGGCGCGCGCCCTCCCGCGCAACGGGAGCGGCGTCAACGCGAGCTGCTTCACGGCCCAGCCGCCGGTCCTCGGTGCGTCCTGGCAGGCCTCGGTCGACGCGCGCGGCCACGCCGGGGCGACGCTGACCGTGGTGCTCGGTCGACTCCTCGGCCACCCCGGTCTGGCCACGCCCTACGGCGAGCTCCTGCTCGACCCCGCGTCTCCGCTCGTGCTGCGTAGCGTGCTGGCGGGTGGAGGCCTCGTGCTCCACCCCGGCAGCGTGCCGCTCGATCTCGCGCTGCTCGGCCGCAGCGCGGCCCTGCAGGGCCTGATCCTCGGCGGCGGAACCGAGCTCTGCAACGCCGTCGACGTCGTGCTGGGCTACTGAGCGCGCGCCCCGCGCCCCGCGGCTCGTCCTCAGGAGTGACGGGTCGCGGCGCGGCGCGCGAGCAGGAGCGTGATCGCCTCGGGCAGGGCTTCCTTCTCGGCCTCGAACACGCGTGCGGCGAGCGTGTGCACGTCGTCGCCCGCGAGCACCGGCACGCGCCGCTGCAGGAGGTGCGCGCCGTGGTCGTACTGGTCGTCGACGAGGTGCACCGTGCAACCGGTCTCGCGCTCGCCGGCGGCCAGCACCGCGGCGTGCACGTGGTCGCCGTAGAAGCCCTTGCCGCCGTACTTCGGCAAGAGCGCCGGGTGGATGTTGAGCACGCGCCCGCGCCAGGCCGGCGGCACCTGCAGGAGGCGCAGGAAGCCGGCCAGCACGCACAGCGTGACCTCGCGCCGGTCGAGCTCCTGGAAGACGCGTGCGCTGAAGCCGGGCGCGCCGCCGAGCGCCTTGTAGTCGAGCACCTGGGCCGGGATCCCGAGGCGCGCGCAGCGCTCGAGCGCGCCGATCCCGGGGCGATCGCTGAGCGCCAGCACGACCTCGGCCGCGAGCGTGCCGGCATGCGTGCGCTCGACCAGGTTCTCGAGCGAGCGTCCGCCGCCCGAGACCAGCACGGCGAGCTTCGCGCTCACGAGCCGGCCTCCGCCGCCAGACGCGCCGCGGTCTCGGCCAGGTCGGGGGCCAGGGCGACGAGCAGGTCCTCGAGCGAGGGCGCGAGCTGGCTGGCGGCCTCGAGCACCGAGCGGAGCTCGACGCCCTGCGCAGGCGCGTCGGTCACGGCCACGATCGCGAGCAAGGCGAGGCCCGCGTGTCCGGCGGCGACGAGCGGCGCGGCCAGGCCGGGCACGGCCACGTCGGCCCCGAGGCGGGCCAGCATGCGGCGCTCGGCCGGCGTCTCGAGCGCCGGTCCGAGCGTGCAGGCCGCCACGGCCTCGCGCGCGACCAGTCCGAGCGCGCGCGCGCGCGCCTCGGCCGCGGCGCGCAGGCCCGCGTGGTGCAGGTGCGAGAGGTCGGGGAACAGCGGACCGAGGCGACTCTCGCCCAGGCCGACGAGCGGGCTCGTGCCGCTGAAGTTGACGTGGTCGCCGATCAGCGCGAACGAGCGCGGCGCGAGCGGCACGCGCCCGAGTTCGTCCGAGGGCAGGGCCGAGCCGGCCGAGGTGTGCACGCACACCGCCGCGCCACTCGCGGCGGCGAGCCACACGGGCAGGGCCGCCATCCAGGCCGGGCGCGGCTCGTCGCTCGCTTCCTCGCCCGCGCAATCGTCGAGGAACCAGGCCGAGAGCGCACCGAGGCGTCCCGCGCGCAGCACCGCGCCGCTCCACGGTCCGAGCTCGCCGGCCAGCTCGCCGAGCTCGAGCTCCTCGAGGTCGCGCGCGCGCGAGGGCAGGAAGCCCGTGCCGGTCGCCATCAGGAACAGGGCCTCGGGATCGGGCAGGCCGGCCGCACGCACGCGCTCGCGCAGCGGAAAGACCGTCTCGTCGAGGGAAAGGGGCGCGAAGGCGGAGTTCATCGGTCGGGGGGGGAGACGAGCAGTTCGCCGAGGCGCGCGCGGGCGCGCTCGGGCGCGAGGGCCAGCCGGAAGACCTTGTTGCGCGAGGAGTGTCCCCGCACGAGCTCGACGGCGGAAGGGCGCAGTCCGAAGCGCTCGGCCAGGAGCTCGGCCGCGGCGCTGTTGGCGCGCCCGTCCTCGGGCGGAGCGGTCACGGCGAGCTTCAGGCGCCCGTTCCAGGCGCCGGCCACGCCCGCGCGGCGCGCGCCGGGTTGCACGCGCACCTCGAGCAGGACTCCCGCGCCCTGCGGCGTCAGGCCGTCGGAGGCGCTCACCGTGGCGCGCGGCGCCACTCGGCACCGCTCGAGAGGAGCGCGACGACGGTCGTGCCCTGGCCCTCGGCGAGCAGCGCCTCGAGCTCGAACGTCGCGCGCGTCCACTGGCGTTCCTGGGCCGCGGCGAGGGCCGTGGCCAGGGCCGCGCCGCTGGCCGCCTCGCGCTCGCAGGCCGCGAGCGCATCGGCCCAGGCGAGGTCCGCGCCGCGGCACCAGGCGCTGGCCTCGCCGAAGCCGGCGCCGAGGGCCTCGAGCTCGGCCGGTTGCAGCACGCCGCGGCCGCCGCTGCCGAGCACCTCGCGCGCCAGCTCGGCCGCACGCGCCGCGGCCATGCAGCGCAGCAGGGCGGCGATCGCGCGCCCTTCCTCGGTGCTCCAGGCGCGCGTCAGGCGCGCGTCGAACAGCTGGCGGTACCAGCCGGGATCGGCGCGCACCTCGCTCCAGGGCAGGCGCTCGAGTGCGCCGTCCTTCTCGAACACGAGGCCCGTCTCGCTGATCTCGCGCAGCTCGCGCAGCTTCTTCGTGCGCGGATCGGGCACGCTCTTGCGGCGGAACTCGCCGGCGGCGAAGGCCGTGCGCAGGGCCGCGAGCGCGCTGCGCGCAGCGCCGAGCTCGTCGGCCAGCGCGCGCGCGGGGGGCAGCTCCGCGAGCTCGGGCGCGAGCGCGGCGAGGCGCCGCTCGAGGGCCGCGAAATCGAGTGCGACGAGCTCGCCCGTCAGGCCCGAGCCCGGACCGAGCGCTGCACCGAGCGCGAGGCGCCGCGCGCGCTCCTGTCCAGCCTGGTGGAAGCGCTCCTCCTGGTCGACGCGTGCCAGACGGCCGGCGAGCTCGTCGCGCTGGGCGCGCAGCGCGGCGAGGCGCGCGGGCTCGCCGGGGCTCGTGTCGAGCTCCGCGAAGCGCGTCTCGAGCTCGGCCAGGGTCGCGCGCAGCTCGGCGAAGCGGCCCTCCAGGGCCTGGCTCGTGGCGCGCTCGAAGGCCGCGCGCACCTCGGCCTCGGCCGCGGCCACGAGCTCCTGATCGACGGTCGCCCGGCGCGCCTCGAACTCGGCCACGACGCCCGAGGGCGCGGGGAAGCCGGCCACGAGCGCGAGCCGGCGCGCGAAGGGCAGCGTGTCGACGCGCGCGGCCTCGAGCACGGCGCGCAGCTCGCGCTCGGCCTGGTCGAGCGCCGCGGGCGTCGTGCGTGCGGGATCGGCGGCCGCGCGCAGCGTGGCGAGCTCGGCTTCGGCCTGGCGCGCGGCCTCGGTCCCGGCGTGGCGCGCCAGGAAGCCCTCGAGCGCCGCGACCCGCTCGTCCGGCGCGAGGCCGGTGGGTAGCTCGCCCAGGAGCTCGCGCGCTTCGCGCTCGCGCGCGCGCAGCACGCTCTCCTCGTCCGGCGCGGGCGGGTCGGTGTCCGCCGGGTCGCCGAAGAAGCTCGCGTCGGGGTCGTCGGCCGGGCGCTCGACCACGGGCTCGGGCAGCACGGGCTCCGGCGCGGGGCTCTCGCGCAGGAAGAACCACCAGCCGCTCGCGCCGGCCACCAGCACGAGCAGGCTGCCCGCGAGCACGCGCTGCAGGCCGCCCTTCTGCTCGAGCTCCAGCGTGGCGCCGTGCTCGCTCAGCAACTTCAGGCGCTCGCACTCGCGCTTCAGCGCCTCGGCCGTGGGGAAGCGCGCCGAGGGCTCCTTCTGGAGCAGGCGCATCACGATCGCGGCCAGCTCGGGCGGCAGATCGGGCACGAGCGTCGCGATCGGGCGCGGCTCCTCGCCCTGCAGCGCGCGCAGGATCTCGCGCGTGGTGGCGCCCTCGTGCGGCGTCCGGCCCGAGAGCAGCCGGTAGAGCGTGGCGCCCAGCGCGTAGAGGTCCGAGCGGTGGTCCACGGCCGCGCCGCGGGCCTGCTCGGGCGCCATGAAGTGCGGCGTGCCGAAGACCTTGCGTCCGCCGGCCGCGCCGACCTCGATCGCTTCCTGCTCGACCGTCGTGGCCAGGCCGAGGTCGGCGATCTTGACCGTGCCGGTGCCCGAGTACATCAGGTTGGCCGGCTTGATATCGCGGTGAACGATGCCGCGCGACTCGGCGTAGGCGAGGCCGCTGGCGGCGTCGACCAGGACGCCCAGGGCGACCTTCCACGGCAGCGGCCCGCCGCTCGCGAGCTTCTGCTCGAGCGAGCCGCCGGCCATGAACTCCATCGACAGGTAGTGCGCGCCCTGCTCTTCGCCGACGTCGTACACCGTGACGACGTTGGCGTGCGAGAGTGCCGCCGCGGCGCGCGCTTCGGCCTGGAAGCGCTGCACGAAGTCCTTGTCGGCGGCGAGGCGCGGGGCCAGCACCTTGAGCGCCACCGGACGGCGCAGACTCTCCTGCACGGCCAGGTAGACCGAGCCCATCGCGCCCTTGCCGATCAGGCGCTCGAGGCGGTAACCGGCCAGCTTCTCGGGCACGTCCGAGGGGCGTGCGGCGCCCACGGCCTGCACGCTGGCCTTGCGCGCGGCGGCGCTGGCGCTCTTGACCTCGAGCCGACACGTGCCGAGCACGAGCTGGTCGCCGAGCTTCAGCTTTGCGGCGCTCACGCGCTGGCCGTTGAGCAGCGTCCCGTGCTGTGAGCCGAGGTCCTTGACGGCCCACTCGCCGCTGGCGGTGCGGCCGATCGCGCAGTGCGACTCGTCCACACCCGCGCCCGCGAGGCGGAAGCCGGCGCGCGCGGCGCTGCCGAGCACGAGCGTGCCGGTGGCGGGCAGCTCGACCGTGCGCGGGTCGGCGCCGAGCAGCTCGAGCAAGAGGCGCGCCTCGCTCACGCGCTCCTCCGCTCGTCGAGGCCGGCGAAGAGGTCGCTGCCGACGCGCACGGTCGTGGCGCCCGCGCGCACGGCCTCCTCGAGATCCTGGCTCATGCCCATCGAGAGGCGCACGCGCCCGCCGACGAAGGCCGAGGGCCGCAGCGTCGTCGCCAGGGCCGCCAGGGCCTCGAAGGTGCGGCGCGCCTCGGCGCGCGCGCGCTCGGGCTCGGCGAGGAGCGGCGCCATCGTCATCAGTCCGAAGAGCGGCAGCGGTCCGCCCACGGCCTCGGCCAGTAGCGCGGGCAGCTCCTCCGGCACGAGCCCGCCCTTGGCGGCCTCGTCGGCCAGCTTGAGCTGCAGGTAGATGCCCGGGAAGCGCTGCTCCTCCTGCGCCAGACGTGCGAGCGTGCGGTACAGCTCGAGCGAGTCGACCGAGTGGATCGCGTGCGCGACCGCGAGCACGCGCCGGGCCTTGTTGCGCTGCAGGTGACCGATGAAGTGCCAGCGCGCGATGCGCCCGCCGGCGAGGAAGGCGGCGTGGCGCTCGACCAGGGCGTCGGCGCGGTTCTCGCCGAGGTCGAGGACGCCGAGGTCGAAGAGCGCCTGCGCCGTCTCGAGCGGGACGGACTTCGTCACGGCCACGAGCTCGACATCCTCGGGCGCGCGCCCGGCGGCGCGGGCGGCGGCGGCGATGCGGGCCAGCAGCCGGGAACGGTTCTCGTGCAGGCGGGAGTCCAAGGCTCGGGGGGCGGCGCGCGGGGGGAGAAGCGCGGAGCGGGGGGGTGCGGAGCCCCTGCGCCCCGGGAGCCTCGTTCCCGAGCGGCGGGTCAGGTTACCCGGCCGGGCGCGGCAAGTCACCGCGCGGAAGGGCGCTCGTCCGGGGGGCGGCGGGGGAATTCTCCACGAGCCCTCACCCGATCAGGCGCAGACGCAGGCGCTGGACGGAATCGCTGGCGATCCGGCGCCGCTCGCTGGGCTCGATCCCGGCCACCCACAGGATCTCGTCGCCGGCCGAGACGAGCGCCACGCGCGCACGCTCCTCGCGCGGGACGCCGCGGTCGCGCAGGAAGCGTCCGAGGGGTTTCGTGCCGGGGGCGCCGAGCGCGCGGAAGCGGTCCCCGGGCGCGGCCCAGCGCACGGTCAAGGGGCCGATCAGGTCGCGCGCGTCGAGCTCGACCTCGCAGGCGCCGGTCGGCACGGGTGAGCCGGGCGCGGCGGTCGTCAGCTCGGCCGTGATGCGGCGGCCGTCGGCCAGGAGCACCGAGCCGGGCAGCGTCAGGCGCACGCTGGGGGCGGGGAGGCGCGCGGGGCCCTGGCTCGGGAACGGCAGCAGGAGCTGCTCGCCCGGCGCGTCGGCCGCGGCGCGTGCGGGCGGCGGGACGAGCACGAGCTCCTTCGCGCGCAACTGCAGGGTGAAGCCGCATCCGACGCTGTGGCGCGCGCAGCGCGCGCGGTCGAGGTCGAGCAGCACCTTCTCGAGCACGGTGCGCGAGGGCGCGACGCCGAGGCTTTCGGTCAGCAGGCGCCACAGGACGCGCCGGCGCAGCGGGCGCGCCAGGGCCGCCAGCGCGCCGCGCGCGAGCACGCCGCCCAGGGCGCGCTCCTCGCCCGCGCGCGTGACCTCGGCGTGCGGCGCGGGCTGCCAGGCGAGGTGTGCGGTGGCGCGCGCGAGCTCGAGTTCGAGCGACTCGACCGCGTCCGCGAAGGCCGCCAGATCGTCGAGCGCGCCGGGGCCGCCGAGCTCCTCGATCATCGGCACGAGTCCGTGGCGGGTGCGCGTGCGCGTGAAGCGCGGGTCCAGGTTGGAGGAATCCTCGCGCCAGGCGAGGGCGCGCGCCGCGAGCAGCGTGCGCACCTCCTCGCGGCGCCAGCCGAGCAGCGGGCGCACGAGGCGCACGGGCCGCTCGCCGGGCGCGTCGAGCACCCGCTCGGCCCGCGCTCCGCGCAGACCGGCGAGCTCGCTGCCGCGCACCCAGCGCTGCAGCAGCGTCTCGAGCGTGTCGTCGCGGTGGTGCCCGGTCAGGAGCGTGGTGTGTTCGCTCGCGCGCGCCTCCGCGAGCAGCAGCGCGTAGCGCGCGGCGCGCGCGCGCGCCTCCAGGTCGGGCGCGTGCGCGTCGAGCTCGGCCCGGCGCACGACCAGCGGCACTCCCAGGGCGGCGCAGCGCTCGACGCAGAAGCGCGCGTCGGCCTCGCTCTCCTCGCCGCGCAGCCCGTGGTCGACGTGCAGCGCGCGCACGTTCCAGCGCGGCGCGCTGGCCGCGAGCCACTCGAGCAGGAGCACGCTGTCCGCGCCGCCCGAGAGGGCCAGGAGCAGGCGCTCGTCGCCGGCGATTCCGGCCGCGCGGGCCAGGGCCGGCCAGCGGCGCGACCAGTCGTCGGAGGGGTGGGGGGAGCGCGGCATCGGGAGGGGCCCCGGCAGTCTAATTCCGGGCCCATTGCCATCGGTCGAGTCCGACGCGTTCCGTCCACCTTCCGCCTCGATTCCGCACCCCTCCGGCGGAGCTGCGCGCCCGCGGCCCGTCGCGACGCCCTTTCTCGTGTCCGCGCGCTTCCCGTTCCGGCGCGCGCGCCGCGCCTCGGCCCGGCCCGAGCGGGTCCCCGGGCGCATTGAAGGCCCCCCGGGGGCCCGCTAGTCTCTGCAGCGCTTTCTCCGCTGTCATCGGCGCTCCCCTCCCTGACCCCACCGCACCCCATGCGCATCGCCATCAACGGCTTCGGCCGCATCGGCCGCAACGTCTTCCGCGTCTGCCACTCGAAGGGCCTCGAGGTCGTCTCGATCAACGACCTGACGGACGCGGCGACCCTCGCCTACCTGCTGCGCTACGACTCCGTCCACGGGCGTTTCGCCGGCAAGGTCGAGGCCACGAAGGACAACGCGCTGATCGTCGACGGCAAGCGCATCCAGGTCACGGCCGAGAGGGACCCGGCCAAGCTGCCGCACGCCGCCAACCAGGTCGATTTCGTGGTCGAGTCGACCGGTGTGTTCGCCAGCCGTGAAGGTTGCCAGAAGCACCTCGACGCGGGCGCGCCCAAGGTGGTGCTGACCGTGCCGGCCAAGGACGAGATCGACGCGATGGTCGTGATGGGCGTCAACGAGGACATCCTGAAGCCCGAGCACCGGATCATCAGCAACGCGAGCTGCACCACGAACTGCCTCGCGCCGGTCGCGAAGGTGCTGCACGAGGCCTTCGGCATCGAGCACGGCCTGATGACGACCGTGCACGCCTACACGAACGACCAGAACATCCTCGACCTGCCCCACAAGGACCTGCGCCGGGCGCGCGCCGCCGCGGCCAACATCATCCCCTCGACCACCGGCGCCGCGCGCGCGGTGGGCAAGATCCTGCCGATGCTGAAGGGCCGCCTGGACGGCACCTCGATGCGCGTGCCGGTGCCGGATGGCTCGGTGATCGACCTCACGGCCCAGGTCACGAAGGCGACCTCGATCGAGGAGGTCAACGCGGCCTTCAAGGCGGCCGCGGCGAAGAAGCCGCTCGTCGGCGTGCTCGAGTACACAGAGGATCCTGTCGTCTCGAGCGACGTCCTGCACTACCCCGTCAGCGCGCTGTTCGACGCCCAGTCGACCATGGTCATGCAGGGCAAGATGGTCAAGGTCGTGGCCTGGTACGACAACGAGTGGGGCTACTCGAACCGCGTCGTGGACCTGATCCAGTACGCCCACGGCCTCGGCAAGAAGTAAGAGGAGCACCGCCATGCGCTTCGACGTCCCGCGGCTCGAGCAGCAGGCGCTCGAGGGGAAACGCGTCCTCGTGCGCGTCGACTTCAACGTCCCGCAGGACGAGGCGGGGAGCATCACCGACGACACGCGCATCCGCGCGGCGCTCGAGACGGTGAGGCTCATCCTCGCGCGCAAGGGCCGGCCGGTGCTGATGAGCCACCTCGGCCGTCCCGACGGCAAGGTGGTCGAGTCGCTGCGTCTCGATCCGGTTGCGCAACGTCTCGAGGAGCTGCTCGGGTCGAGGGTCGTGAAGCTCGGCGAGTCGATCGGCCCGGACGTCGAGGCGGCCGTGAAGGCGGCGCCCGCGGGCGCCGTCGTGCTGCTCGAGAACGTGCGCTTCCACAAGGGCGAGACGAAGGGCGATCCCGCGCTCGCGCAGAGCTACGCGAAGCTCGGCGACCTCTTCGTGAACGACGCCTTCGGCACCTCGCACCGCGCCGAGTCGTCGGTCTCCGGTGTGGCGCAGTTCCTGCCGAGCTGCGCCGGGCTCCTGCTCGAGCGCGAGGTCGCGGCCTTCCAGAAGGTGCTCGAGAGCCCCGCGCGGCCGCTGGTCGCGATCCTCGGCGGCGCCAAGGTCTCCGACAAGCTGCCGGTCGTCGCCAACCTGATCCCGGTCTGCGACGCGATCCTGATAGGCGGCGGCATGGCCTACACCTTCCTCGCCGCGCGCGGCGAGAAGATCGGCAGCTCGAAGCTGCAGGCCGACCAGCTCCAGGCCGTGCAGGCGAACCTCGCCGCGGCCGCGCAACGCGGCTGCCGTATCGTCCTGCCGAGCGACCACGTCGTGGCCCAGACCTTCGCCGAGACGGCCCCCGCGCAGACGGTCAAGACGATCCCTGACGGCTGGATGGGCCTCGACATCGGTCCCGAATCGCGCGCCGCCTACGGGCGCGAGATCGCGGGCGCGAAGACCGTGGTCTGGAACGGCCCGATGGGGGTCTTCGAGTGGGAGGCCTTCCGGGCGGGCACGGCCTCGGTGGCCGAGGCCCTGGCCCGTTCCAAGGCCTACACCGTGGTCGGCGGGGGCGACTCCGTGGCTGCGGTCGAGCTGCTCGGCGTGGCCGACAAGATTCAGCACATCTCGACCGGCGGCGGAGCCTCCCTGGACCTCCTGGGCGGCAAGGCCCTGCCCGGGATCGAGGCGCTCCTCCAGAAGACGCGGTAAGAGGCGGTCCGCCCCCTTGGGTTCCGTCCGGGGGTCGGCGTAGAATCGCGGCGCATGTCCCCGGTTGGCCGCACCCTGCCCGCAGCCGAGGCCCATCCTGCGGTGAGCGCACGCCCCCTCCTGATCGCCCCGTCGCTGCTTTCCTGCGACTTCGCGCGCATCGCGGACGAGCTCCGCGACGTCGAGGCCGGGGGCGCCGACTGGCACCACGTCGACGTCATGGACGGGCACTTCGTGCCCAACTTGACGCTCGGGCCGCCGGTGGTCGAGGCGATCCACAAGGTCGCCCGGAAGCCGCTCGACGTGCACCTGATGATCACCGAGCCCGGGCGTTACGCGTCCGAGTTCGTGAAGGCTGGCGCCCACGTGCTGACCTTCCACCTCGAGCTGTGCCCCGACGAGCGCGCCGCGCGTGCGCTCGTGCAGCGCTTCCGCGAGGTGGGGGTGCCTAAGGTCGGCGTCGCGCTGAACCCGGACACGCCGATCGAGCGCGTCGGGCCGATCCTCGACGGGGTCGACCTCGTGCTCGTGATGAGCGTCTTCCCCGGCTTCGGCGGGCAGAAGTTCATGCCCGAGGTGCTCCCGAAGGTCGAGTGGCTGCGCGCGCGCGGCTACCGCGGCCATGTCGAGATGGATGGCGGCCTGAACCCGGAGACGCTCCCGCGCTGCGCTGCAGTCGGGGCGGACGTGCTCGTCGCCGGCTCGGCGATCTACAACGTGAAGGACCGTGGGGCGCGCATCCGCGAGCTCGTCACGGCCGGCAACGCCGCGCGCGGCGCCGGAACGAACTCCTGAAGGAACCCATGGAAGGACGCTCCTTGGCCGACGAACCGAAGACCGACCCTGCGTCCACCTCCCAGGCCGGCGTGCGCCCCACGCCGCCGATCACCGAAGTCGAGCGCGCCAAGAAAGCGATGCCGAAAGACGAGTCCGAGAAGCCCGAGAAGAAGTCGCGCGCCGAGCGCAAGCTCGAGAAAGAGGTCGAGAAGGTCGAGGCGCGCGTGCGTCAGACCGGTGACGCGATCTCCGACGAGCCCGTGCTGGAGGAGCCCAAGAAGGAGGGCCGCCTCGCGCGCCTGCGCTTCACGAAGAAGAAGGACATGCCGGGCGGGCTGTGGCTCAAGTGCGAGTCCTGCAGCCAGGTGATCTTCCGCAAGGAGCTCGAGGAAAAGGGCCGCGTGTGTCCCTCGTGCGGCTTCCACTTCACCGTGCCGGGCAAGGAGCGTCTCAAGATGACGCTCGACGAGGGCTCGTGGCGCGAGCACTTCGCCGAGCTCGAGGCTCTGGATCGCCTGGCCTTCCAGGACGCGCAGCCTTACGGCGAGAAGATCAAGCGCGCCGCCGACCGCACCGGCCAGAAGGAGGCGCTCCTGTGCGGCACGGGCACGATCGAGGGGCGCCCGGTGGTGCTCGCGATCCTCGACTTCAACTTCATGGGCGGCTCGATGGGCGAGGTCGTGGGCGAGAAGATCGCGCTGGCGGCCGAGCTGGCCGTGCGCGAGCAGCGCCCGCTCGTGATCTTCACGAGCTCGGGCGGCGCGCGCATGCACGAGGGGATCCTGTCGCTGATGCAGATGGCGAAGACCTGCGCCGCGCTGCAGACGCTGAACGACGCGGGCGGCTTCTCGATCTGCGTGATGACCCACCCGACGACCGGCGGCGTCACGGCCTCGTTCGCCTCGGTCACGGATCTGATCCTGGCCGAGCCCGGCGCGCTGATCGGCTTCGCCGGCCCGCGCGTGATCGCGACCACGCTCAAGGTCGAGCTCCCGGCCGGCTTCCAGCGCGCCGAGTTCCTGCTCGACAAGGGCATGATCGACTCGATCGTGAAGCGCAGCGAGATGCGCGCCACGCTGGCGAAGCTGATCGACTACTCGAAGGGCGCCAAGGTCCCGCCGGGCTCGCTCACGCCGAAGAAGGGCTCCTGAGCGCGCGCCCATGACCCGCGAGCGCAACGGACGCGAGGCCCGCCCCGAGAAGCGCGACCGGAAGGTCACGACGAAGTCGCTGCGCCTGATGAAGGAGCGCGGCGAGCGCATCACGGCGCTGACGGCCTACGACTTCCTGATGGCGGAGGTGCTCGACGAGGCCGGGATCGATGTGATCTTGGTGGGCGACTCGGCCGCGATGGCGGTGCAGGGGAAGCACACGACCGTCTCGGTGACGATGACCGAGATGCTCTACCACGCCGAGCTCGTGAGCTCGGCCGTCGAGCGCGCGCTGGTGGTGGGCGACCTGCCCTTCATGAGCTACCAGGTCAACGCCGACGAGGCCCTGCGCAACGCCGGGCGCA
>Ga0172373_10005774_pt1 | contig 16813 bp, 15 predicted proteins | sample Lak10m_2_FD_114546 | JGI IMG/M metagenome (GOLD analysis project Ga0172373, IMG submission 114546) | Freshwater microbial communities from Kabuno Bay, South-Kivu, Congo - kab_092012_10m | ecosystem: Environmental > Aquatic > Freshwater > Lake | place: Democratic Republic of the Congo...
AAAAATTTTTTCAGTAATGAAATAATCGAAAGCAACAACAATGCATAAAAGTCTTAAAGCAGCAAAGCTTGGTATTTTTATTTTTCTTGGAAGTGTGCTTATGGTTACTATTATTTTTCTGCTTGGTAACAAAGAAGCACTTTTCAAATCTACATTTACCGTCAAAACTTATTTCAAAAATATTGAAGGCTTACGTAACGGAGCACCGGTACGACTCAGCGGGATAGATGTTGGAAGTGTTAAAAGTATAGACATTGCCAAAGACACAACAGGACGGATCATCGTTTCAATGCGTCTGTTAACGGACATCGAACAGTTTATTCGAAAAGATACCAAAGCTAGCATTGAAACCGAAGGGCTTGTCGGCAACAAAGTTGTAATACTTGAAATAGGCAGCAGCGCTTCCGAGCAAGTTGGGGAAGGGGGGACAATTCTTTCTAAAGAGCCGCTTAGCTTCGCCGACGTTATTGAAGAGACACAGGGAATTCTTTCATACACAAAACAAATGACAAAAGATCTTTCTGAAATTACAACCAAGATTAACCGGGGTGAGGGAACTATTGGAAGAATTTTAACTGACGAAGAATTATATAATGCCGCAACAGATTTAACGAAGCGTGCTGATAACAGTCTTGTGAACATAACCGAACAGCTTAATGAAGTTTCAAATCTTTTTATTGATCTTGGCGTCAGCGTGCGAAGTGCAGTGGTTAATGTTAATGATGTTATCTCGCAGATCGATTCAGTATTTAATAACGTACGCAAAGGGGAGGGAGTCATCGGTTCGCTGTTAGTGAAAGGAACCGAGCAGGATTCCATTATTACAAAAGTGATGAAAAACCTCCTGCAGGTTTCAGAAGAAACAAAATCCGGCGCTGCTAAACTTGCGGAAAATATGGAAGCGCTTAAGCACAACTGGCTCTTCAAAAGTTACTTTGAAGAACGCGGTTATTGGAGCGGCGAAGAATTTGAAAAAGAGATTGACACTAAGCTGATTGAACTGAACGACAAAATAAAACAGCTTGACGAAAGAATAGAAACACTTAAGCGAATGGAAAAGTGATTAAAAAAATATGTGTGAAAAAATTAAACTCCCGCTGTTCAGGCGGGACTTTTTTTCAGGTATTTCATTAATTATCACTCTGTAATTGATAAGACATCGAATCGGAGACCAATAAAAAAAAATCATGTTTAGAAGAATCGATTTTACCCAAAGAACATTGAAAAAAATGTATTGAAGATAGTATCATAGGTGTCCAAGATATGATCTTTGATGTCCAGATACGATCTTGGGTACATAGGATGACACCTGATTTACAAATTTTAGTGATTTTGTAGGCTTGAGGTTGTTTTCAGATGAAATAGTTGCAGAATCGAGGTGATGTCATAAATTATATTATTTACGTTTGTTACGTATAAATTGAATTATCACGAATTCTTCTTTGTGTAGCTTGGCGGCTTTGCATTTTTGCGGCATAATTCCTTGTCCTTTTTTTACCACGAAGGCTCGAAGTCACAACGAAACTAAAATGTGTGTAAGGTCGGTCACTCATTTTATTTCAACCCTCCTTAGTCCTAATCACGAAACAAATTCGGAGTCAAGCTCTTTACCAGATGGAGTAAACACGGAGCTTTTTTATTTTATATTTGAGTCAAAGATTTTTAAAAGCAATTATGCCGCAAGCAATAAAAAATATTTTAGGAATTGTATTTGTATTTATCGTATTGATAGCTGCAGGCGGATTGATTTTTTATAATATGTTAAAATCATCTCTGCCGGAATATGAGGGGGAGGTGCAATTAAACGGACTCAATAGCGAGATTGAAATTTATTTCGACAGCACAGCCATTCCTTACATCTTTGCATCGAACGAGGAGGATGCAGCATTTGCATTCGGCTACTTGCACGCACGCGAAAGATTGTTTTCAATGGATTTAATCAGGCGTGCGGGTGAAGGCAGACTTAGTGAAATTTTCGGTACGGCGACTATTCCGTTCGATAAAATGTTTCGCACGGTTGGAATAAAAACCACTGCCGAAAAAATATTTCAGAGCGCAGATCCTATTACTAAAAAACTTCTAACATCCTATTCAAAAGGTGTTAATGCTTTCATTGAAGAGGCAGGTGGAAATTTTTCGGTTGAGTTTGATGTGCTTGGCTATACTCCTGAAAAATGGACGCCCGTTGAAAGTATAATCGTAATAAGAATGATGGCGTGGGAATTAAACATTAGCTGGTGGTCTGATTTTAATTTTATAGAGCTTGTTCAAAAATTCGGGGCAGAAAAAGTGAAAGAAATTTATCCAGACTATCCTGAAAACGGTGAAACTATTATTCCCACATCAATTAAAGACTATCCCAAAATAGTTTCTGATGTTGTTGATGTTGATAAATCATTCAGAAATTTTTTAGGGTTTGATGGTACACATATCGGCTCGAACAATTGGGTGGTGGATGGAAACAAATCAGTCAACGGCAAACCAATAATTGCAAACGATCCGCATCTTGCATACAGAGCGCCGGGAATATGGTATGCAGCAGTGTTAAACGCGGGCGGGTGGAAAGCAGCGGGCGTCACTTTGCCCGGAGTTCCGGGATTTGTGATTGGAAAAAATGAAAATATTTCGTGGGTGCTTACAAACATTATGACTGATGATGCGGATTTTTATATCGAGAAATTTGATTCGACAAGAAAAAAATATTTGCTTGATGGAGAATGGAAAAATCTTTCAATTGTAAAAGATAGAATTCGGGTTAAAGATTCTGCGGATGTTGTATTTGATATAGTTTCAACGCATCGTGGTCCGATAATTTCCGACATTCACCCTCTTGATTTTTTATACACCAATAAGCAAAATCTTTCTGCGCCGATAAGTATGCGCTGGCTTGGTAATGAAATTAGTGATGAATTTTCTGCAATCTATAAAGTGAATCACGCAAAAGATTTTAGTGAATTTAAAAAAGCTGTTTATGAATTTTCTGTGCCGGGACAGAATTTTGTTTACGGTGATAAAGCAGGTAATATCGGCTACATATTTGGCGGGGAATTACCAATGCGCAGTTCAAATTCTCCTACTATGATTTTTGACGGAACAACTTCTGAATTTGATTGGAAGGGATTTCTCTCTCGCGAACAATTGCCTTCGTTGTACAATCCACCTCAGAATTTTATTGCATCGGCGAATAATAAAACCTTAAAAGATTTTCCGTATCACATTTCAAATATTTGGGAACCATCTTCACGAATAGACAGGATTTATGAATTGTTGAATTCAAAAGAGAAACATTCCGTAAAAGATTTTATGAAATATCAAATGGATTTTACTTCACCCTATGCCCGGGAGATAACTAAATATATCATCGAAGCATTTCAGAATATAAAAGTGACTGATAAAAATTTATCAACTTCACTTGAACTTTTTTCAAAATGGAATTATGAACTTGATCAATACAGTCAATTGCCCTCCATCTATGCAATGTTTTTGAAAAAGTTTTTGGAAAATACTTTTCTTGACGAAATGGGTTCTGATCTTTACAATGAATTTATTTTTATTGGCAACATTCCTTATAGAAGCATACTTCAAGTTTTAGAAAACGGCAACTGTTCGTGGTATGATAATAAAAACACCCGCATATTAGAAACTAGAGAAATTATAATCAGAAAAAGCCTTGCCGATGCGCTGGGCGAGCTTGAGAAAAACTACGGAAAGGAAATAAAAAACTGGCAATGGGGGGAGCTACACAAATTAAAATTCAAACATTCGTTCAGCGGCGTTGCACCTTTTATTAATGACTTTGTGGACATCGGACCTTTCGGCATTGGCGGAGACGGCACAACAATTTTTAATACCGAGTACACCTTTTCCGAAAGCATTGAGAAATATCCTTTGTTCCGGCACGACGAATTTGAAAACGATCTTGGACCTTCAATGAGATTTATTTATGACTTTAGTAAGCCGGATGAATTTTATTTAGTGTTGACCACAGGTCAGTCAGGAAATATTTTTAGTGATTATTATAGTAACATGACAAACTATTGGCTTCAGGGAAAATATTTTAAGATAAGAACAGACGAACAATCAGCCAGATCAGAAAAAAATAATCTGCTTAGATTGATAAAGAAATAGCAGAAGTGGAAACGTCGCAATAATTTTTCAGAAAGTATTAAATTACACTCTAAAAATATAAAAGGATTAGATGAAAGTCATTGAACATCTTCAAAAAGCAACTGGACCATTAATTAGCTTTGAATTAATTCCCCCTAAAAGGGGAGGGGATATAAAAGGGCTGCTTTCTGTTTTAGATGATATTATGAAATACAACCCGCCTTTTATAGATATTACAAGTCATGCCGCCGAAGTATTCTATGAAGAAACGGCAGCCGGAATAAAGAAAAGAATTAAGCGAAAACGACCAGGTACACTTGGCATCTGTGCACTTATTCAAAATAAATATAACATTGATGCAGTTCCGCATGTGCTTTCGAAAGGATTTACACGTGAGGAAACGGAAGATTTTTTAATCGAATTGAACTATCTGAATATTGAGAACGTACTTGCAATCAGGGGCGATGACAGCAATTACGATAAACCGATTCCTGAAGGTAAAAGTGCTAATCGAAATGCAAGTGATCTTGTCAAACAAATCACTTCGATGAATTCCGGTCAATATCTCGAAGAATCATTACTTGATGCTAAACCTACAAATTTTTGCGTTGGGGTTGGGGGCTATCCTGAAAAACATTTCGAAGCTCCGAATTTAAAAACTGATATAAGGAACGCAAGGACAAAAGTTGAATCCGGTGCTGCCTATATAGTTACGCAAATGTTCTTTGATAATAAATATTATTTTGAGTATGCGGCTCAATGTCGTCAAGCTGGAATTTCTGTGCCGATTATTCCCGGACTAAAAATTCTTACATCTAAATCACATCTTACAAATATTCCTAAAAATTTTCACGTTTCCCTTCCCGATGAACTTGCTGATGAAATATATAAATGCAAACCTGAACATGTTATTGACATTGGAACTGACTGGGCAGCAAAGCAGGTGGAGGAATTATTAAATGCTAATGTTCCAAGTGTACATTTTTATATAATGCAGGACTCTAAACCAATTTCCCTGCTTATGAATAAACTAAAAGTGTTTAATTAAATTTTTATATTGAATAGTAAAGATGATCAAGATTAGAAGACCTGTAATTAAAAAAGTTAAATGGGGAGTGGCAGGACTCGGCAGGTACTCCGAAAATAATTTCATACCATCAATTCCGTATTTAACAAGAAGCACTCTCGTTTCTATTTTTAGCCATGATGAGCAGCGTGCAAAATTTATTTCTGAAAAATTTTCTGTTCCAAATTATTTTTCGAACTACGATGAATTTTTGAAATCAGATATTAACGCTGTTTATATCAGCAGTAAAAACTCTGACCATTACGAACAAGTAATTAAAGCAGCTAATGCAGGCAAGAATATACTTTGTGAAAAACCAATTGCACTTTCAAGCAATCAAGCTCAGGAGATGGTTGATGTTTGCAAGAAGCAGGGGGTAAAATTCGGAATAAACTATGTCCACAGATTGCATCCGCTTGCTGTTAAAGCGAAAGAGATACTCGATAATCAAATGCTTGGAAAGTTAATTACAATAGTAATAACTTTCAATATTGAACTTCCACCGGGGAAAAATTTTCGTTATTCAAAAGAAAAAAGCGGGGGTGGTGCTTTACGCGATCTTGGAACTCATGTAATAGATTTAATGAGATACTTTGGCGGAGAGATTATTGATATAACCGGAAACCTGGACCAGATAATTTATAAAAGTGGAGTTGATGATTTTGCATGTGCTATTGTTAAATTTCAAAGTGGGGGGTATGGATATTTCAATGTTTCTTTTAATAGCCGGATAGCTTTTAATAAAATAGAAATTGTTGGTCATAGCGGCGCAGTAAGCATAGAAAATTTAATAGGAAGGAAAAAGCATCCGCCAAAACTAAATATTTTATTAGAAGGTGACATGAGGAAAAGTTTTAGAAAGCGTGGAAATAAACTTCACTTTCTTTTACGCTCGGTGCAGCGTTCTTTTTTAAAGGACGAACCATTGTCAGTTAGCGGCGATGATGGTCTAATTAATATGAAATTAATGGAAGAGTTAGAAAAAAAATGCCCGCCGTTCAAAAGCTGATTGAAATTTGTCACAAGGTTTACAAGAATGAATTTGTATCAGCTTATGATGGAAATATTTCCTGTAGAATTTCGAATAATGAGTTTTTAATTACCCGATCTACAGTTTGTAAAGGTGATGTTCAAGAAAAAGATATATTAAAAATAAATTCAGATGGCGAACTTCTCGAAGGTGAGGGTAAACTTTCAACGGAAACTATACTTCATCTTTTCATTTATTCTAAAAGAAAAGAAATTAACTCGGTTGTTCACTGCCACCCTGTCTATGCAACAGCCTTCGCCGTAAACGGAATTGGATTTGATGAACACTATTTTCCTGAAATAGTTTTGACGATGGGTAAAGTTCCGCTCTGCAAATACGGAACACCATCCACAATTGAATTGACTGAAAGTCTTGAACCATTTATTAATTATTCTCTTGCTTTTCTTTTACAGAATCATGGTGCGGTAACTATTGGTAAATCAATGGATGAGGCATATTTCAGAATGGAAAAACTTGAGCATACTGCGAAAACTTTGACCATTGCAAAAATAATAGGCGAGCCGAAAACTTTATCGAATGAGCAAATAAATCATCTGCTTTCTATTTCGAAAAGTGTGTATGGCATTTCAATTGACGAAAGGAATATTTTTTAATTAATAAAATATGAACACAAACAAACCACGAATAGCACTTTTGCTTGGAGGAACCTCACCGGAGAAAGAAGTTTCAAAATCATCTGCTGCCTCTGTTTATGAGGCGTTGCTGGCGTTAGGATATAATGTAAAATTGATAAACCCGGCTTACGGAATTAATCAACCTTCAAAAACCGAGGACTACTTTTCTATAAAAGAATTTACAGAAATATCAAATAAAAAATTTATTGAAGCGGTAAGCAGTTCTTTATTTGATAATGTCGATCTTGCCTTTTTAACATTGCATGGAAAGTGGGGGGAGGATGGATCAATACAATCATTATTGGAATTACGTGGAATAAAGTACACGGGCAGTAAAGTTTTGTCGAGTGCGACTGCAATGGATAAAGCAATGTCTAAAATTCTTTTCAGGGAATATGGCGTTGAAACTCCTAAAGGATTTTTAATTGAAGACGCTTCCATTGGTATCGACATCGTTTCCCAAAAAATTGAAAGTGAATTTGGTTTTCCTGCTGTTGTAAAACCAAATGATCAAGGTTCAACAGTTGGATTGACTATTTGTGAAAATAATTCTTCTCTTTCGGAATCTCTAAAAACAGCTTTTAATTATGCTGATAATGTTTTAATCGAAGAATACATTCCGGGTAGAGAATTAACTGTTGCTGTTCTTGATGGGCAGGCACTCCCGCCTTTAGAAATAAAACCTAAAAGTGGTTTTTATGACTACAAATCGAAATACACAAAAGGATTAACGGAATATGAAGTGCCGGCAATTGTTTCAGATGAAATAACAGCGATGCTCAAAAAGCAGGCTTTGCTGGCTTTCAAAGCACTTCGCTGCGATGGTTATGCTCGTGTGGATTTTAGAATGAATGAAGAAAATAAAATATTCTGCCTTGAGGTAAACACACTTCCCGGTATGACTGCGACGAGCCTTGTTCCTAAAATGGCAAAGGTAGTGGGAATTTCTTTTGAACTGCTCGTCGAAAAAATAATTCAACTTGGGCTGCGCTGATGAAACTTTTTAATGCGAAGACTAAGTTTTATTTTTTTGGCATCATTATAGTCGTTGGACTGTTCTATCTTTTTTTTAATGATTTCGGGTTCTATCGCTATCAAAAGCTGAGTAATGAAATTGACGAATTAAGTGTCCGAATCGATAATCTTCAGCGTGAGAATAAAAAACTTGAAGATCAAATTGATTCAATCAGACGAAAGGAACCTTTAAAGATTGAAAAGATTGCGCGCGAAAAATATGATATGATTCGCCCCGGGGAAACCAAAATAGAAGTGATTGAAAAATAGATTTTAATGAATAAAATAGAAATCCCGCAGACTCCGCTTGCCGAAAGAGTACGCCCAAAAACACTTGAAGATTTCAAGGGGCAGCAAGAAATTTTAGGGGTGGGGAAGCCTATTAGATTGATGATAGAAAATGATACTCTTGGTTCATTCATTCTTTGGGGTCCTCCCGGTTCCGGAAAAACGACAATTGCAAAAATTATTGCAGAGAAAACCGGGGCTGAGTTTTTCCAGTTAAATGCTGTATCCTCCGGTGTTAAAGATATCCGAGGTGTCATCGAAAGATCAATTGAAAATAAAAATCATCATAAGCGAACAATACTTTTCATTGATGAGATTCACCGCTTCAACAAAGCTCAACAGGATGCACTTCTCCATTCGGTTGAATCGGGTTCGTTGATATTAATTGGTGCAACTACCGAAAACCCATCCTTCGAAGTTATTCCCGCTTTACGTTCACGTGCAAGGGTCTTTGTCCTAAATGATTTGAGTAAAGAGGAACTCACTCAAATTTTAGAAAATGCTGTTAACAAAGATGAATTTCTTTCCCAATTTAAAATTGATGAGCTGGACACTGAATTTTTAATATATCTTTCAGGCGGTGATGCAAGATCGATGTTAACAATTCTGGAGGCTGCATTCATTCAAGAAATGAATTATGATCATATTAAAATTTCGAAAGAAGTATTGGAGAATGTAGTTCAGAAAAAAAATATACTTTATGATAAATCCGGTGAAGAACATTACAATATTATTTCAGCATTCATAAAAAGTATCAGAGGAAGTGATCCTGATGCAGCACTTTATTGGATGGCACGAATGCTTGAGGGTGGGGAAGACCCTTTGTTCATCGCTAGAAGGATGATTGTACTTGCATCAGAAGATATTGGAAATGCTTCCCCAAATGCGCTTGTTCTTGCGGAAGCAGCATTTAGTGCAGTTGATAAAATCGGGATGCCCGAGTCAAGAATAATATTAGCACAGTGTGTTACTTACTTAGCCTCATCACCGAAAAGTAATTCTTCTTATCAGGCGATTGAAGGAGCATTAGCCGAAGTTCGAAATGGCAATTTATATCCTGTTCCTCTGCACTTACGAAATGCACCCACACAATTAATGAAAAATCTTTCTTACGGAAAAAATTATAAATATGCTCACAATTTTGAAAATCATTTTATCGAAGAAAATTATTTTCCAAAAGAAATGGAAAGCAAACAATTTTATTTCCCAACTGAAAACGGGCAGGAGAAAAAAATAAAAGAGTGGTTAAAATTTCTTTGGAAGAAAAAGAAAAAATATATTTAGGAATAATAAATCAGATGGCTGCGAAAAGTTTGCCCGGCAATTGTTTTACCAATCCTTTAAATTCGAGCGAAAGTAAATGCACAAGGCAATCAGAGGTTGAGATTTTTGTAAGCTCTGCAATCTTATCAATCTGAACGGCGCTTTCGGAAATTACAGAAAGTATTTTCTCTTCAAAAATATTTAAGTCAACCTGAGGCTTTGGAATATTTTTCCCAATGACTGGTTTTAATTTTAATTCCAATTCAAGCAAAATGTCCTCGCTGGAACGAATCAACTTTGCCTCTCCCTTTTCGATAAGCAGGTTTGTACCTTCTGATTGTCGGATTCCAAGATTACCGGGCACAGCAAAAACCTCTCGGTTTTGATCCAGAGCAAATCGGGCAGTTTGCATCGCCCCGCCCTCTGCACCGCTTTCAATTACTACACAGCCAAGACTTAATCCCGAAATAATTCTATTTCGTCTTGGAAAGTTTTGAGCATCAGGCTTGGTCCCAAGTTTATATTCAGAGATGATCAATCCTTTCTCAGCGATCTCTTCAAATAATTTTTTATTTTCAGGTGGATAGATTACATCTAACCCTGATCCTATAACTGAGATTGTTCTGCCGTTTTTTATCAAGGCTGCTTTATGAGCAATTGAATCTACTCCCCTTGCAAGACCGCTGACAATTGTAATTCCCTGAGCAGCTAATTCGGAGGAGATTTTTTCAGCTTGAACTTTTCCATAGTTCGTTGGTCCTCGAGTGCCAACAATGGCGATGCTATAATTATCTGATTCTGAATAATTCCCTTTATAATATAAAAGCAGCGGCGGGTCGTAAATTTTTTTAAGTAAATCGGGATAATCTTCGTCCCATACGGTGACAATTCTTCCATCAATTTTCTGAAGTAGTGTCAATTCTTTTTCAACTTCAATTTTTATTTCATTTTTTTTCCTGGCTGCCTTCTGAATTTTGGATGCAAGGGTGGTGCTGATTCCCTCAGCTTCGATAAGAGTATTATTGTTTTGGGATAATGTGCTTGCAGTTGATTTGAATCTCGCTAATAAGTTACGGATCTTAGCGGGACCGATTCCATCAACGGAGAGGAGAGTGTAAAGGTTAGTTAATTCGTCAAAACTGAGTTTACTCAAGTGAACAAATCAAATTATAATAACGATTGAGTAACTATTTATTCACTTTTAATTTCCTCTTTCTTCTTTTTAAAGAAAAGAGATAATGGAAAAATAATAACATAGGCTGCGATTAATATAATTGGAGATAAAATCAGAGATGCACTGCTGTCCCATTCTCCGCTGCCCATTACATAATAACCAAGTAGGAGCAAAATAGAACCTAAAGCAATTAATAGGTAATGAGTTTTTTCAAAATAAATATGAAAAGGTGAAACGTTAACTCGTTTTTGAATTTTCTTTTTTATTTGCTTTGCCATATTATTCCTTAAAAAAAAGATATAGCCCGATGTCGGGGAAACACCGGGCTCGACTCATAAAATTCAAAAGGTAGGGGAGAACCCTCTGAAAGAGTCATTTGAAAAATTTCTTAATGAAGGTTATTCAACAAGATTCAATTATTTATTTATTTGATAGACGATTTTTCTTATCGTATCAAATTGCAGGTAAGGATATTCTTCCCTGATAGCTTCGATTGCATCTCCTGCGCAAATCTTACTGGCACGAAGACCCTTAAATTTTTTTCTGATTTGATAATCACGTACGGATTTTTCATCAATCAATCCGTGAGCGCTAAGAAGTTCAAAAATATCGTCGCTAATAAGCTCCGATAGAGGATTCTCGATTTTTGCTTTTATTTCTTTCATCGCTACGTTCCTTTCGTTTAAATTATTGCGAATGTCTAAAAGTTAGTATCGAATTTCTCTGTTTTGACTCCTTAATTATTATTGATGTTCCATAAAAAATACAGGTAAAAAAACTTTCACTTACTTAATAAACGAAAAATTCTTTATCTTTGAATTAAATATTGAAATAAAAAATCAGAATGTCAAGTTTTTGGAGTATTATTTATTATGGTTTTGATTCTGAATTTATATTATAAAACAAAATTAATGCGAAACTTGACAAATATTATTATTAGAAAAATATGTTAAAATTCTTAATAATTCTTACGAAATGGAGAAAGCTTTTTGCAATTAATATTTTTGTTGCAATTATTTTCTCTGTTTTTATCAGCTTTCAGATCCCTAATTGGTATAAGGCGACTTCAATAGTTCAACCCAATTCAAATGCTTCCGGCAGCAGCAATTTATCAAGTATGCTTGGTTTATCTTCACTTGGTAATTTGGGTCTAAATTTTGGTTTAGGCGGTGGGGAACAGACAACCTTATTTGCTTTTCTTAAAAGCAGAAGTTTAGCCACAAAGGTAATTCGTGAGTTTAAACTTATGAATTTTTATGAAAGAGAAACTCTGGAAGAAACTTTGAAAGACTTTTACTCAGATTTTGATGTGCAACCGACTGAAGAAGGTATGATTGAAATTTCTTTCGAATATACTGATTCTGTAATGTCTGCTGAAATCGTAAATTATATTGTTAGTGAGTTGGGTAGAAGAGATATCGCATTATCAATAGAACAAGCACAGCAAGAAAAAGAGATAATTAATAAACGATATGATCAAAGCTTGAAAAATTTGGATAGCCTCGCGGATGAATTGGAAAATTTTCAAAAAAAATATGGAGTAATTGAATTTACTGAACAAACCAAAGCATTAATGAATGCTGCTGCTACGATTGAGGCAGAACTTTTTTCAAAAAATGCACAGTTAAATTCGGTTCAAAAAACATTTGGCAAAGATCACCCTTATACAAAATCACTTTCGACTGAGATTCAAAGTTTGGAAGATGAATTAAGTAATATAAAGTCAAAAAAAACCGATAATACTGAAAGTCCATTTAAAACACTTTTTATTCCCTTCGAAAAAATTCCACAGATTGGCAAAGAGTACACAAAATTATACTCTGAATTTTTATTACAATCAAAGTTGCAGGAATTTTTAGTCCCTCAGCTTGAACAAGCTAAACTAAAATTATCAAAACAATCTCCTTCATTTCAAATTATAGATAGAGCTGTTCCACCTGATTACAAATCAAAACCTAAGAGATCAATCATTGTAATTGCCATCGTAGCATTGATTTTTATTTTATCTTTCATTTTCGTCTTGATTTTAGAGCATTTGGATTGGATGAAAGAGAATCAGAAGGATCTTTATTCTGATTGGGTTAATGTTCGTAACAAATGGTTTAAAATATCACCCAAATGATTACAAGTTTTTATACTTAACATAAATATTGATCATTTATTTTTTCAAGAGAATTATAAGTAATTGAAATTTGATAGCACACTTAAGATTCCTTCCTATTGGCTAAAACTTTTAATAGGGTTGATTATTATTGAGGCATTAGCAATTCTTGTATTCACTCTACAGCCTATAGTTCTATTTTTGTGTGGTTTAGCATTAGCGGGGGTTTTATTATTTTATTACTTATTCTTGGATAAGCCATACCTATGGATTGGTTTATTAGTTGCAGCAACAGCTCTTGAAACTTGGGGACGGATTGCAAATGGTATAACATTTTTCCATGTATTCTTCATCCTTAGTTTTATGGGGTTTTTGAGTTACTCACTATTTACTAATACGATTAGTAGTCTTATTTTTTCTACTCCGCTAAATAAATATTTTTTCGGTTATATAGCAGTTTCGGGCATCAGCCTAATTTATTCTCCTAATTTTGAAAGTGGAATCCTTTTCATCACTGTTACTATAGCACTGTTTTTATTCTTTATAACGGTTGTCAATTTTACTAAATATAATATTCAATACATCCTAGTGGTGGTGGTTTTACTTCTGACTAATATCTTTATAACGTGTTTAATAATTTATCAAACGTTAAAAGGAGAATTTATACCCGGGATAATGGACACAACGGTTGCTGTTGGTGGAATAAAATTTTATCGCGCAGTAGGAACGTTTGAAGATCCAAATGTAGCTGCTACTTACCTTGCTTCTGGTGTAATTCTAGCTTTTTCAAGGTTGCTTCATTCCGAAGATCAAAAGTTAATAAAAACATTTTACTTAATCGGTTTAATTTTCTCAACAATCGGTGTTTTTATAACTTTTTCTCGCTCTGCTATACTATTTCAGTTTATTGGTATATCAGTCTCGCTAATTTTTATTAAAAATAAAAAGGTATTAAAATTATCACTCTTAGCTCTATTATCTTTAGTAATATTATTATTTATTAGTCCAATTGGTAGTTTAGTAACTGAAAGGATTTTGTCAATATTTGATTTGGCTAAAGATAATTCAATAAGGGTAAGAATATCACTAATTTCAAGTGGATTAAAAATGTTTCTTGATTCTCCAGTATGGGGTATTGGATATAGAGGATTTCCTGTTCTTTATGATTATTACATTCAACCTAATTTACCTATGGAATTACTCTATATCAAAGAGTCACATACATTATATATTACCCTGTTAGCCGAACTTGGAATAATCGGATTCACTATTGTTCTATTTTGGTTTAAACGAGTTATTAAAGATTGTTATCACCATATTGATAAGGTTGGAAATAACCGGTCTACCTTGATTGGAGCTTTTGCTTTGTTCATAGCTTTCGTCCTGAACTTCATTTACTATGGAAATCTCTTCCCCATGTTTAATCTTATTTGGTTAGATTTTGGTTTGATTTATTCAGTTATTTTAAATTCGAAATCTTCAGCAAGTACAGTTTAAATGCAGAAACACAATTTAATTAACCTCTACTATATGCATTTGATTTTGAAGTTTAACACAAATACCAAATGTCTTTTATTAATAACTTCATAATAAGCTCTGCCACTTCCATTTTCGTAACTTTTATTTCAATTCTAACGAATATAATAGTTACACGATCATTAGGCCCAACAGGAAGAGGAATTTATGCTGTCATATCAAATCTCATCATTTTTTTAGTGCTGATTTTTGGGGAAGGTATAAAAAGAAGTAATACGATACTTGTAGGTAATGACAACAATCAAAAAAAATATTTATCTTTTTTTACTTTAAAGTATTCTGCTGCTTTATCTATCGCTTTCATAATTTTATTTTTTTTAAATCCATTTTATTCCTTTCTATTGCCTAATGTTTCGGATCTGATATTAATTTTTGCATTAGCTGCAGCTATATTTACAGTGCTTTGGCAAGCATTGCAAGCATTATTACTTGGCTTAAGGAAAATAAATGATTATAATTTTCTTTTAATACTTCAAGTAATGACAATTTTTTTAGTCAATGTTTTTGGAATTTGGTTTTTTAATTTTGAGGTGAGCGAATTTATTCTGACTTTGCTTCTAAGTGCTGCCATCACTTCAATTTTTGGATTGTCGCGGTTAAAACTAAGAAAGGAGCAAAAGAAGGATGATTATTCAAACCAAACAAAAAGCATAATTTCAATTACAGGTAAATCTACCGTTGCTTCTCTTTCGATGTTTTTAACTTTACGCGGAGACATTTTTTTAATCAACTACTTCCTTAATCCATTTCAAGCAGGTTTATATTCGGTTGCAGTATTATTTTCTGAAATTGTACAAAAAGTTCCAAATGTAATTGGTCCTTTAGTTCTCTCAAAAACAGTGAACGATTCATCTACTAAACCAGCAAACGACACAGTAAGACTTATCAGAGTAATTTTTATTGTAAATATTGTAATAGTACTGACACTTTTTTTTGTCGGTGGATGGATTATTACTTCATTATTTGGCGATAAGTTCGCCGAAGCGTTTTTACCATTAAAATATTTATTACCGGCTTTATTTTTTATTGGTCCCGGAGGGATAGTGCACGCATTTTTTATGGGGAAGGCATATCCTCCAATCGTTATTTGGATTAACCTGATAGCCGGCTTAGCTAATATTGGGCTAAATATTGTTTTTATTCCAAGTTACGGAATAAGCGCTGCGGCTTTGATCAGCTCAATTACTTATGGCATCTGGGCGATCAGCTTAATAATCTATCTTTCAATTAAATATCAAATAAAATTGACTCAAATATTTTTTATTCAACATCAGGATTTTAAGTATTTGCTCGAAGGTGTAAAAAAAATTAGTCTAAAGAAAAATTAAGTAAATGAATATTTTGATTCTTTCGACAATGTTTCCTAATACAGTGAACAAAACTTCCGGGATTTTTGTTTACCAACAAATTAAAGCTATTTCTGAGCTTGGAGTTAAATTTACGGTTGTTGCGCCAATTCCATATACATTTTTTCCAATAAATAGATTATCTGAAAAGTGGAAGAACATCAGCAAAATTCCTGTTGAGGAAACAATTGAGGGAATAACGGTTTTGCACACAAAATTTATTGCCATTCCCAATGGATATCTCAAAGATTTTTGGGCTTACAGTTACGTGAATTCAGCACTAAAAAAAATTAAAGAGCTGCATTCAAAAAACCCTTTTGATTTGATTCATGCTCACGGTTCTTTGCCGGATGATCACGCTGCTATGATTCTTTCGCAAAAACTTGGTGTACCATTTATTATAACTGTTCATGGTTACACAATTAATGAATTGTATAAGAAAAGAACTTTTCATCGGTCGAAGAAGGCAATATTAAAAGCTGATGCAGTCATCGGAATTTCTGAAAAAGTTGTTAAGAGAATAAATGAATTAACTGGCAGAAGCAAACATTTATTTAAAATATTTAATGGATGCAATAAATCTGATTCAATTACTCATTTAGAGGTTAAAAATAATGCGATTAGAATTTTGTTCGGTGGCAATATGGTTGAAAGCAAAGGCTGTGAATATCTTCTTCGGGCATTTTTAATTCTGAAAGACAAATTCGATAATATCGTTCTTGATATTGCTGGCGGCGGTGTGCTACTACCTAAAATGAAAGAACTGGCAGCTCAGCTAAATATATTAGAAAAAGTTTCTTTTTATGGAGCAGTAACAAATGATAGAATGCTTGAACTTATGAATCATTGCAATATCTTTGCGCTGCCAAGTTTTAACGAAGGGTTTGGAATTGTCTATCTGGAAGCAATGTCGCTTAAAAAACCTGTGATTGGTACTCAAGGAGAAGGCATATCAGAAATTATCAAGGATGGTTTCAATGGGTTTCTTGTAAAACCAAAGGATGTCAATAGTCTTGTTGAAAAACTTGAACTCTTAATAAAATCACAATCTTTAAGAAATAAAATAGGATTAAATGGTTTTGGAACAGTTAAAAATTTAACTTGGCAGAATAATGCTGAACAGACAATGAATGTATATAATTTAGTATTGAGAGACATCTGAAAAATTAGGTTATTTACTAAACAAGAATCGAATATGATTTTTTTTAGAAAATTAATTAGTCAGTTAATTTATTTTATCGATTGTTTTTGTT
>Ga0172373_10005777_pt1 | contig 16803 bp, 17 predicted proteins | sample Lak10m_2_FD_114546 | JGI IMG/M metagenome (GOLD analysis project Ga0172373, IMG submission 114546) | Freshwater microbial communities from Kabuno Bay, South-Kivu, Congo - kab_092012_10m | ecosystem: Environmental > Aquatic > Freshwater > Lake | place: Democratic Republic of the Congo...
GCAGGCCATCAACGATGACGCCATCTTCCGCTTCTACACCAAGCCCTGCCCGCCCGAACGGCTGAGCAAGGGGCTGTGGGCCGCGGTCAAGCAGTACCATCTGGTCAATGCCGAACGCGAATTGCTGGAAAGCACGCTGAACGGCAGCATCAAGGTCCTGGTCGAGGTGGTGGCCCTGAACGATCCGGTGGCGCACGGTCTGACCACCCGCCTGCGCGAGTGGGTCCGGGCCTTGACCGAAGAATTCAAGATGCCGCAACGGTGGAAGCTGGAAATCGCCGCCGCTCTGGTGTCCATCGGGCAGGTGGCCATTCCCGCCGAGCTGATCACCAAGAAGCGGCTGAGCAAGCCGCTCAGTCCCGAAGAGAAATCCATCTTCGAACAGGCTCCGGCGGCGGCGCGCAACCTGATCGTCCATATCCCGCGCCTGGCCGAAGTGGCCGAGATCGTTTACCTGCAAGATCGCGGGTTCGACGGAACCGGCTTTCCGCCCGATGGTCCGTCCGGCGCCGACATTCCCCTTGACGCCCGCTTGCTGAAAATCCTGAAGGATCTGGCCGAGGCCGCCGATGGCGGCGACCTGACGGGGCTGGTCTTCGAAAAACTGCAGGTCCGCAAATCGCAATACGATCCGATCCTGCTGGGCAAGGTGCAAAGCTGTCTGGAGGCCCTGTCGCGGGTCGCTCCGGCCCATTCGGTGGAAGTGCCGCTGGCGGCCTTGCGGCCGGGACAGAAGATCCTGACCAACGTCCGTCTCAGCAATGGTCACATCATCCTGGCGGCCGGGACGCAATTGTCGCAGGTGCAGATCGAGCGGCTGCGGAACCTGCGCAAAATCTTCACCTTCATGGAGCCGGTCGACGTTCAGGCATAGGCGGAAGCGGAAAAGGCCGGCTCTCCCGCAGGGGAGCCGGCCTTGCCGCGTCAGCGTCCGAACAGGCCGCCGGGATTGATCGGCAGCGGGCTTTTGCCGCCGCCGGGCAACAGGCCGCCGGTTCCCTTGCCGCCCAGGACCCCCTCGATGGCCTTGGTGGCCTGGCCCTTGACCAGGGCTTCCAGGTCGGGGCGATAGGACAGGTTGTCCCAGGGGCCTTCGACGATCACCGGCACGCCGATGCCGGTGGCGTCTGATTTGCCGCCCTGACCTTCCAGGCTGGCCACGGCCTTGGGGTCGATGCGGTAGTGGACGGTGCGCGGCGGCAGTTCCACCGTGCCCTTGCCTTCGACCCGCAGCAGCGGCGACTTCATCGCCAGATCCTGGTTGCTGACGATGCCGTTGGTGATGGTGAAGGTTCCGCCCAGTTCGGCGAAATCGGTCTTTTCGGCCTCCTTGCTGGCGCCGGTGAAGGCCGATGTGACGTTGCGGACCATCGCCGCCAGGTTGATGCCCTTGATCGAGCCGTTCAGGAAGCTGACGGCTCCCTTGCCGTCGAGGTCCTGGATCAGTTGCCGCTGGGTGCGGCCCTTGCCGGCGACCTGGACGTCGAAGGTGGCGGTCCCGTCCAGGCGGCTGAAATCGGCGGCATCGGTCAGGAACGGTTCGGCCTGCAGGCCCTTCAGGGCGAAGCCGGCATCCAGTCCGATGCCGGGCTGGCTGCCGTCCAGGGCGATGCGGCCTTTGCCGGCCCCCTTGTACAGGGCCAGTTCGGTCAGGTCGGCGGCCAGCCGGCCATCCTTCAAAAGAAGGTGCAGGGCGCTTTTGCCGACGACGATCTTCCTGACCTTCAGGGCGGCGACCGACAGGTTGAAGTCCACGTCGGCGGCCTTCAGACCCGAGGCGTCGATGGGGTCGTCGCTCCAGTCGGATTTCGCCGCCTTGCCGCCACCGCCGCCGCCGGAGGAGGGGGAGGGTGAGGGGGCGGCAGCGCCGGCCTTGGCCGGCTGTTCCGGCGGCAGATAGGGATTGAGATCCAGGGTCTCGACATCCAGGCGGCCCTTCAGGGCCGGGCGGACCCCGCCGGTGTCGACGGTGAAGTCACCCTTGGCCTTGATGGCGTCCAGCACGATATCGGCACGGGTCAGCCCCACCCTGGTGCCGCCGGCGGCCAGATCGCCCTTCAGCGAGAATGGCCCCAGGCCGCTGCCGGCCATTTCCAGCGGTTTGCCGGTGGCCCACTGCGTCAGGGTGCGGATGCTGGGCACCGACAGGTCCAGGACGCCCTTGATCCCCGCAGCCTTGCCGCCGGTCACATCGCCCTTGTAGGCCAGCTTGACCGCGTCCGAACCGATGGAAATATCGGCGGCGGTGGTGCCGCCTTCGATCAGGGCGCGCGGCTTGGCGACCGTCAGGGCCAGTTCCACCGCCTTGCTCCGCCATTTCAGCGCCCCCTTGGCGGTCAGCGGGTCGGACAGGCTTTTCAGGCCGACGGCAAGGTCGATGGCCTCGACCTCTTCCCTGGTCTTGGCCGGACCGTCGATATAGATCAGCCGGCCATTGGCGATGCGGACGTCGCCCAGGGAAATTTCCGGTATTGCCGCCGGGCTTGCCCCTGCCGCCGGTTCACCCTGCTTTGCCGCCGGCTTGGGGGCGGCATTCTTGCCGTCGGGAGCGTCGAACACCCAGTTGGCCTTGCCGTTGCGGTCGACTTCCAGGGTGATGGTCGGGTCGATCAGGACGAAGCTGTCCACCTCGACCCGGCCCGACAGCACCGGCAGCAGCTTCAGCCGCACGTCCAGGGCGCCCAGGCGTACCAGATCCTTGCTGGAAAAGCCGGCCGGGCTGGACAGAGCGACGTTGGACACCTGAACCGACAGCGACGGGAAGGCCGACACCGACACCTTGCCCTGGATGGACAGGTCGCGGCCGGTGGCGTTCCTGACCTGGGCCACCAGTTCGTCCTTGATCCGCTCGACGGGCACGAACATGGGCAGCGCCACCAGGGCGCCGACCACCAACACCACCAGAATTCCGGCGGCGATCAGCAGTTTCTTCATGCTGTGGGCTCCTTAATTGGCAAAGACTTTGCGCAGGATGTCGCTGGTCCGCCGGGCCGGGTCGGAGCGGATGGCGGCTTCCTCGCGGGCCAGATAGGCGAACAGGCCGGCCAATCCGCGTTCCAGGACGTGGTCGGTCAGCATCGAACGCCCGTCGCCGGCCAGCGGCGTCCCCTTGGTCAGCGAATCGTAGCTTTTCACCGCGCCGGCATCGGCGACGGTCCTGTCGACGATTGGGTGCATGGCGGATTTCAGATCGGGGCTCATGGTCCGCCGGAAATACTGGGTGGCGGCGTCCTGCGGTCCGTTCAGGATGGCGCGGGCGTCGGTCAGGGTCATTTTTTCCAGGGCGTTCCAGAAAATGCGCCGGGCCTCGGGGGCGGCGGCCTCGGCGGCACGGTTCAGCTTCAACTCCAGCTCGTCTGCCACCCCGGACAGACCGGCCATCTTCAAGCCGCCCTGCACGCTTTTCAGGGTGTCGGGCAGGGGGATATGGACTTGCGGGTCAAGATTGTAGCCGTCGGCACGGCCCAGTTGGGCGGTGACCTTCTCGGTTCCCAGCCGCAGGGCTTCCTTCAATCCGCTGGCGATGTCGCCGGACGACAGGTTTTGACCGCTCCTGCCGTCGGCAGCGACCGGTGCCGCCGTGCCGCCCAGTTGGCGCTGCAGCACGGAGTTCCCGAAATCCTTCAGCGAGCCCTGGGCGAATGCCGGCAGGGCTGCCGCCAAAGCGAGCATTGTGGATAGTGCAGTCACCCGCATTTCGTTTCCCCTGACGCGACGATCCGCCGTCAGGGTACCGCCTTTTGCCGTCCGTCGCTACTGTCCTGCTTCGGTGCAATGGCGGCGCAGGGCGTCGACGTCGTCGATGCGGACCGAATTTCCTTCGGTTCGCACCCCCATGTCGCGCAGGCGGGCCAGGACTCGGGACAGGCTTTCCCGGCGGATTCCGACCCGGCTGGCCAGGATTTCCTTGTTGAAGGGCAGGGCCACCAGGGCGGTTCCCTCGCGGGCGTCGGTCAGGGCCAGCAGGAACTCGGCCACCCGCTGCCACGGCGGCTGTTCCTTGAGGTGGCGGATTTCCGAGGACAGCCGCTGATGCCAGCGGCACAGGCTGGCCAGCATGCGGTAGCCGACGCTGCGGTCCGATTGCAACGTATTGATGAAGGCGCGCCGTCCGACCTTGATCAGGGTGGCGTCCTCGATGATTTCGGCATGCAGGGGGAAGGCCCCCATCGACAGCATGGCCGCTTCGCCGAACGACGAGACCGGGGTGAAGACCTCGACGATGCTTTCGCGACCGTCCGGGGTCAGGGCGAACAGCTTCACCTGGCCGTCCAGGACGATATAGAAGCTGTCGGCGGCGGCGCCGGCGGAAAACAGCAAGGTTCGCCGGTCGCAGGCCAGGGCGGTGGAATCGCCCATCAGACGTTCCAGAACCTCGTGGTCCAACCCGTCGAACAGCGGCAAGGCCATGACCTGCCGGGCCAGCGCCGGCCCCGAGGCGCGATGGCGCGGCAACGGCGTGCCGGGACGGGTGCAGCCGGGCTTCGGGACCAGACAGAGCGGGCGGCAGGGACAGCTCATGGCTTTCCTCCATCCATCATGGTCTCCATCTCTTCGCTCATCTCGCGCAGAAGTGCAAGGTCGGCGATCTCGACGCGGTCGCCGCGGCCGGTCTCGACCCCCATTTCCCGCAGCCGGGCAAAGGCGCGGGACAGGGTTGCCGGTTCCATTCCCAGGCGGTCGGCAAGCAACCGCTTCTCGAAGGGAAGGCGCACCACGGTGCGGCCCTGGCCCCCGCCGGCCAGGGTGACCAGATAGCTGGCCAGCCGCTCGGTGGTCGATTGCAGCTTCAGTTCGGTGATTTCCTTGATCTGGCCGCGCAACGACCCGGCCATCACCGCGATCAGCGATAAGGTCAGGTCGAAATCGCCGGCCAGGGCATCTTGCAGCCGCGGGCCGGAAATGACGGCGGCACGGGCGGCTTGAACGACGCGGGCGGCGGTGGAATGGATGGCGTCGGGCATCAGGGCGTTGGCCCCGGCGCATTCGCCGGTTCCCAGCCTGGCCATGACCTCGGGCGGCAGGCCGGGGCGGTCGACGTGAAGCTCGACCAGTCCATCGGCCAGGACATACAGGCGGTCGGCGGGATCACCTTGCCGGAACAGTGTCAGGCCCTTGGGAAGCGCAACCAGTTCCGGCGCGTCCAGGACCTGCGGCAGGACATCGGGCGGCAAGGATTCGAACAGCGGGTGGTCGTTCAGGACGGCCAGGATGTCGGAATTCATATCCCCCTCCGAGCCCCGTGGCTGCGATGACGCAAAGGCTCCTAACGGCCAGGAGAATGCATCCGTTCCGGGGGGCGGCCCCTTGACTTTGGTCAGGGTGGCGGCGGGCGGAAAAACAACCCCCCGGAAGCAGGGCTTCCGGGGGGCGAAGGGTGCAAAGTGATATCTTCGGTTCTTAGTAGATATCGTGCTGGGTATTGTACACGTTGAACTTGCCGGTGGGGGTAATCAGCTTGGGATCCTTGATCACCGCCTTCATCTTCCGGGTCTTGTCGTCGATGACGACGATCGCCGACGGATCGGTCTTGCCGGCCCAGATCGAGAACCACACTTCGTCACCGGCCGCGTTGTACTCGGCGTGGACGACGCGCTTGATGGCCTTGGTCTCGGGCAGGTCGGCCATCTTGGCGACGTTGATCACCTCAGGACCCTTGTCCAGGTTCTTGATGTCGTAGACGGTCACCGACTCGGCGGCTTCGCGATCGGGCATCAGGGGGGCGTCGGCCCACAGGTTGCTCGACTTCGGGTGGGTCTTGACGAACAGCGAGCCCGAACCGTGGTTCTTCAGCTCGGCGACGACCTTCCAGGCATTTTCCTTGTGCTTGGCCGGATCGGTGCCGATCAGGGTGATGACGTCGGCACCCAGGTGCGAGGTCGCCCAGACGGGGCCGAACTTGGGATGGACGAAGTTGGCGCCGCGGCCCGGATGGGGCTTGGACTTGGTGTCGACCAGGGCGGCCAGCTTGCCTTCCTTGGTGTCGACCACGGCGACCTTGTTCGAGGCGTTGGCCGCGACCAGGAAGTACCGCTTCGAAGCATCCCAACCGCCGTCATGCAGGAACTTGGCGGAGTCGATGGTGACTTCCTTCAGGTTCTTGATGTCGGAATAGTCGACCAGCTTGATCAGGCCGGTTTCCTTGACGTTGATGACCCACTCGGGCTTGATCTGCGACGACACGATCGAGGCGACGCGCGGCTCGGGATGGTACTCGCCGTCCACGGTCTGGCCGCGGGTCGAGACGATCTTCAGCGGCTCGAGGGTCTGGCCGTCCAGGATGGCGTACTGCGGCGGCCAGTAGGAACCGACCACGGCGTACTTGTCTTCGTAGCCCTTGAACTTCGAGGTGTCGACCGAACGGGCGTCGATGCCCGACTTCATGGTCGCCACGGTGGTCGGGGTCTCGGTCCACATGTCGATCATGTCGAGACGGCCGTCGCGGCCGATGACGTACACATAGCGGCCCGAATAGGACACGCGGGAAATGTGCACGGCGTAGCCGGTCTTGACGATGGCCCAGATCTTCTTGGTATCGCCGTCGATCAGCGCCACTTCGCCGGAATCGCGCAAGGTCACCGAGAAGACGTTCTTCAGGTTGATCTTGTTCATCTGCTTGGTCGGACGCTTGTCGACCGGGATGTGCAGCTTCCAGGACGCCTTCATGTCCTTCAGACCCCACTCCGGCGGAGTGTCGGGGGTCATCTGGATGTAGGTGGACATCTTCGCGATCTCATCCTTGGTCAGGATGTCGTCGAAGTTGGGCATGCCGCCTTCGGTGCCGTTGGTCAAAATCTTTTCCAGGCGCTGCTGGCCAAGCTTCTTGGTCGCTTCCGGCTCGAGGTTCTTGCCCGTGGCGCCCTTGCGCAGCACGCCGTGGCAGCCGGCGCAGCGTTCGAAGTAGGTCTTCGAGCTGGCGTCCTTCGCATCCTTGTCCAGGGTCGCTTCCTGAGCAAATGCGCCGCTGGCCAGAGCCATCGGCAGCGCAGAAAGCATCAGGGCGTGTTTCAGTCCCTTCAACATCCTTGTCCTCCACTTCTACGTCACGGTTCGCCGTGCTCCCCCTGGGGCCCAGCATAACGAGTGTCCGCAGAATGGAAGGGTTCGAAGGAGGCCGCTTTAACCAAAGTCAAATGGCGGGGCTGATTTCGTATAGGGAGAACCACTTATTCGCCGCGCCTTTGGCCAAATTGACCAAGATCACAAACGAAACAAGGGCCAGTGGTTAGTGTGCCGCCGTCGAGCGTGGCCCGTATCGTCACTGTTTGCCCAAAGTCAAGTTTTGCGGCGGACGGACGTGTTAGGCCTCGGAAAACATCGGGTCACTGGACCTTCGGGATGAATGGCGATGGCGTCCAAGCAAACTCTTTTCAGCCGGCTGCGGGGCATGCGATTCTTTGGGGCGACGCTGGTCGGCGCCGGGGTCCTGTTCGTCGGCGGCATTGTCTTCTGGGGTGCCTTCAACACCGCGATGGAGGCGACAAATACTCTTGAGTTCTGCATTTCCTGTCATGAAATGAAGGACAATGTGTATCAGGAGTACGTGAAGACCATCCATTACACCAACCGTTCCGGCGTGCGCGCCACCTGCCCCGACTGCCATGTGCCGAAGGATTGGGTGCACAAGATCGCCCGCAAGATCCAGGCCTCGAACGAGCTGTACCACAAGGTCCTGGGCACGGTCTCGACCCCCGAGAAGTTCGACGCCAACCGTCTGTCGATGGCCAAGCGCGAGTGGGCGCGGATGAAGAATTCGGACTCCCGCGAGTGCCGCAACTGCCATACCTTCGACGGCATGAACCCGGAAAAGCAGAAGCAGCGGGCCCGCAAACAGCATGAAAACGCCCAGCAGGACGGCCAGACCTGCATCGACTGCCACAAGGGCATCGCCCACAAGCCGGTGCACGAGCAGTTGACCGACGAGGAACTGGAAGAACTGCAAAAGCCCATCAAGAAGTGATCCGGTCCCATCAGGACGTGATCTGGTCCAAGGAGTGACGAAACCATGAAAGCGACGCGCCTTTTCACCACCCTCGGTGCTGCCGCCTGTGCCCTGATGCTGGGAGCAGGTGGGGCCCTGGCCGCCGGCAAGACCATCGACTGGGCGAAGGTTCCCGAGGCCAAGACCACGCTGTTCTATCCCGGGCAGGCCTCGTTCGAGTGGATCCAGAACGGCCCCGACCACGGCGGCGCCCGCTCGTTCACCAAGAAGGGCGAGATGTGCAGCGGCTGCCATGCCGAGGAAGCCGCCGACATGGGCAAGAAGATGGCGTCCGGCCAGAAGATCGAGCCGCAGCCCATTCCCGGCAAGCGCGGGTCGATTCCGCTGAAGGTCAAGGCGGCCTTCGACGAGGACACCCTGTATATGCGCTTCGAGTTCCCCGCCGGCCCGCACAACGCCGCTCCCAACGCTCCCGGCGGCAAGATGGACGCCGACAACGAGATCAAGCTGGCGATGATGATCGACGACGGCAAGGTCGACGCGGCCAGCCGTTCGGGCTGCTGGGCGTCCTGTCACCACGACGCCCGCGACATGCCCGACGCGCCGAAGAAGGAAGCCCTGGGGGCGGCCAAGGGGATCGACACCTCGGGCGGCTTCGTCACCAAGTACCTGCCGGAAAGCCGCACCGCCGTCTCGCTGAAGGACAGCCCGCGCGGCGGCTGGGACAAGGTCAAGCCGCAGGCCGAGCTGGATTCCATGCTGAAGGCCGGCACCTTCCTGGATCTGGTCCGCTACAAGAGCGGCAAGGGCGGCGTCTCGGAAGACGGCTACGTCCTGGCCGAGCGCGTGCTGAAGGCCGGTTCCGGTGCCACCTTCGCCGGCAAGAAGGAAGGCGACGCCTGGGTGGTCACCATGACCCGCAAGCTGAATTCCGGACAGCCGGGCGACAAGGTGCTGGAAGCCGGCAAGGCCTATACCGTCGGCGTCGCCATTCACGACGACCATACCGCCGGCCGCTTCCATCACGTGTCGCTGGACATGCGCCTCGGGCTGGGGACCGACGGCGAGATCAAGGCGGTGAAGCAGTAATCCCTCTGGCCTCCGGTCGGGAGAAACGCCATGCCGCGCCCTGGCAAGGTGATGTTGGTCGGGGCAGGTCCGGGAGACCCGGATCTGCTGACCGTCAAGGCCATGCGGGCCATTGCCGGGGCCCGGGTGGTGGTTTTCGACCGGCTGGTCGGCGAGGCGGTGCTGGAGCTGATCCCGGCCGGTGCCCGGCGGATCGACGTCGGCAAGGAGACCGGCCGGCATCCCCTGCCGCAGGACCGCATCAACGCCCTGCTGGTCGAACTGGCCGGCGCGGGTGAGGACGTGGTCCGCCTCAAGGGCGGGGACCCGTTCATCTTCGGCCGCGGCGGCGAGGAAGCCGACGCCCTGGCCGAGGCCGGCATTCCGTTCGAGATCATTCCCGGCATTACCGCCGCCTCGGGCTGCGCGGCGATCGCCGGCATTCCGCTGACCCATCGCGGGGTGGCGGAAAGCGTGCGCCTGGTGACCGGGCATCGTCAGGATGACCGCGACCTGGACCTGGACTGGAGCTCGTTGGCCGATCCCCGCTGCACCCTGGTGGTGTACATGGGGGTGGCCAGCGCGCAGCGTCTCGCCGGCGGCCTTCGGGGCGCGGGGCTTGCCGGCGAGACGCCCGTAGCCATCATCGAACGCGGCACCACGCCGCAGCAGCGCACCCTGTTCAGCCGTCTGGACACCCTGGCCGGCGATATCGCCCGCTGGCAGCCGAAGCCGCCGTCGCTGCTGATCATCGGCCAGGTGGTCGGTCTGGCCATGAAGCCCTCGCTGGAGGTGCTGCGGCAGGAGGCGGCGCAATGAGGCTGATCCCCGTCCTGACCTTGCTTCTGCTGCCGCTGCCGGCCGCCGCCGAGCCGGTTTCGGCCCGTCAGCAGGAACTGCGCGAATTCGTGGCCCAGGATTGCGGCTCGTGCCACGGCATGACCCGCAAGGGTGGGCTGGGGGCGCCGCTGACCGCCGATTCCCTGCAAGATATCGGTGACGAGGCCCTGGCCGCCACCATCCTGGACGGTCGCCCCGGCACGCCGATGCCGCCGTGGCGCGGTCTGCTGACCGAGTCCGAAGCCCTGTGGATCGTCAGGCATCTGAAAGGGGAAAACCCATGAAGCGGCTTATCTGTGCCGGGATGCTGCTGTTGCTGGGGGCCTGCTCGGCCCCCATGCGGGCCACCGGCGACCTGGGGCTGGTGGTCGAACGCGCCGATGGCCGCCTGCAGGTGGTGGAAACCACCGGGTCGACCCGGCTGGCCGGCATTTCCGGCCTGGGCGACCTGTCGCATGCCTCGCTGGTGTTTTCCCGCGACGAACGCTACGCCTTCGTCTTCGGCCGCGATGGCGGCCTGACCAAGGTGGACATGCTGGAAGCGCGCATCGTCGGGCGCGTCGTGCAGTCGGGCAATTCCATCGGCGGCGCCATTTCCCAGGACGGCCGGCTGGTGGCGGTGGCCAATTACACTCCCGGCGGGGTCAAGGTGTTCGATACCGGGACCCTGGAACTGGTGGCCGACATCCCGGCCATCGGCGCCGATGGCCAGCGATCCAAGGTGGTGGGCCTGGAAGACGCGCCCGGCAACGTCTTCGCCTTCTCGCTGTACGAATCCGGCGAGATCTGGCTGGCCGACCTGAAGGATCCCAAGGCCCCGAAGATCCGCAAGTACACCCGGATCGGCAAGCAGCCCTATGACGCCCTGGTGACCGAGGACGGCCGCTATTACATGGCCGGGCTGTTCGGCGAGGACGGCATCGCCATGCTGGACCTGTGGAATCCCGATGGCGGGGTGCGGCGCATCCTGGACCATTACGGCAAGGGGGCCGAGCCGCTGCCGGTCTACAAGATGCCGCATCTGGAAGGCTGGGCCGCCTCGGGCAATCTGGCCTTCCTGCCGGCCATCGGCCGCCACGAGGTGCTGGTGGTCGACATGACCACCTGGCGGGAAGTCGGGCGCATCCCGGTGGCGGGCCAGCCGGTCTTCGCCATGCTGCAGCCGGGCGGGCGCCGCCTGTGGGTCAATTTCGCCCTGCCCGACAACGGCAAGGTGCAGGTGGTGGACGTCCCCAGCCTGAAGGTGGTCCGGACGCTGGAGCCCGGCAAGGCCATCCTGCACATGGAATTCACCCCGCGGGGCGAACGGGTGTGGCTGTCGGCCCGGGATTCCGATCAGGTCACGGTGTGGGACACCGAAACCCTGGAAAAGGTCGCCGAACTGCCGGCGGCCAAGCCGTCGGGCATCTTCTTCACCGCCCGCGCCCACCGGATCGGGCTTTAGGTCATGGACGCGCTCGACCGCCGCCTGCTCGACGAGTTCCAGCGCGACCTGCCGCTGCAATCCCGGCCCTATGCGGCGATGGGCGAACGCCTGGGCATCGGCGAGGACGAGGTCATCTGCCGTCTGGAGCGTCTGCGTCTGGCCGGCAGCATCAGCCGGGTCGGCGCGGTGATCCGTCCGCACGCCGCCGGAGCCTCGACCCTGGCGGCGATGGCGGTGCCGCCCCATCGCCTGGACGAGGTCGCCGACATGGTTTCCAGCTACGGGCAGATCAATCATAATTACCAGCGCGAGCACCGCCTGAACCTGTGGTTCGTGGTGGCGGCGGCGACGATGGACGACGTGCGGCTGGTGCTGGACGACATCGCGGCCCGTTCGGGGATCGCGGTGCTGGACCTGCCCATGCTGGAGGATTTCCACATCGATTTGGGGTTCGGCCTGTCATGGACGTGAATGGACGCGATCTCGATCTGATCGGCGCGCTGTCGGCCGGTCTGCCCCTGTCGCCCCGGCCCTTCGCCGAGTTGGGGGCGGGGATCGGCATGGATGAGGCCGAGGTTCTGACCCGTCTGGCGGATTTGCGCGACCGGGGGGTGATCCGCCGCCTGGGAGTCATCGTCCGCCATCACGAACTGGGCTATCGCGCCAACGCGATGGTGGTGTGGGACGTTCCCGACCATGCCGTGTCCGAGGTCGGACGCCGCCTGGGCGCCTGTCCCGAGGTCACCTTGTGCTACCGCCGGCCGCGCCGGCTGCCGGATTGGCCCTATAACCTGTTCACCATGATCCACGGCCGCGACCGCGCCGCCGTCGAGGCGGCGCTGGCGGCGCTGGCCCGGCGGGAAGGGGTGGCGGGATATCCCCACCTGCCGCTGTTCAGCCTGCGCCGGTTCAAGCAGTGCGGTGCCCGTTACGGCCGCGCCCTGGCGGCGGAATGATGGACGATACCGACCGCGCCATCGTCAACGCCCTGCAGGGGGGCTTTCCGGTCAGCGACCATCCCTTCGCCGAGGTGGCGGACGCCCTGGGGCTGACGGAAGCCGACCTGATCGGGCGCATCGCCGCCATGCGGGCCGCCGGCGTGCTGAGCCGCTTCGGCCCGATGTACAATGCCGACCGTTTCGGCGGCCACAACACCCTGGTGGCCATGCAGGTGCCGGCCGAGCGTTTCGACGAGGTGGCGGCCCAGGTCAATTCCTTTCCGGAAGTGGCCCACAATTACCAGCGCGACCATGCCCTGAACATGTGGTTCGTGGTGGCCGGCGAAAGCCGGGCCGAAGTGGACCGGGTCTTGACCGAAGTCGAGGCGAGGACCGGGCTTCCCGTCTATGACATGCCGAAGATCCGGGAATTCCACGTCGGCTTGAGATTCGAGGCATGAGGCAACTGGACGATCTGGACCGTCGTATCGTTCTGGCGACCCAGGAAGGATTGCCGCTGGTGCCCCAGCCCTGGCATCAGGTGGCGGCCGGGCTGGGGATCGCCCCGGCCCTGCTGATGGAGCGGGTGCGCGCCATGCAGGCGGACGGCATCATCCGCCGCATCGGCGCGGTGCCCAACCATTACGCCCTGGGCTATCGCCACAACGGCATGACGGTATGGGATGTCGCCGACCAGGATATCGAGGCGGCGGGGGCGGCGCTGACCGCGCTGCCCTTCGTCAGCCATTGCTATCAGCGTCCGCGCCGGCTGCCGCATTGGCCCTATTCGCTGTTCGCCATGATCCACGCCCGCGACGAAGCCACCGCCGCCGGGCTGGTCGACCGGCTGGCCGCCGCCCTGGGGCCGATGAATCGCGGTCACCGGGTTCTTTACAGCACGCGCATTCTGAAGAAGACCGGGCTGAGGCTGGGGGGAAGCTGACCATGTTCCGACTGACGCAGTTCCTGCGCGAGCTCGATCGTCCGACCCCGGTCGGCCCCAAGCGCAATCCGCCCGGGCCGGTGGTGATCTGGAACCTGATCCGCCGCTGCAACCTGCTGTGCCGGCATTGCTATTCCACCTCCACCGACAAGGATTTCTCGGGCGAGCTGTCGACGGCGGACGTCGTCGCCACCATGCGCGATCTCAGGGCGTTCGGGGTGCCGGCGCTGATCCTGTCGGGCGGCGAGCCGCTGCTGCGCCCGGATATCTTCGAAATCGCCGCCGAGGCCAAGGCGCTGGGGTTTCCTTCGGTGGCGCTGTCGTCCAACGGCACCCTGATCGACGCGGGTCTGGCCCAGCGCATCGCCGACACCGGCTTCGACTATGTCGGGGTGTCGGTGGATGGCATCGGTGCGGTGCACGACACCTTCCGCGGCAAGGACGGCGCCTTCGACCAGGCACTGCACGGCATTCGCCTGTGCCGGGCGCTGGGGGTCAAGATGGGCCTGCGCTTCACCATGACCCGCGACAACGCCCATCATCTGCCCGACATCCTGGAGCTGACCGCCGCCGAAGGGGTGGGCAAGTTCTATCTGTCGCATCTGAACTACGCCGGCCGCGGCAACCGCAACCGGGCCGAGGACGCCGAAGCCCTGATGACCCGCCGGGCGATGGAAGGGCTGTTCGCCTGGGCGGCGGACCATCCCGCCGTCGAGGTGGTCACCGGCAACAACGACGCCGATGGTCCGGACTTCCTGTTGTGGGTCCGCCGCACCCGCCCCGATCGCGCCGCCCATATCGAAGGCAAGCTGCGGCAGTGGGGCGGCAATTCCGCCGGCGTCAACGTCGCCAACATCGACAATCTGGGCTGGGTCCATCCCGACACCATGTGGTGGCACGAACGCCTGGGCAATGTGCGGGAACGGCCGTTTTCCGCCATCTGGGGCGATCTTTCCAATCCGCTGATGGCCGGGCTGAAGGCTTTTCCCCGCGTCCTGTCGGGACGGTGCGGGGCGTGCCGCTGGCTGGACATCTGCAATGGCAACAGCCGCGTCCGCGCCGAAAAGGCCGGCGGCGACCGCTGGGGCGAAGATCCCGGCTGCACCCTGACCGACGAGGAAATCGCATGAAATCCTTGGCTGCCGCCCTGGCCATGACCCTGTTCGCCCTGCCGGCCGCCGCCGGCGAGGTCGAGACGCTGTATACCGAGGTCTGCGCCGCCTGTCATGGCGCCGACCGCCTGGGCGCCATCGGTCCGGCCCTGCTGCCGGAAAACCTGGGCCGCCTGAAGCCGGCCGAGGCCGAGGCGGTCATCGCCGACGGCCGCGCCGCCAGCCAGATGGAAGGCTTCCGCAACCGTCTGAGCCCCGAGCAGATCAAGGCCCTGACCAAGTACATCTACAGTCCGGTTCCGGCCTTGCCGGACTGGAACATGGCGGAAATCTCGGCCTCGCATCTGGTGGTCAACCCGGTGGAAACGCTGCCGGCCAAGCCGCCTTTCGCCTCGGATCCGCTGAACCTGTTCACCGTCGTCGAAGGCGGCGACCACCATGTCAGCATCGTCGACGGCGACCGGCTGGAGGTGCTGTACCGCTTTCCCAGCCGCTTCGCGCTGCATGGCGGGGCCAAATATTCCCCCGACGGCCGCTTCGTCTATTTCGCCTCGCGGGATGGCTGGATTTCCAAGGTCGACATGTGGACCGGCAAGCTGATCGCCGAGATCCGCGCCGGCATCAACACCCGCAACGTCGCGGTCTCCGACGACGGCCGATTCCTGATGGTCGGCAACGTGCTGCCCCACAGCCTGGTGGCGCTGGATGCCCGCGACCTGAAGCCGATGCAGGTGATCCCGGTCAGGGGCGACGGCAAGACCAGCCGGGTCTCGGCGGTCTATACCGCGCCGCCGCGCCATTCCTTCGTGGTGGCCCTGCGCGACCTCGAGGAAATCTGGGAAATTCCCTATGCCGACGATGCCGGGCCGGTGATGAACGGCCTGGTCCATTCCCGCGAGAAGGGGCTGGAGGAAGGCATCGGCACCGGCGGACGGTTCCAGGCCCTGCGCATCCGCATTCCCGATTTCATGGACGATTTCTTCTTCGATCCCGGCTACGAGCGGGTGATGGGGGCGTCGCGCGACGGGTCCAAGGGCATGGTGGTCGACCTGGACATCAAGCGCAAGGTGGCCGATCTCGACCTGTCGGGCATGCCGCATCTGGGCTCGGGCATCGTTTTCAAGACCGACGGCAAATGGCTGATGGCGACGCCGCACCTGAAGGATTCGGCGGTCAGCATCATCGACATGGAAAGCTGGAAGACGGTCAAGCGCCTGACCACGCTGGGGCCGGGCTTCTTCATGCGCGGCCACGAGAACACCCCCTATGCCTGGGTCGACGTGTCGATGGGCAAGGAAAAGGACGCCTTGCAGATCATCGACACCCGCAGCCTGGAGATCGTCAGGACCATCCGGCCGGCTCCCGGCCGGCTGACCCGCCATGTGGAATTCTCGCGCGATGGCCGCTACGCGGTGGTGTCGCTGTCGGAAAAGGATGGCGCCATCCTGATCCTGGATGCGGCCACCTTCGCCGAGATCAAGCGTCTGCCCATGAGCGCGCCCATCGGCAAGTACAATGTCTGGAACAAGATCTCCTATTCCTCGGGAACCAGTCACTGAGCCTTGCCGGCGGGCCGTCGCCGCATGTAGCCTTGCGGCAAGCGCAGGAACGGATCGATGACATCGCAGGCAGCCACGTCCCCCTTGCAGGCCTTGCGCCGCCACAGCTGGCGGTGGGCGGCGCTGCTGCTGTGGCTGATCCTGGCGGTGGGCGATGTCGCCGTTACCTTCGGGGCCCAGGCCGGTCCCCTTACCGATGCCGAGATCCGCGCCAGCCTGTGCCATGCCGGCGATGACGGCGGCGCCCCGGTCGGGGGCGTGCCGGACGGCGGGGCGTGCCGGCTGTGCTGTCTGGCGGCTCTCGGCACCGCCCTGCCGCCGCCGGTGGCGACGGCGGGGGCGCCGCCGCCGCCCCTGGCCGGCCTTTTCCCGCTTTCGCCTTTTTCTCCTGCCGTCGTTCCCGATCCCGGACACGGCCTTGCCGCCCCCCGGGCGCCTCCCATCCCCGCGTGACGAAGCGGGCCTGCGGGCCTGCCGCCGGGCTTCCATCCGGGAAGCCGTTCCCTCCGCCCGCCGGTCCGGTTCGGGCGGGATACCGTCGCGCCGGCCGCCCGATACCAACGGGGCCGGGGATTGTCCGGAGAATGCGGGATGGATCGCATCGTATCCGCCAGCGGTCGCCATGTGGTTTCAGTGCTGTCGGCCCGGGCGGGCTGGCCGGGGCTGAGCGGGGCCGCCCTGCTGCATGCCGCCGTGGCGGCGGCGCTGCTGGCCTGGCCGGCGCACCGGGCGGCCGTCGTCGACCCCGTCACCGCCGTGGAGCTGCTGCTGGCTCCGGCCCCCGTCGAGGAACCGCCGGCCCCCTTGCCGTCGCCGATGGCCGAACCGCCGCCGGTCCGCCCGGTGGCGGCGAAGCCGGCGGCGGTCTCCCGGCCGGTTCCGGCCCCGGCGGCGACTGGCGCGGCCGTCGCCGCGGCTTCCACTCCGGCTGCGGCGGAAATTGCCGCCGCTGCCGGGCCGCCGGCCCCACCGGCC